>WNFB01001806.1_pt1 | contig 18416 bp, 16 predicted proteins | sample 5400501 | NCBI WGS metagenome assembly WNFB01 (sample SAMN13153341, study PRJNA577476) | soil metagenome | isolation source: 200 cm saprolite under Douglas fir tree site 2 hole 1 | place: USA:California | collected 2015-04-18 | reverse complement strand
ATCTTCGGCGCACCGGAGACCGTGCCGGCAGGGAAGCAGGCTCGCAACACGTCGTATGAGGTCTTCGACGCATCCAGTTGTCCTGTGACATTTGACACAATATGCATCACATGCGAATAGCGCTCGACGTGCATAAGCGAATCTACAGTGATCGAGCCTGATTTCGCCACGCGGCCGACATCATTCCGCCCAAGATCGACGAGCATTACATGCTCGGCCCGTTCCTTTTCATCTGCCAAGAGCCGCCGTTCCATCTGTTGATCCTCTTCAGGCGTGACGCCACGGCGGCGCGTGCCGGCAATGGGACGGACGGAAATGACACCGCTTTCGCAACGGACGAGCGTCTCAGGAGAGGAACCAACCAGTTCGACCCCCGCGATACGGAGGTAATACATATAGGGAGAGGGATTCACCACGCGCAACGCACGATAGAGCTGCAAGGGCGACGCCTGGACATTGGTCTCCCATCGCTGGGATAACACCGCTTGCACGATATCGCCGGCCCGAATGTATGCCTTCGTCCGCACGACCATCTTCTCAAAGTCTGCCTTGCTCATGTTCGCCGTAAAGGTCACCGGGCGGCGGCGGCGATGCGGACGCGTTCGGCGAAGCGGACGTTTGAGCCTCGTGATCGTGCGTTCGATCCGTTCCGTTGCCGATCGGTAGGCGGCCTGGATGCCACGTTCCCCTTTTGCCGTAACATGGGCAGTGGCCACGACTTTGATCTTCTGAGCGACATTGTCGAAGATCAGCATCGTATCGGTGAGCAGAAAGGCGAAGTCCGGCAGATTAAGGGAGTCCTTCTGCCGGGCAGCCAAGTCCTCGAACGTGCGTACCATGTCGTAGCTCAGATATCCGACGGCGCCGCCGACGAACGGGGGAAGGTCCGGCACAGTCACCGGGCGATAGCCTTCCATCATCTCCCGCAGACGCTCGAGAGGGTTCCCACGGCTCGAAATGCGCTTCTTGCTGGTGCCTTGAACGACAAGAAGGTCGCTCTGATCCTCGTACACGACAACGGGAGAACCACTGCCGAGGAAGGAATAGCGTGCCCATTTCTCACCGCCCTCAACGGACTCCAAGAGGTAGGCCGAGGGGCCATGATCTATTTTGGCAAAGGCAGAGACGGGGGTGTCATAGTCCGCGAGAATCTCTCGATAGAGCGGAATGAGATTGCCCTTTCCGGAATACTGCCGAAATTGGTCGAGACTGAGTGAGTATTGCGGCGGGGCCACGTGGTCGTCCTATTATTCTTGGCCCACGATGAGTCTCTGTCCTACCTCGATAATGTCGTCCGGCAGCTTGTTCCATTTCCTGACCTTGTCGACCGCGACGCCATAACGCCGACTGATCCGATAGAGCGTTTCGCCCGGTTTCACGACATGAACGGTGGGCGATCGCATGCTTCCCAGCGACGAATCTGTCTGCTCGGGCACAGCCGGAACCTCCGGAGCGATCCCGGGAGGCGAAGCGCTCAGATCCACGGTATCGGGCGATGTTTCAGCCGGCAGGGTCTTGCGCATCGGTCTTAGCGCGCGCTTCATATCAGCTTTGGCTTTGCGTTCCAGCAGCGCAGATTCCTTCATAGCCTCGGCTTCTTCCTGCAAGCGGGCCAATTGATCCCGAGAGGCTTGCAGCTGCGCCGTGAGTTCCCGATTCCTGGCTTCATACTCCATCAATTCATTTTTGCTCCGCTTCGCTTCACTATCGAGCTCGCCGGTTCGCTTCTCTTCCTGCGCCAAAAGACGTTGGAAATTCAGGCTACGCGCCTTTTCAGCATCGTATTTCTCCGCCATGACACATCCGCTCAACAACAGCCCTCCACAGATGATGGTGACGATTCGATAGCTGGATCTTGGCATCAACTTGTTCACGCGATTCTCCCCTTTCATGTATACCTCCTCTGACGGTCGTGAGGGAGTTTCCCTCTCGCAGCAAGGGGTGGACACTGGCTGCCGATCCATGGAAAATCAACTCAATTAGGTTTCTTACAATAGTGTCTATCGCGGCGAAAGTCAAAGCGAACATGGCGCCTTCGTCGTTTGACCCACTCCCTAGCCCTGTGGTACGGTCGGGGCCGTAATTTCCGCTGTTCGTCACCATCCAGTCCTATGGCCCACGCCGACATCCTTCCCAGACTGATTGCCCTCAGGGACGAAATCAGGCACCACGATTATCTGTACTACGTCAAGGATCACCCAGAGATTTCTGATTCCCAGTACGATCGCCTTTTTCGAGAGCTGGTCGAACTGGAGCAGGCCCACCCTGAGTTGGTGACGCCTGATTCTCCGTCGCAACGCGTCGGCGCACCGCCGCTCCAGGAATTAGTCAAGGTTCCCCACGAACAGCCGATGCTCAGTCTGGACTCAATTATAGAACAGAGCGAAGTCCAGGCATTCGACCTACGGATGAAACGCGAACTGGAAACCCTGTCCGTTGAGTACAGCGCGGAACCAAAATTCGATGGGTTATCAGTCGAACTGATGTACGACCATGGAATCTTTACCCGCGGAGCGACCAGAGGTGACGGGACGACTGGAGAGGATGTGACCGTCAATCTTCGCACGATTCGTTCCCTGCCGCTTCACTTACACGCGCGATCCAACCTGCCTGATCATCTTGTCGTGCGAGGCGAAGTGTATATGCGCCTCGATGATTTCCAAGCCTTGAATCGGCGCATAACGGAACGGGGTGACGACGCCTTTGCCAATCCACGCAATGCAGCCTCTGGTTCGCTCCGGCAATTGGATTCCACGATTACCGCGACCCGTCCGTTGGTCGTGACCTGTTACGAAATCATGGCCGTGTCCACGCCCGTCCCACCGACACATTGGGATGAACTGGAGACGTTGGCCCAGTGGGGTCTCCCGGCGCCTGCGCTTCGGCGGCTGTGCGCTTCGATCGATGAGGTGATGGCGTTTCATCGTGAAACGGAATCGATGCGGGATCAGCTGCCCTATGAAATTGATGGCGTCGTGGTGAAGGTAAATCGCCGAGACTGGCAGGGCCGCCTCGGCATGAAGTCTCGCAGTCCCCGCTGGGCCATCGCCTACAAATTTACGCCGCGCAAGGAAATCACCATCGTGCAGGATATCGTCGTCTCTGTCGGAAGAACCGGGACCCTCACGCCCGTCGCGTTATTGAAACCGGTGGAGGTCGGTGGCGTCACCATCAGCCGAGCCACGTTGCACAATGCCGATGAAGTGGCGCGGAAAGACATTCGGATCGGCGATACCGTCAAGGTAGAACGGGCCGGCGATGTGATTCCCGCGATTGCCGAGCGTGTCCCGGTCCCTGGTGAGCAACGCAGCACCCCCTTTTGCATGCCTAATCGCTGCCCGGTCTGTGGATCGAGTGTCGGTCGCGAAGGCGCCTATTTCTACTGTACCGGTCAATTGGTCTGCGGCGCTCAATTGAAGGGAGCTATCGAACATTTTGCTTCCAAGCATGCACTCAACATCGAAGGCTTAGGGAAGAAGACCGTGGCGCAACTGGTTGATGAAGGATTGGTACGATCACTCGCCGACCTCTATCGCCTGACCAAAGCCGATCTCGTTGCACTCGAAGGATTTGCCGATCGGTCCGCCACGCTCCTCTCGGAATCGATTGCGGGCAGTAAAACCGTCTCCCTGGATCGCTTTCTGATGGGACTCGGGATCCGGCAAATCGGACAACATATCGCCAAAGTCCTAGCCCGTGAATTTGGGTCGCTCGAGGAGATCATGTTAGCGGATCGGGAACGGTTTCAACAGATTCGTGAGATCGGTCCTGAAATTTCCGAGAGCTTGGTGGTCTATTGGTCTGAGCCGCACAACCGGGAGGTCATCGCACAACTCCAGGAATCCGGCGTACAGGTTGCACCGGGCATGGCAACGGGCGACCGGAAGCAATCCCCGCTCGCAGGGAAGACGTTCGTATTTACAGGTGGGCTGAATCACTTCACGCGAGATGGCGCGCAACAGGCTGTGGAAGCGACAGGAGCGCGTGTGTCCTCAAGCGTGAGTAAAAAGACGTCCTATCTGGTGGCGGGACGAGATCCTGGCTCCAAACTGGACCAAGCCCGTACGCTGGGGGTGACGATACTGACGGAACAGGAGTTTGCCGCCCTGATCGGAGAGGACAAGAACGGGCTTAGCTGACAAGGTCGAGGTTCGGAGCTTCGACGTGAGCCGGTGATTTCTCTTCACGAAAGATTTGGACACTGCGGATGGATCGTGGCTCGGCTTCATGGATGAGGATCCGGCAGTTGGCGATCCGCAGTTCTTCTCCAACCTTGGGAATTCGACCAAGCTCCTGTTGAATAAGGCCGCCGATCGTCACTGCTTCATCGCCGAGGTCGACTTTCAGGAAATCGTTGACCTTGCGCACTTCGGTTCTACTGTGAACAAGGATATGGTTCTTCCCTAACCGTTTGATCAGTTCTTCCGTGATATCGGTTTCGTCCATGATCTCCCCAACCACTTCTTCGAGAAGATCTTCAAGCGTGACAATCCCCATCACGCCGCCGAACTCGTTGACCACGACGGCCATATGCCGCTTCTCCTGCTGAAACTGCTTCATGAGGTCGTCCGCCGTCTTGCCTGAGGGAACAAACAGCGGGGGATAGGCAATGTCCTTGAGTTTCGACTCATTCTGCCCCTTGGCGAGTTCGGTTAATGCCCTCGTTTTATAGAGAATACCCGTAATGTTATCGAGCGTCCCGTCATACACGGGGATCCGTGAGTATTTCGAGTTATAGAGGAGTTCCTGAGCCTCTTTCAGGCACAGGTTACCATCCAATGAAAAGACATAAAGACGAGGGGTCATCGCGTCTTCAGCTGTGATGTCTTTGAGCTGGAAGACGTTCTTGATCATTTTCACCTTCTCGAACTCAATCGTCCCGATCTTCCCCCCCTCATCCAGCATGATCTTCAGCTCTTCCTCGGTCACGAGGGGAAGCGTCAGACCTTTCCCTCCTGTCAGTTTGTAGATCAACGGCACTATCACAAACAATAATGGTTTGAGAAGTAGCTGAACCCCGTAGACGGGGTAGGCCATGTTCAGAGTAACCGGAACCGCAAACTTGGCAGCTAACGTTTTAGGGATCACATCGACGGCCACCAAGAGCACAAAGGTCAGCAGGCCGACCATAACGGCAATCGCCTCGTCAAAAAATGTCTGGCCTCCATAGATACTCAGGGTCAGAAAGGTGGCATACATCGGCGTCGCCACGCCGACCAGACGGTCGCCGACCAAAATGGTCGAGAGGAGCTTTTGGGGATCACTACGGAGATGGAGGGCCAATTTCGCTCGAGTATTCCCAGTTTGGGCGAGCGCCCTCAGTTTCGTTGAGTTGACCGCAAAGAAACCGATTTCGGCCGTGGATATCACAGCTGAAAGAACAATAAGACCTAAGAGGATTAGAACATCCATGGAGTGTAATGTATTAGAGGCGACCGACTATGCCGGTCGGCCTGGAATACGAGAGAGTCCAGGGGCTGTCCCCTATCGCCTTGGACCGGCAATGTGAGATTTGGTAGAACAGCGTGACTTGATTGGGGCCTATCTGACCTGTATCCATTGGACTGTACATGTACCATAGGACAGAGTGACGAGCAAGCATATGCTGTAAACACGCCACAATATCAAATAGTTGCATTGCATGTCCGCAGAAAAACTGAGGAATTGGAAAGGCCGGCTGGATAAAGCAGGCATTTATTATTAGTCGTCTCGAAATACAAAGGCCTGGAGCCCAAGGGAGGATTCGAGGTGAGATGCGGCGGCTTCTGCCTGGGCTTCCATGGAAAACTGACCAATCTGAACTCGATATCGCTTTCCTTCTGGCAGATCGACAACCTGGACTCTGCCGCCTGAGTAGAGATGTTTCGCACGCTCCAAGAGGTTGAGTGCATTCTGCTGATCGGAAAAGGACCCGACTTGCACTCGTAAGACCCCCATATCAACAGTCCGCCCTTGATACCCAACCACTCGTAATTCAATCTCGTCGGTTCCAGCCCCGGTCATCCCCAGCGCGTACGCCCCGGCGAGTGAGAGATCGAGTACCCGCCCCCTGGCGAAGGGACCACGATCGTTAATGCGGACGGTCACCTGTCGACCAGTACTCATTGATCGAACCACCGCAATTGAACCGAGTGGTAAGGTGCGATGAGCAGCCGTCAGCTGATGCATGTCATACCGTTCGCCATTTGCCGTCTTGTTCCCATGAAATCCGGGGCCATACCATGAGGCGACACCACGCTCGACGAACCCAACAGGGTAGCCTGGGAAATAGGTAGGTTTGGGAGCGCCGCCGCAAGCGGCCAGGGCACCGACCAGGAGTGTCACGAGAAGAAGGACCGCCCAGCGGGACCAGCAGGTGTGAGCTCTGCGCGACATGTCTAGCAGGCTGCGGGAAGACTGTGTTGGTATACGAGAATTTCGATGGTCCGCACGTGTGGGACAACAGGGAAACACTTCTGCAGGATGCTCAAAAAGGCCAGACTTCTCACCCGCCCAACCCCGGCGCGCTGAGACGCGCCTTGTCCCAAGCAAGGCCGCAACTCCGCGGCTGACCCTCGTTTCACGTTTCACGCCTCACGTTTCACGGTTCCTGAGAGTCACGCGAGAACGCTGCTGGCAGACTTTTTCAGCATCCTGCTAGAACTCGTCGAGCGATTGATCCCTGAGGATAGTGAGCGCTTTAGCTGTGTTTGAAACTGTAAGGACCACAATCGCACGTTTCCCCTCGCGGGATGGGGTACAATAGCCGCATTTAATATTGATGCGAGCCTTGGTCAGCAGATCTGCCACTTCTTTTAAAGCCCCCGGCTTGTTTTCGAGGCTCAACAGCAAGGCGGTTTCCTCCGTAAACTTTATTTTTGCTACTTTCAGTGCAGCACGAGCCCCGTCCAGATCCGCGACCAACAGCCTCAGTTTTCCCGTTCCGGTGACTTCTGGAGCAGAAAAGGCCTTGATGTTGACCTTTGCCTCACCGAGGACCTGGGTCACTTGAGCCATGACACCGGGTCTGCTCAATCCGCTAATGACCAATTGTGTCGTAGTGGGCATGGGAATTACTCCGTGGCGTGGGGGCACATGATGATGACGATCTCCTTACCGGGCTTCAAAAGTCACTACCCTCCTGTTAGAGCAGGCGGGCATCTATTCTGTCGAGACCAAGGCCTGTATCGATGAGTGATGAGCCAGCAACGTGCAGGCCCTCCCGCTCCCCTGCCCCCTGCCGTCAAGTATAACGAGTGCGGGATTGGCATAGCCCACGACTTCCACAGAAATGGCTTGATCGGGGGGACGCTAATTTGGAGAAGAAGCCTCAGGAACCTCATCTCAGCTCCATCGCTGGAAAAGCGGGACGAAGAAGCGTTCAGAATCGTTGAATAGGCTACCGGTTAGAGCACCTGACATAAACCGTTCACAAACGTGTACTCGTAAATACCGCTAACGGGGACAGAGGCGTCCCCTGCCAGCTTCTGTGCCGACTCCTTGAGGCCGCGTGGCACGAGCAGATAGAATGGGATACCGCGCACGACCGCCTCCTTCCATTCTGAAACGGTTGCGACATCCCTGATCGAGTCATCGGTTTCCACCTCAGCCATCCATTCCATCTTGTTGCCGGCGAAACTCACCTGCCACCCGACGATATCGCACTGTTGCTGAGGATCAGCCCAGGGGTTTTGCTCAAGACCGGTATGGATTGTGACCTTACAATGAAAGGCCTTCGCCCACCGCTGCGCGACCAGACTGACGACCTGATCGTGGATTGTGACAATCCCTTGCTCGCGGAGCACCGTACTCATTGAGTCCTCCCTCTTACGAACAGCCGCTCGTAGTGCCGCAGGTTTCACACTTAAGACAGGTCCCGTTTCGTACCATGGTGAACTGCTTACACTCGGAGCAGGGATCTCCCTCATAGCCCTTTTGGCGTGCCATTTGGATAGCGGTCAAGGTCAACGTTTCACGCTTCAGTTCGACGGTATGGGCTACGTTACCGTTTCCATTTCCGTGGCTATGGCCCTTATGACGCGGTATCGCCCCGCGCCGTGCAGGAAATAGGTCCGTGCTGATCGATGCCGAAGCCAACGTTTCAGGAGTGGCTTCCTCCTCGACACATTCAGGATCTTGCTCGTCCATTTTGACGGAGTCCATTCTAAGATCCTCTTCCTGGACCTGTGCCAAGTCATAGCGGTCAAGATAGGTCACGGCAAGCTCTCGGAAGATGTAATCGATGATCGACGTGGACATTTTGATACGGTCGTTCAATTTGACCGGCCCGTTCGGCTCGAAGCGGGTAAACACGAACGCTTCGACAAACTCCTCCAGCGGGACGCCATGTTGGAGGCCCAGTGAAATAGCAATGGCAAAACAGTTCATGAGGCTGCGGAATGCAGCCCCTTCTTTGTGCATATCGAGGAAGATTTCGCCGCAAGTACCATCCTCATACTCACCCGTGCGCAGATAGAGCTTGTGCCCCCCGACGACGGCTTTCTGCGTGTACCCATTGCGTCTGGCCGGAAGTGGTCGGCGCTTCGCTAGGTACCGTACCAACACTCGTTCTGTGATCTTTTCCGCAATCGACAATATTTCGGACGAGGCTTCGACGGTCTTGCCGCTGTCTGTTGAGGCCGATAACGGCTGGCTCAACTTCGAACCGTCGCGATACAGAGCCACGGCCTTGACCATGCTCTTCCAGGCAAACAAATAGGCCGATTTCACTTCTTCCAGCGTTGCATCGGCCGGCATGTTGATCGTTTTGCTGATGGCACCGCTGATGAATGGTTGTGCCGCCGCCATCATACGGATGTGCGCATCGACGGCGATATACCGCTGACCGATCCGGCCACAGCGGTTGGCACAATCAAAGATTGGAAGGTGCTCGGCTTTGAGATGTGGGGCCCCTTCCACTGTCATGGTGCCGCAGCAATAATCATTGGCAGCGGCAATTTCTTCTTGTGTAAATCCCAGTGCTTTCAGCATGTTGCAGTTGGATTCATTCAATTGTGCATCGGTCAATCCCAACTTCTCCCGGCAGAAGTCCTCACCCAACGCATACTTATTAAACGTAAATTGAATCTCAAAAGCCTGGGACAAACCGCTTTCCATTCGTGCGAGTGCAGCGTCGTCGAACCCCTTCAGTCTCAGGGTCTCATGGTTAATGAATGGTGCGGTCTGCAAGGTTTGCCGGCCAACACAATAGCTCACGATGTCCTGAATCTGAGACTCTGTATACCCCAAGGCTCTGAGTGCAGCGGGTATGCTTTGATTGATGATCTTGAAATAGCCTCCGCCGGCCAGCTTTTTGAATTTGACAAGCGCAAAATCCGGTTCGATGCCCGTCGTATCGCAATCCATCACGAGTCCGATCGTGCCCGTAGGAGCAATCACCGTGACCTGCGCATTGCGATACCCGTAGGCTGTCCCCAATTCGAGGGCACGGTCCCATCCACGACGTGCAGCCACGAGCAACTCGGGAGGACAATGCTGCGGCTGGATCCCTATCGGTGCAATCGTCAAACCTTCATATTCTTCGGGAGCGGCATTGTACGAGGCACGCCGGTGATTACGGATAACGCGCAACATAGCCTCGCGATTTTTAGCATAGCTCGGGAAGGGCCACAGCTCTGCGGCCATTTCAGCCGATGTGCCATAGGCCTCGCCGGTCATGATGGCGGTCAGTGCACCGCTAATGGCCAGTGCTTTGGGAGAATCGTAGGGAATGCCTTGCCGCATCAGCACAGTACCTAAGTTGGCATAGCCAAGCCCCAGCGTTCGAAACTCAAAACTCTTCTCGGCAATAGAACGACTGGGAAACGAAGCCATGAGTACGCTGATCTCCAGTACGATCGTCCAGAGGCGCACGGCATGGCGGAAATTCTCCAGCTCAAATTGTGCGTCGGTCGAAAAGAATTGGGCGAGGTTGAGCGAAGCCAAATTGCACGCCGTATCGTCGAGGAACATGTATTCGGAGCAAGGATTGGAGGCATTGATTCGGCCATCCTCCGGACAAGTATGCCATTCGTTGATGGTGGTGTCGTATTGCGTACCGGGATCCGCACAAATCCAGGCGGCCCAAGCGATCTGATCCCAGAGGTCCCGCGCCTTGATGGTCTTGGAGACTTTGCCGTCGACCCGTCGCTTGAGTTGCCAATAGCCGTCCGCCTCCAACGTCGCAAAAAACTCGTTGGGAATGCGCACACTGTTGTTTGAGTTTTGGCCGGACACCGTTTGGTACGCCTTGCCGTCCCAATTCGTGTCGTACTCGTGAAACACAAAATGCGTGAACCCTTGCTGCGCATAGGAATACATCCGCTGGATGTAGGATTCAGGAACCGCATCCCGTCGAGCGGCGGCCAGGGCTTCCTTGAGGATCGGATTCTGTTTGGCATCTATCTCGATTTTACTCTGCCCGGCGCCATCGACGACGCTGCAAGCCTTGAGCACAGCGTTGAGGCGTTGTGCACAGATTTTTGAACCGGTCACCATGGCCGCGACTTTTTGCTCTTCCACCACCTTCCAGTTGATAAATTCTTCGACGTCGGGGTGATCCAAATCGAGACAGACCATTTTGGCAGCCCGTCTGGTCGTCCCGCCCGACTTAATGGCGCCTGCCGCTCGATCGCCGATGCGAAGGAAGGACATCAATCCGGAAGAGCGGCCGCCACCGGACAACGGTTCGGCATCGCCGCGAAGCTTGGAAAAGTTGGTCCCGGTCCCCGATCCGTATTTGAACAGGCGCGCTTCTCGCACCCAGAGATCCATGATACCGCCTTCGATGACCAAGTCGTCTTCAATGGATTGAATGAAGCAAGCGTGCGGTTGCGGATGCTCAAATGCGTTGGTGGCTTTGACGACTTCACGGGTCTTGGGATCGACGTAATAATGCCCTTGTGCAGGCCCTGAGAGCCCATAGGCAAAATGAAGTCCGGTGTTAAACCACTGGGGAGAATTGGGTGCAGCCATCTGATGCGCGAGCATGTAACAGAGCTCATCATGGAAGGCATCGGTATCTTCCGGAGTCTTGAAATAGCCGAAGTTCTTTCCCCAGGAGGTCCAACAACCGGCGAGCCGTTCAAACACTTGTCGGGAGTCACGCTCTCCTCCCAACTGCGGCTTGCCGTCAGACCCGACGATCGGATTCCCCTGCTCATCTCGCTGTGGCACTCCGGCTTTCCGGAAATATTTCTGGGCGAGAATATCGATCGCGAGCTGGGACCAGGGCTCGGGAATGTCGATGTTTTCTAACTTAAACACGGTCGATCCGTCTGGATTACGAATTTCCGACGAACGTTTCACGAACGGCAGGTTTTCATAGGGACTTAGCCCGCGACGTGTAAATCGGCGTTCTATTCTCACGATTTCCCCTCCCCCAGTCTGCGTAGTTGGCGTGGGACTACTTTCGATCCCAAACAGGAACAATCAGACTTCAATATCAATATGGCGATGTGCTTTTGAACGCCCTAACTTTGGTATCTCGACGATTGACTCACCCAAGGAGTATCTACATATAGCGATCCAGATGAATTGTCAATACCAAATGTAGTGGTTTGACTGGGGAAACTGAGGAAATCCTGTGGATAACTGCAAATGATTGGGAAACGCCATCTCTCGGAAACTTAGACCGACTTATCCACAGTATTTTGATCGAAAATAGACCCTATTTTGACATCCAAGGGATCCCCTCGGACAAAAAAACTAAAATACCTGGCGGCCGAGAGTCAGAATGGCTTCATCCACTCCCTCAACGGGAATGAACTGGTTGCCGATGCCGATGACCACAACCCGAGTACCCAGCACCGTTGTTTCAAACCGGCTGAGGACTCCCCAATTTTGACGCATGGTGTGGGGGCGCACCATGCTATTGAGCAACTCCTGACTATGCCTGCGAAAGATATTTCTGACCACCGTTCCTTCCCGTTCTGGTGTGGAATGATCCATGCGATCCATGGCCTTTGCGAGTTCGGCTTGCACGAAGCCCAGATATTGATCTGTGGTGGGATTCGTCAGTGCCAGCACGACACTCACGGCCAGTGCCGTCACAACCAGGCTCAAACGCAGGAGGCTCATACAGGCCCTTAGATTGCTGCTGGACCGATGTCGCAACAGGGCTTAATGGAAATGGAGGCGCGCAACTCCCCTTTGACAAACAACAGCCGGATGATTAGCCTACGCTCGACAGGTCTGCTGCGGCAACCATGCTGCTCACATTGCTTGTATCAGGAGGATCATCATGTTTGTCTGGAGCAAACGCCTTGTCGCAACCTTGTTGGGATTATTTGTGCTCATGCTGGGAGTCTTTCTCCTCAATGCAGCTCCAGACAGCACGAGCGGCCTCAAGATTCATACAACACGCTGGATGGCCCTCAACTATCTCGGCTTGATTGCGTGGGTCTTTGTCTGGATGATCGATCAAGCCCGCATGCGCGGGAAAAATTTCTGGGTTTGGCTTGTCCCCTTCGTCCTGGCACCTCTTCCAACGTTAATGCTGTTCGTCTTGTTCCTCCAGCGTCGCATACAGTCGTCATAATTCGTCTTAGCCAGCTCTTGCTTGCGCATCGCGATCGGCTTCTTGATCCAACTGCGTTCGGAGACCCCACACCAGCCAGATACCGGGTAGAGCGACCAGAAACGACAAAAAGAAAAATTGTGCCCAGCCGACCATTTCGACCAACTCGGCCGACGGACGACCGGAGAACACTCGCCCAAGCGCTTCCAGAGAGGAGAGCAACGCAAACTGGGTTGCGGTATAGCGATGGTCACACAGAGACATAATCAATGCGACAAACGCTGCGGTGCCCATGCCACCAGTCACATTCTCGACGATAATCGATGTCGTGAGCGCCGCGTAACTCTTGCCCATCCAGGCAAGCCACATGAATCCCAAGTTTGAGACCGCTTGCAAGAGACCAAAGAGCAGTAACGACCGGACCATACCGAGCTTAGCCATTGCGACGCCCCCGACCAATGCGCCTATGAGTGTGGCTCCGAGCCCAAGGCCCTTCACATACCCGACCTCGCTGACGGAGAAGCCCATCCCTCCAATGAGAAACGCCGTTTGAAGCGAGGCCGCGACGGCGTCTCCAAATTTATACAAGATAATGACGGCGAGGAGCCCGATCACCCCAGGACGTGCGAAAAGTTCTTTCAGCGGTCCACCAACCGCTTCGGACAGACTTGCCGGCGTGGCACTCGGCTTTGACGGTTCCGGACTGACGAGGATCGTGACAATTCCTGCCGCCATTAACGCGGCAAGCAGCAAGTAGGTGTTTTGCCATCCAATACGATCGGCCAACAAAAGGGCGCCGGCGCTCGCAAACAATAGCGCAAATCGGTAGCCATTCACCCACACAGCGGCACCGAATCCCCGTTCCGGACGTAAGAGTAGATCGGTCCGATAGGCGTCGAAAACGATGTCGAGCGAGGCAGAGAGGAACGCCACCACGAGGGCCAGGACCCCGAGTATTTCCGGACGCGGGCCTGGACCAGTCACCGCCATGGCTGCCAAACCGAGAGCGACACTGAGCTGCATCACCAGCATCCATCCGCGCCGGCGTCCCAGCCAGGGAGGGACCAGGCGATCCATCAATGGGGCCCACAAGAATTTCAGTGTGTACGGGAGACCGACGAGCGTAAAAATCCCAATGGTCTTCAGGTCAAGCCCAACAACCGTCAGCCAGGCCTGGAGCGTCCCAGCTGTGAGGGCCAATGGCAACCCCGAGGCAAAACCCAAGGGCAACATAATGCCGATGCGCCGGTTCGCAAGGATCTGAATGAACGATGCTGTTTTCATCGAGCCGTGTCCCGTGTCCGTACGTATGGGGGAGTAGCATATCATCGGAATGGAGGTGCGGCTCAGGAGATTCTCGAAATCAATCGCTCAAAGCTTGTCCGATATGGCTGTTCGTCACGAGGCGAAGGAAGGGCAGGCAGATGCGCTGCCGCAGGCCCTGAACAACCGGAGGCGTATTTGCTGGAATACGGTGAGGATTGTTCGGGGCCGCGAAGAAAGCAGACGCCGGGGCATTATTCGCCGCAGTAGAAAGGTCACTGTCGGACAGGCTCCTGGGAAGGAGGAGTAGGTCGAAGAGGCACCGGAGAACCATCCCGCGCAGCAGCGCATCGAACCTCAACAGGGTTGTCCATTGAAGGTACAGGGCTTGTAGCGTGAAATATCAAACTCCACATTTTCTTGGTAGACCCGTTCGTTGCCGTTCACGCCATCCTGCTCTGGATCGTTATACATGGTGTGGTTCCACCAGTAGAACAAGGGGTAGGCCTCCGTCTGGTACACCGGATTCCCGTAGTTGCTCCGGGCATATTCCAGGACCAACCGGCCAGTGACGTAATCGATTTTCCCAGTACCATTGAGCGAATACAACATCAAGAAGAGCCGAGCCTCGTGATCGTACTGCTCGTCAATCCTTGTCACGAGGTCAGGTTCCAGTGGAAGGATCTCCTTCGTCCACCCTCCGGACCCAGGGAGAATGATGAAAAGAAAAGATGCCGTAACGATGGAGGCCGCCAACTGCGAAGGTCTCACAGCAGACTCACGATAAGGGGGCGGGCACGATCGGCAGATACTACCATGGCCTTCTAAGGCCTTCAACCGAGAACAGCGAGCAACGAGAAGAACTCGCTCCAGATCCTTGCTCCCATCGCAAGGATCTTCCATAATGGCACGACTATCATGAAACGTGCATCTCTCCATACACTCGGCTGTCGACTGAACCAAGCGGAGACAGCGGTGCTCGCAGCTCGCTTGCGGCGCGATGGCTACCGCGTCGTCGAGTTCGGTGAGCCGACGGACTTGCTCGTCGTAAACACCTGCTCGGTGACAGAGGATGCAGAACGGACCTGCCGATATGTGATCCGCAAGACGTTGAGACATTCCCCCGAAGCCTTTGTGGCGGTGACCGGTTGTTACGCTCAGACCGGCGTTCAAGAGCTGCGCACCATTCCCGGAATCGATCTCATCGTCGGCAATCAATTCAAATGGGACTTACCGTCATTTCTTCCAGCCCCCCATGCCCTGAAGAAGCAACCGGACCCGGAAGTGCTCCATACTCGCACCATCGACCGAGAGGATTTCACCCTACCGGAGTATGGCGAACCAGGCTCCACCAGAGCGCTGCTCAAAATCCAGGACGGCTGCAACGTGATGTGCAGCTTCTGTCTCATCCCGTTCGCGCGCGGGCATGAGCGGAGTCGCCTTCTGGATGACGCGATCAGAGAGGCCGAGATGCTTGTGGCAGGAGGCTACCGGGAGATCGTGCTGACCGGCGTCAACATCGGGCAGTATCGCCAGGGTAAGCTCGATCTGGCCGGGTTGATCGCGCAATTGGAGGCGGTTGAAGGACTCGAGCGAATCAGGATTTCGTCCATTGAGCCGACGACAATCACGAACGCTCTCTTAGATCGGATGGCTTCCTCATCGAAGCTCTGTCCCTATCTCCATATCCCCCTCCAAAGCGGAGACGATTCCATCTTGTCGTCCATGAATCGTCCGTACAATGCGGAAGAGTTTGTCCGTCTAATCCACCGGGCCGTGGCGGCGATTCCTCACCTGGGGCTGGGAACTGATGTCATGGTCGGGTTTCCCGGAGAAACTGAGGAAGCATTCGAGCATACTCTGGGCATCGCGCGCGAGCTTCCGTTCTCCTACTTCCATGTCTTTACCTATTCGCAACGGCCTGGCACCGCTGCCACAAGGTTGCCCAACCAGGTGCCGATTGCGGTCGCTCGGCAACGTGCGAAGATACTCGCCGAGTTGTCCCGCGTTAAGCGCCTGGCCTTTGCGGAACGGTATATCGGATCCACCGTGTCCGTCCTCTTCGAGTCAGGAGCAATGGACGGCTACAGGTTGGGGGTTGCAGCAAACTTCTTGAAGGTGGGCGTTCCCTCAAACATCGACCTCGCCAATCACCTGAAAGAGGTGCGGATTATCGGAACGTCGGACCGTTGGGCGTTGGGTCAGCTCACAGCGGAGTGTCAGCCCATGCGAAGGGTGCCGGTTCTATGAAAGCCAAATCCACACCGACTCACGTGCATCTTGAAACTTTCGGCTGTCAGATGAACGAGTACGACTCGGAACTCGTTCGCTCGCTTATGAAACAGGATGGATTTGTGTTTACCGATGAGCGAGAGCGCGCAGACGTGATTTTGATGAACACCTGCGCGATTCGCGAGAATGCCCACAATAAGGTCTACAAACACCTATCTGAGCTCAAGAAACTCAAGCGGCAACGCCCGTTGGTCGTGGGCGTCTTGGGTTGTATGGCGCAAAACCTGAAAGAGGAGCTAACGGACTTTCAGCCGCTGGTTGATGTGCTCGCTGGCCCTGATGCCTATCGCCAGTTGCCGATGTTGATCCGCAACGCGATGCGCTCGCAAGAAGAGGGCGTGGATCAGAAGGAACTCGCGGTCGACCTTTCGGAATATGAAACCTATCACGATATCGTACCTGACCGAAACGACGGGGTGAACGCCTGGATCGCCGTCATGCGAGGTTGTGACAACTTCTGCAGCTTCTGTGTGGTTCCCTACACTCGGGGGCGTGAGCGCTCCCGCGATCCAGAGGGAATCGTTCAGGAAGCTCATCGGATCGCCGAGCAAGGATTCAAGCAGATCACGCTCCTGGGGCAAAACGTCAATTCGTACCGATTCGATGACTGGGACTTTGCACGATTGATCACGGCCGTCGCGGACGTGCCTGGCATCGAACGAGTGAGGTTCACGTCCCCGCACCCCAAAGACTTTCCTCTTTCATTGTTGGAAGCCGTCGTGTCCCATCCCAACATCTGCAAGCAAATTCATTTGCCGCTTCAATCAGGCAGCGACCGCATACTCGGCCTGATGAATCGCACCTATACGAATAAAGAGTATCGTGTCTTGGTAGACCGTATTCGCACCCTGCGGTCGGACATCGTCCTGAGCACCGATATCATTTGTGGTTTCTGTGGGGAAAGCGATGCGGAGTTTGCCGAGACGTACCGGCTTGTCGAGGAGACACGGTTTCACTCAGCGTTTATCTTCAAATACTCTGAGCGAAAGAACACTATCGCCGCGCGCAAGTTTTCGGACGATGTTTCCGAGCCGGTAAAGACCGAACGGGTGACGCGACTCTTCGACCTCCAACGGGGTATTTCCTATAGTCGCAACCGGGAATATCTAAAGACGACAGTTCCCGTCCTGGTCGAAGGGGATGCCAAACGATCCGCCGCGCAGGGCATGGGAAAATCGGATGGCAACATCACCGTCATCTGGGACAAGCGTGTAATATCCTCTCAACCGGGAGACATGGTTTCCCTTGCCATCTACGATGCATCGTCCACGACGTTGTATGCGGAACGTCCGCCAGTGAATTGAATCGTTGATGCCCGCCTTACTTCCCCAGGAATCATTTCTGTAGAATACGCTCCAAAAACGAACACTTTCGAACAAGATCTGTTTGTGAATCCCCCCCGTCCCTCACGGCTCTCAAGAAGTGAGGTGGGGTTGCCACCCGCATGATGACCCGCAGAGGCACCGGAGCTTTCGTTTCCTGAATCCATGAATTAGCTCGGCGCAATGTTGCGATTTAGTACTGCATTATCATACGCCTAGATTCACTATCTCCTGTGCTTATCCTTGTCCCCATTGAGTCAGTCCATTCCGTAACAATCCCCATCTTCTCCCGATATTGCCCTACTACATCACTGAGTCTACTTCATCCCAACTAGAGGCATAATCTTTGCTATTCCAATGAGTCACTACTACGTAACCGCACAATCTTACTCTTTGGAGACGAGGCATGATCGAGAGTCAAGATCGCAACGTGAAAGAAAAAGCAGATACCTCCATGAGCCTGGAAACCCTCATTGCTATGGGACTCTTCGGATGGATTGCACTGAGCATGGCACTGATGGGCCTGGGAATCTGGTAATCCTCCTAGGCCATCGACATTGCATCTCGCCACGGATAATCACACACAGCCTTCTGAAAGAAGGAGAGTCGCGATGAAGAGCTATCTCACGCTAACGAATGTGCGGAGTCCTATCATGCGGAGCCTTGTTGGGATTGCCGCCTGTGCCCTCGTCATCAGCGGTTGCGCCGGTGGGGCAAAACTCGCCCACAATGCAAAGGGCAGCGTCTACTTGGAAGAAGTGACCGATTGGTCGTTTGAAGCCAGCCATCCCGCTGTGATCGATCAACTGACCATTATAAAGATCGTGAAAGGGTTATATAGCAATGACGGCATGAGCGGATCTTCGAGAATGTCCGCTGGTGGCAGCAAGCCGATGAGAATTTTCAGCGATGAGGATGCAGAATTTCTCTCTCCCCTGCTCGCACAAGGCTTATCAAAGGCGAAACCCGAACAGCTTGTTGGGTTCCGCGTATCCTCATCGGCAGGGTCAGGCTCTGAACCCACCGCGGGCAGTATTTACGTG
>WNFB01001805.1_pt1 | contig 18420 bp, 20 predicted proteins | sample 5400501 | NCBI WGS metagenome assembly WNFB01 (sample SAMN13153341, study PRJNA577476) | soil metagenome | isolation source: 200 cm saprolite under Douglas fir tree site 2 hole 1 | place: USA:California | collected 2015-04-18 | reverse complement strand
GAGATCTCCTTCCATCCCGCCACCGCCACCTTGCCCTCGCGCGCGTCGAGGGCCACGGCCACCGCCTGCGGCCACCGCCGGACCGCCGCCAGCACCACGCCGGGGTTGGCCACCGCCGCGGTGCCGAAGATCACCCGGTCCACCCCGCGGTCGCGGTACCGCATCGCGTTCTCGAGCACGCGAAGCCCGCCCCCCACCTCCACCGGGATCTTCACCGCCGCGATGATCTTCTCCATCGCGTCGAACTGCGGCCGGTTCGAGATCGCGGCGTCGAGGTCCACGAGATGGAGGCGCACCGCGCCCTCCGCCTCCCACCGCCGCGCCGCCTCGGCCGGGTCCGAGCCGTAGACCTGCTCCTCCTGGAGCTGGCCCTGCTTGAGGCGGACCACCTTGCCTCCGCGCACGTCGATGGCGGGCACGACGATCATGCGATAGCGTCCTTCGCTCGCTCGGGAGTGAATCCCTCGCGGCTCGCGCACAGGCGCACGAAGTTCTCGACGAGGCGCAGCCCGACCGCCTGGCTCTTCTCCGGATGGAACTGCATCCCGAGCACGGGGCCGCGGCCGACCACGGCCGCGAAGTCGAGGCCGTAGTCCGTCTCGGCCAGCACCACGTCGCTCGCCGCGTCGCAGTAGTACGAATGGACGAAGTACACGTAGTCGCCGGAGGCGATATTCTCGAGCAGCGGGTGCGTCCGCCGCGGGCGCAGCACGTTCCAGCCCATGTGGGGAACGGGCAGGCCGGCGGGAAGGCGGCGCACGCGTCCGGGAAGAAGGCCGAGGCCGAGGTGCCGGCCGTGCTCCTCGCTCTCTTCGAAGAGGACCTGCATCCCGATGCAGATCCCGAGGACCGGCACGCCGCGCGCGGCGGCCCCCTCGATGGGAGCGACGAGGTTGCGCCGGCGGATCTCCTCCATCGTGGCGCCGAACGCGCCGTCGCCGGGGAGGACCAGCGCGGACGCCGCGCGCAGCACGTCGGGGTCACCCGTGAGGATGGTGTCCGCCCCCGCGTGCCGGAAGCCCTTGGTCACGCTCCCCAGGTTGCCGATGCCGTAATCGACGATTGCAATCATTCCTGGACCGGCTCTTCAACGCGGAGAACGGGGAGGAACGAAGAGGACGCGGAGAACCTGATGAAGGTCTCCGCGACCTCGGGCTCGTTCTTGCTACCGCCGCGGCCTCTGCGTTTCAAAGGCTTCCCTTCGTACTTGGAATTCCCTTCACTCTTGGATCGAGCGCCACGGCCATGGATAGCGCGCGCGAGGCGGACTTGAACAGCGTCTCCGCGATGTGGTGGGCGTTGCGGCCCCGGATCGCCTCCAGGTGGATGTTCAACCGGCCGTGATCGGCGAGCGCCCAGAAGAAGTCCTCGAACAACTCCGTCGGCATCTCCCCGATCTGCCGCGCCTTGAACGTCACGTCGTAGTGGAGATAGGGCCGGCCCGACAGGTCGATCACGCACCGGGACAGCGCCTCGTCGAGCGGCACGTAGGCGTGGCCGAAGCGCACGATCCCCTTCTTGTCGCCCAGCGCCTCGCGCAGCGCCTGGCCGAGGGCGATGCCCACGTCCTCGACGCTGTGGTGGGCGTCGACGTGGAGGTCGCCCTTGCAGCGCAGCTCCACGTCGAAGCGGCCGTGCGTGGAGAAGGCCGTGAGCATGTGGTCGAAGAAACCGATGCCGGTGGCGATCCGGCTCTTGCCCTCTCCGTCGAGATCCAAGCGCAGCCGGATGTCCGTCTCCCGCGTCTTGCGCTCGACCGAGCCCCGCCGGCGCGCCATCACGCCCTCCCGAAGCGCCGCTCTTCCAGCGCATGGCGGAGGGCGGAGAGGAACACTTCGTTCTCCGGCTCCGACCCCACGCTGACGCGGAGGCAGCGCTGCAGCCGCGGGTAGGAGGTCACGTCCCGAACGAGGCAGCCCCGGCGGTACACCGATTCGAAGACCGTCCGCGGGTCGGCCTCGGCCAGCTCGAGCAGGACGAAGTTGGCCTTCGACGGGTAGGGGCGCACGCCCGGGACCCGATAGAGCCGGTGGAGCAGGTCCTCCCGCGAGGCGACGATCTTCTCCACGTTGGCGCGCAGGACGTCCCACTCGTCGAGCGCGGCCAGCGCCGCCGCCTGCGAGAAGAAATTGAGGTTGTAGGGGAGGCGCGCCTTGTTCACCTCGCGGACGATCTCGGGCGAGGCGAGCAGGTAGCCGATCCGCAGGCCGGCGAGCCCCATCGCCTTGGAGAACGTGCGCAGCACGACGAGGTTCGGATGGCGGGCGAGGAGCGGCACGACCGTTTGCCCCGCGAACTCGTGGTACGCCTCGTCCACCACCACCAGCCCGTCGCCGTCCTCGCAGAGCCGCGAGATCTCGTCGGCCGGAAGCAAGCCGCCGGTCGGGTTGTTGGGTGAGCAGACGATCGTGAGCGGCGCCGCCAGCTCGTGCCGGACGCGCCGCAGCTCGTCCGCCTGGTACTCGAGCTCGGGACCGAGGGCCACGCGGATGGCCTCGCCGCCGAGCACCTTCGTGAGCAGCGCGTAGAGCGTGAACGTCGGCTCCGGGATGACGACCCGCGTGCCCGGACCGACCGTCACCAGCAGCAGCGCTTCGATCAGCTCGTTGGAGCCGTTGCCGGCCAGGACGCCGTCGGGCCGCCAGCCGGCGAACCCGGCCAGGCGCTCGACGAGCTCCCGGGGATCGAACTCCGGGTAGCGCGACCACGGGCGGGCGAGCGCCTGGTCCAGCACGCGGCGCTTGACGGCCTCCGGCAGGTCGTAGGGGTTCTCGTTCTGGTTCAGCTTCACCGCGGCCTCGCGCGCCGCGAGCGTGTAGGCGGCAATCGAGCGGACGGACGGCTTCACGTGACGCAACGGACCGCCCGCGTCGTTGCTCATCTTCATCCGTCCAGTCGCACCAACAAGCTCTGCGCATGTCCCCGGAAGCCTTCGGCGGTCGCGACGCGGACCATGCCCGGGGCCGCCCGCCGCAGCCCGGCCGGCGTCATCCGCACGACGCTCTGCCGCCGCTGGAAGTCGCGCACCGACAAGGGCGACGACCGTCGCGCGGCGCCTCCGGTCGGGAGCACGTGGTTGGGACCGATGCCGTAGTCCCCCACCGCCACCGGTGTCCACGCTCCCACGAACACCGCCCCCGCGACGATCCTCGGCGCCAGCTCCGCCGCTCCGCGCGTCATCAGCTCCGCGTGCTCGGGCGCCAGCTCGTTGACGGCGGCGACGCCCTCGTCGAGGCCGCGCACGAGAACGACCGCGCCGTTGCGTCCCAGCGCGCGCCTCGCCGCGGCCGCGTTCGAGACCGAGCCGAGACCGGCGGCCATCGCGCGCCGCACCTCCGCGGCCAGCGCCGCCGAAGGCGTGACGAGGACGGCCGTCTCGTCGCCGCTCCCGTGCTCGGCCTGCGCGAGAAGATCGGCCGCCACCCACGCGGCGTCGGCGCTCTCGTCGGCGAGGACGACGACCTCGCTCGGTCCCGCCTCCTGGTCGATCTCCACCATTCCCCGCACCTGGCGCTTGGCGGCGGCGACGAACGCGTTGCCGGGGCCGACGATCTTCGACACCGCGGGGACGGTCGCGGTGCCGAACGCGAAGGCCGCCACCGCTTGCGCGCCCCCGACCCGGAACACCGCGCCCTCGAGCCCCACGAGCACGAGCGCGGCCGCCACCGCCGGGCTCGATTCGAGCGTCCGCGGCGGCGTCGCCACCTGGATGCGCCGCACGCCCGCGACCCGCGCCGGGATGGCGCTCATGAGGACCGAGGAGGGATAGGCCCCCGCGCCGCCGGGCACGTAGAGCCCGACCGAATCCAGGGCGCGCACCTGCTCCTCGAGACGCGAGCCGTCGCGAAGGCGAAGACGGAAGCCACGGTCGCGCTGGCGGCGGTGATAGGTCTCGATCCGCGTGGCCATGGCCTTCAGGGACGAGACGAGCGCCGGGTCGGCCCGCCGGGCCAGGGCGCGGATCCGCCCCCCGGGGACCCACAGGTCGCTGGCCCGAAGGCGCACGCCATCGAAGCGCGTGGAGAGCCGGACGAGCGCAGCGTCGCCGTCCCGGCGGACGGCGCGCAGGATCGAGGCCACCGCGCGCTCCACGGCGGGGCGCGGAGCGGACGTGCGGGGCAGGCCCTCACGGTAGCGGCGCCACGCCGCGGTGCCGTAGCGCACCGTCCTCACGCTGTCCTCGCCTTCTCGAGCGCGCGCACGAGGCCGGAGATCTCCTCGCGTCGCGCGTGGTAGCTCGCGCGGTTGACGATGAGGCGCGCCGAAGACACGGCCACGTCTTCGACTACCTCCAGGCCGTTCTCTTCGAGCGTCCGCCCCGTCTCCACGACGTCGACGATGCAGTCGGCCAGCCCCAGGCCCGGGGCCAGCTCCACGGAGCCGGCCAGCCTCACCACCTCTACCGAGCGGCCGCGCTCCAGGAAGTGCGCGGAGGCGACGCGCGGATACTTCGTCGCCACTCGGACGGTGGAGGCGCCGGTGGCGGCGGAGGCCCCCCGCGGCCGCGCGACCACCAGCCGGCAGCGGCCGAAGCCGAGGTCCACGGGCTCGTAGACGTCGGGCTCCATCTCCAGCAGGACGTCGCGGCCGGCGATGCCGCAGTCGGCCACGCCGTGCTCGACGTAGGTCGGCACGTCCATGTCCTTCACGAGGAGGAAGCGCAGGCCGTCGACGGGCACGACGAGCCGCCGGCCCTCGCTCGCGGGGAACGGCATCCCCGCCTTGCGGAAGAGGTCCTCCGCGCCCGCGAGCAGCTTGCCCTTGGAGAGGGCGATCGTCAGGCTCACGAGCGCTCCTCGAAGCGGACGCGCACTCCCGCCGCTCGCTTCTCTCGTGCGCGCTGCAGTCCGGGACCGAGCCCGTTCCCGCCCACCACCTCCGGCGGGGGGGCCTCGGAAGCGGGCCGTGCCCCCTGACGGTCGAGGAGGAGCGCGAGCCGGTCGAGGCCGAGCATGAAGCCCACCGCGGGCATGGGCCGGCCGTAGCGAGCGAGCAGGGTGTCGTACCGTCCGCCCCCTCCCACCTCGAAGCCGAGGCCCGGCGCGTAGGCACGGAAGACGAGACCGGTGTAGTAGTCGAGGCCGCGCACCTCGCCGAGGTCGATGGCGAGCCGGCCGCCGAGCCCCGCCGCGCGCAGCGCCTCGGCCACCTGGCGCAGCTCGGCGACCGCGGCGCGCGCCGGCGGGCAGAAGGCCAGGGCCCGTTCGGCGTCGGCCAGCACCGGCGCGTCGCCCGCCAGGGTCGTGAGACGCACGAGCGCGTCGGCGACCGGCGCGGCCACGACTCCGGAGGGCAGCGCGTCGCGCACGCCCGCGGGATCCTTGGCCTCGACCCGTTCGCGCAGCCGCTCCAGCGTCGCGGAGTCCAGCGGCGCGCCCGCGAGAAGACCGCCGAAGACGCCCACGTGGCCGAGGGCGAGGACGAAGCCGCTCACGCCGAGGACGTCCAGGCACTCGGCCGCGATCGCGAGCACCTCGGCGTCGGCGGGCCGCGGATCGCCGCCCAGATGCTCGAGGCCCATCTGGTACAGCTCGCTCTGGCGGCCGGCGCGCGGCGGCTCGTAGCGCAGCACCTCGCCCGAGTAGTAGAGGCGCATCGGCGCGGGCCGGCCCGCGAGGCGGCCGGCCGCGATCTTGGCGAGCAGGCTCGTGAAGTCCGGCCGCAGCGCGAGCAGGCTCCCGTCGCGGCCCACGAAGGAGTAGGTCCTGGGCAGCAGGGCCTGGCTCGCGAACACGTCCGCGTAGTCGAAGAGGGGCGGGATGATCTCTTCGTAGTCCCAGCCCTCGAAGACCGCGACGACGCGCTCCTCGATGCCTCGGCGGCGGCGGGCCTCGTCCCCGAGGAAGCACTGCACGCCGGGCGGGATCTGCACGAGCCGATGCGACGCGCCGTTCACAGCCTCAGCTCCCCACGTAGCGGGCGTAGATCGACCGCGCCTGCGCGGCGTCCTTGACGCCCTTGACGATCGCCCGCCCGTCGCGGAAAACGACCATCTCCGTCCCCGGCGCCCGGAAGCGGACGAGGTGTTCGTTGGCGGCCACGTCACCCGACGCGGAAAGGCGCCCGGCCAGCGCGGGCAGGTCCACGCGCGTCCCCTGCGGCGCGCGCACCTGCACGGCGTCGCGCCCACACAACACCGCGGAGCCGGTGCCCGTCCCCGCCGCCAGATAGTCGTACCGCCCCTGCGTGCAGGCCGGGCACCATGGCGCGCGCCCCGCGAGGTCCATCACCTCGAAGCGGCCCTTCCAGAGGTCGACGGTCACGACACCGGGCCGCAGGTCTTCCGTGCGGCCGGCCAGGAGCTTGAGCGCCTCCGCCGCCTGCAGCCCGGCCACGACGTGGACGACGGGGGCCACGACTCCCACCGTGTCGCAGGTGGGCCCGCCGGGTCCCGGCATCTCCTCCAGCACGCAGCGCAGGCACGGCGTGACGTGCGGCCTTACGAGGAGGGCGAGGCCGTACGAGCCGACGCAGGCGCCATAGACCCAGGGGATCCCCCCGCGCACGCAGACGTCGTTGAGCAGGAAGCGCGTCTCGAAGTTGTCCGTGCCGTCGAGGACGAGGTCGGCGCCCTCGAGCAGCTCGGCCGCGTTGTCGGCGGCGAGGTCGGCCACCACGCCGCGCACCGCCACCTCCGAGTTGATCGCCCTCAGCCGCGCCTCCGCCGCCGCCGCTTTGGGCAGGCCGCGCGCCGCGTCGTCTTCGTCGAAGAGCGACTGCCGCTGGAGGTTCGACTCCTCGACGTAGTCGCGGTCGATCACGGTGAGCGCGCCGGCACCGGCGCGCACCATGATCTCCGCGAGGGTGGAGCCGAGGGCGCCGCACCCGACCACGGCGACCCGCGACTGGCGCAGGCGCGCCTGGCCCTCGGGGCCGATGGGAGCGAACAGCTCCTGGCGCGAATAGCGGCCGGCGCTCATGCCTCCTGCTCCTGGGCCAGGAACAGCGCCGCCGACTTCATCACGTCGACGGGAGCCTCGAGGCCGGTCCACGTCTCGAACTGCGCGACCGCCTGGGCGAGGAGCATCTCGAGGCCGTCGATGATCGTGCACCCCGCCTGTTGCGCGTCGCGCAGGAAGCGCGTGTCGAGCGGCTCGTAGACCATGTCCAGCACCACCGTGTTCGGCCGGTGCAGCTTCGCCGGCAGCGGGCTCTGGTCGAGGAAGGCGACGGACCCCACCGGGGTCGCGTTGATGAGCACGTCCCAGGAGAGGCGGGCCAGGTTGGCGATGCCGGTGTGCGCGCAGCCGAGCGCGGCCGCCACCGCCGCGGCCCGCTCGGGCCGGCGCGCGGCCAGCGTGATGCGGGCCCCCTTGCGCTGGAGAGCGACGGCGGCGGCGCGGGCCGCGCCCCCCGCGCCGATGATCACGACCGAGCGGCCCTTCACGTCGAGCTTCTTCTTGAGCGGCGCCAGGACGCCGATGCCGTCCGTGGTCGAGCCGCTGAGCGAGCCGTCGTGCACGACGACGGTGTTGACGCTTCCGGCGAGCGCCGCCTGCTCCTCCACCTCCTGCAGGTGGGGCACGATCTCGACCTTGAACGGCCGGGTGACGCTGAAGCCGGAGAGGGCGAGCGCGGGCATCGCGGCCAGGAAGCCGTCCAGCGATTCGGCCTGGAGGGGGACGTAGACGGCGTCGAGGCCCCGCGCCTCGAAGGCGCGGTTGTGCAGCACGGGCGAGAGGCTCCACACCACGTCGGTGCCGAGCACGCCGTAGAGCTTCGTCAACGGGTTGATGTCGCGGGCGCGATAGAGGTCCGCCATCTCCGCGGCCGGGATCTGGCCGGGCGCGGTCTCCGCTCCGCGCCCCGCCGAGGCAAAGGTGAACGGCGCGCCCCATCGTCCGGCGGCGATGCGGGTGAGGATGCCGAGGGGGCCGAGGGCAATGGGGACCAGGGGCGGACCGCTGCCGGCGGCGGTGCGGGCGGCGAAGTCGAGCAGCCGTCCCACGTCCCGGATCGATCGCGGCGTGACCGCGATCTTGACGATGTCGGCCCCGCCCTCGCGCATCGCCGCGTAGAAGCCGTCGAGGTCCTCCGGCGTGCCCTTCAGGTCGTGGTAGGAGACGACGAGGCCGCGGCCGGCCTTCTCCACCATGACGTCCGTCAAGGCGCTGCGATACTCGACGTCGACGTAGTCGAAGCCGCGCTTGACCGCCTCCAGCAGCGTCATGCGCCGGCGCGGATCGTCGTCGTCCAGGCGGCCGCCCTCCGACGCCGCCCGGCACGTCAGCATGATCGGCTTGCTCCTCGCGCGCAGGATGGTGAGCAGGTCCAGGTCGAGCACGAGGTCGGCCCGCACCTCGAACAGGTCGGCGATGCCGGACAGCTCCTGCATGCGCTCGACCACGCCCGCCGTGGTCTCCTCGGTGAGGCTGACGCAGATCTGTGTCATGCGCTCGAGTTACGCCCCAAATGAAAAAGCCTCTTCAGGGTTCCCTGAAGAGGCTTTCTGCCGGTCCGATCTCTCCAGGACACCCGCTCCGCCTCGCGGCCGGGCCTCCCGGCCCGCCGCTAGGTGTGGTGGTAGCGGTGAAAGATCGGACGCCAGCGACGCACGGCGACCGCCCGTCGGTCCGTCCTCGCGAGCTGCGTGCGTGGATCCATGTCGACTTCCAGCGCCAAAAGCGGATTCTAGAAGAGCCGCCGCCGGGGTGTCAAGCCGTGCTAGTCTGGCCGCGGAGGGCCTCCCGGACATGGAGCACAAGTGCCAGGAGTGCGGGTCGGAGCGCATCTCGCCCGCGGTGCCGGTGGCCCCTCCGGGCGCGCCGGGCCTGCTCTCCCAGCTGCGGGCGCGCGTGTGCGCCGACTGCGGCTTCACCGAGCTGCATGCCGAGAACGCCCTCGACCTCTACCTCGCGCAGACGAGGTCGGCACCCCGCGGTCCCGCCCCCGCCCCGGCGGCGGAGGACGGCGGGCCCCCCGCCGCCAACATGCAATGCCCGGCCTGCGGGAGCGTCATCCCCGCCGCCTCCACCCGCTGCGACGTGTGCGGCTGGACCGCCCCCGGCAAATAGACCACTTGCCCCGGAGTCGTCCGCGGCGTAAGTTCGAGCCATGAACGCCATCAAGACCACCGTTCTCCTCGCCGCCCTGACCGGGCTCATGCTGCTCGTCGGCGAAGCCATGGGCGGCCGCTCGGGCATGACGATCGCGCTCCTCGTTGCGGCGGTGATGAACTTCGCCGCCTGGTTCTGGAGCGACAAGATCGTCCTCGCCTCCTACCGGGCCCAGCCCGTCGGCCCGCAGGAAGCGCCGGAGCTGTACGCGATCGTGGAAGGGCTGGCCAACCGGGCCGGCATCCCGATGCCGCGCCTTTACGTGATCCCCGACCCGGCCCTCAACGCGTTCGCCACGGGGCGCAGCCCCTCTCACGCGGCGGTGGCCGCGACGGAAGGGATCCTGCGCGCGCTCAACCGTGATGAGCTGGAGGGCGTGCTCGCCCACGAGCTGTCGCACGTGATCAACCGCGACACGCTTACCTCCAGCGTCGCCGCCACCCTCGCGGGGGCGATCTCCTGGCTCGCGCACATGGCGTACTTCATGCCCGTCGGACGGGACCGCGACGACCACGGCTCCAACCCCCTGGTGGCGCTGCTCACGATCCTCCTCGCGCCCTTTGCGGCGATGCTCATCCAGCTCGCGGTGAGCCGGTCGCGGGAGTACGAGGCCGACGCGTCGGGCGCGCGGCTCGTGGGCCACCCGGACGGCCTCGCCAACGCGTTGCGCAAGCTGCAGGCCGCGGCCGAGCGCATCCCCATGCGCAGCGCCGATCCCGCCACCGCGCACCTCTTCATCGTCAACCCGCTGTCGGGCCGCTCGCTCGCCGGGCTCTTCAGCACCCCCCCGCCCCTGGAGAAGAGGATCGAGCGCCTGCTATCGCACCGGGGCTAGCCACCATGGCAAGCCCGCGGCCGCCAGTGACGGTGGAGCTGGAATGGGAGGGCGGTCTCCGGTTCCGCGGCCGGGCCGGAGAGAGGGAGTTGAGGCTCGACGGCGACTCGGCCTCCGCGGTATCGCCGGTGGAGGCGCTGGCGCTCGCCCTCGCCGGCTGCATGGCGAGCGACGTCGTGCACATCCTCGTCAAGGGACACGTCGAACCGAAGGCGCTGACCGCCCGCCTCATCGCCGAGCGCGCCCCGGAGGAGCCGCGGCGCCTGGTGAAGGTGGACCTGCGCTTCGCCGTGCGCGGCAGCGTGCCCGCGGACAAGGTCGAGCGGGCGATCACGCTGTCACGCGAGAAGTACTGCTCGGTCTGGCACTCGCTGCGGCCGGACATCGCCTTCACGACGTCGTTCGAGGTGTCGCCCTAGCGCAGCCGCACCTCCCGCCGCGGGATCATATTTCTTCCGGCTAAGGCAATGCCTCCGACAGCAGCCGGAACACGTTGCCTCCCATGACCTGCTCGACCTGCGCCTCGGTGAATCCCTCCGCGAGGAGGGCGTCCGTGACTTCCACGATGCCGGTCGCGTCGAAGGGCTCGGCGACCGCGCCGTCGAAGTCGGAGCCCAGCGCGACGTGGTCGATCCCGGCCACTCCCGCCGTATACCGGATCGCCCGTGCCACCGCCGGGCCGCCAATCCCGCACACCGCCGTCTGCCAGAACCCGATGCCGACGAGGCCGCCGGTCCGCGCGATGCCCCGCAGCGCATCGTCGTCGAGGTTGCGCACGTTGTCGCAGGTCCCCCTCACGCCCGTGTGGGAGACCACCACGGGGCGGGTGGCGACCGCCAGTGCGTCACGGATCGTGCCCGGCGACGCGTGGGCGAGGTCCAGCAGCATCCGCCGCTCCTCCAGACGCCGCACGACGTCCCGTCCCTTCGCGGTGAGGCCGCCCTTGCCTACGCCGTGCGCGGACCCGCCGAGCTCGTTGTCGAAGAAGTGCACGAGGCCGACCATGCGGAAGCCGGCCCCGAAGAGCGCGTCGAGGTTGGCGGGATCGCCCTCCAGCGCATGGGCGCCCTCAAGGCCGAGCACACCGGCGATGATGCCCGGCTCCGCGCGCCGGCGACGGAGGTAGGCCGCGAGCTCGGACCGGCTCCGCACAACCGTCAGCCGCCCTCCCGAACGGGCGGCGGCGGTGTCGAGCCGGCGGGCCTGGTACAGGGCACGCTCCTTCAAGCTGAACCACGTCGCCGGCGGCCAGCGCTGCGCCATCGCGAGCAGCGTGACGTTGTCGCTGCGGTCGTCGTTGCTCTCGATGTTCAGGTTGCGCGGCGTCTTGGTGACGACGGTGAAGGCCTGGAGGGCGACGTTGCCCTCCCGCAGCCGCGGCACGTCGACGTGGCCGCGCGCGGAGCGGTCGAGCAGGTTGCGGGCCCACAGGAGCGTGTCGGCGTGGAGGTCGGCGACGAGGAGGCGTTGGTGCAAACGCTGGGCGGCCTCCGAAACAACCGGGCGCGCTCGCGGGACGATCGTGTTGACGCGTCGGTCCGTCGCGTCCGCGGCGAAGAAGAAGAAGTAAACGGCGCCCGCCACCACGATGGCGAGGGCGCCCCACGCAATCAGCTCCTTCACCCCCCGGGATCACGCGCCCGCCGGCCCGGGCCGTGCCCGCCGAAACGGGTAGGCGAGCTGGGCCAGGAGGCCGGAGGGGACGGGATCGCCTTGGATGCCGAACGCGGCCGGCTGGCGGGCGCGCGGCATGTAGAAGGTGCCGAAGGCGAGGTCGATGAACGGGAAGAGTCCCGCGAAGTTCTTGTCCAGGCCCTCGGCTTGGGTCGTGTGGTGCCAGCGGTGGAAGACCGGGCTCGACACCACGTATCGAAGCGGACCGAAGCTCCACGGCACGTTGGCGTGCAGGAAGATCGCATGGAAGCTCAGGAACGGGACGTAGCCGGCCATGATCCCGGGCGCGAAGCCGAGGAGGAAGAGCGGCACGGCTTGCAGCACCCGCGACACCACGTCGTTCACGGGGTGGAGGCGCACGGAGGAGAGCCAGTCCACCTGGGTCGACGAGTGGTGTACGGCGTGGAAGCGCCAGAGCCGGCGGCCGTGGAAGAGCCGGTGCGACCAGTAACCGATGAGGTCGCCCACGACGAGCACCTCGACCACCTGCAGCCACACCGGCTGCCGGCCGAGGCCGCGGCCGGAGCCGGCGGCGAAGGCGCGGACGTGCTCGCGGTCCAAGGGCACGCCAGCGGCGAAGGCGAGCACCACGACCGCGACCACCAGGGATCCCCGCGTCACCGCCCGCGTCACCAGCGGCGTGAAGAACCAGTAGGCGAGGTCGGTCGGCGTGTCACGGCGCCACCGCGGCTGGATGCGCGCCGGCCTCAGCCTCTCGAGCGGCCAGAAGAGCAGCGCCAGCAGGAGCAGCCCGACCGCCACCGACCCGACGCTCACGAACGCTTTAACGCGAATGCGGCGCGCGCCGAACACTCGCGCCGGAAGAATTGTTCAGCACTCGGCATCAGCCGTTGCCCCCTCTATCCGTTCTCCGCGTCCTCTCCGTTCTCTCCGCGTCCTCCGCGTTGAAAGGCAAGTGGCTACAGCCGCAGTGACGCCGACACGCCGTCCCGAGTGGGGTTGATGGTCGTCAGGAATCCCTTGTGCGCGAAGAGCCGGCGCGTGAACTCCTGGATGCCCCTGGTGGCCGGCGAGCCGTCGCTCTCGCCTTCGAGCACGCGCCCCGACCACAGGACGTTGTCGCTGATGAAGAGGCCACCGGGCCGCAGGTGCGCGTAGGCCAGGTCCACCGTGTCGGGATAGCCGTCCTTGTCGATGTCGTTGTAGATGATGTCCCACGTCCCGCCCGTGCTGCGGAGGGCGGCGGTGGCTTCCTCGCGGTGGTAGGTGATGCGGCTCCAGAGTCCGGCCCGCGTGAGGAAGCCTTCGGCGAGGCGGACGTTCTCCTCCGACAGCTCCGTGCAGTGGACGACGCCCGCTTCTCCGACCGCGCGGGCGAAGTGCAGGGCCGAGTAGCCGTAGCCGGAGCCGAGCTCGAAGACGCGACGGGCGCGGATGGACCGCGTCAGCACCTGCAGGTATCGGCCGACGAGCGGGCCCACGATGGGGAACTTCCGCTGCCGGCCCATCTCCTCCATCTCGAGGCGGACGGGATCCCCGTCGTCGTAGAGCTTCCGGAGGTAATCCTCGATCCGGGCGTTCACTATCTCGGGCATCACGTCCTCCGGTTTGCGCTAGGTCCCCGGCGTTCCCACCCAGCCGCGCGTCAGGTAGTCGGCCGCGACCCCCGCGATCAGCGTCAGGAGCCACAGGATGCCTCCGCCGACGGCGAGCGCGACGAGGCGGCTCGAGTACTTCACGTGCATGAAGAAGAGGACGACGAGCACGGCCTTGGTGACGGCGATGAGCAGCGCCACCGGCGTGTTCCACATCCCGAGGTCGATGGTGGCCGCGAAGACGGTGCCCGCCGTCAGCGCCATCAGGGCAACGAAAACCGCCACGTACACGCGAGGAGGGACGATATGGTCGGACACTCTTAGTGGTGCCTTCCTATCAAATACAGCAGCGGGAAGAGGAAGATCCAGATGATGTCCACGAAGTGCCAATAGAGCCCGGTCAGCTCCACGGGCGTGTGGTACTCGGGGCTGAACCGTCCGCGGTGGCCCATCCAGGCGATGACGAGGATGATGGGCACGCCGATCACCATGTGGGTGGCGTGCAGGCCGGTCATCGCGAAATAGAGCGCGTAGAAGATCTGCGCCGGCCGCGCCTCGTCGCCTTCCAGGTGCAGCTCCTCCGCCTGGAAGCGCTCGCCCGGCACCAGGTGGTGGTCGAACTTGTCCTTGTACTCCACCGCCTTGATCCCGAGGAACACCGAGCCCAGGGCCACGGTGAGGAGCAGCCACGCGACCGTCGCCCGCCGGCGGCCGAGGGCGGAGGAGTGCACGCCCATCGCCATCGTCAGGCTGCTGCAGATGAGCACCGCCGTGTTGACGGCGCCCAGCGTGAGGTTCAGGTGGCGGCTGGACTGCACGAACGCGTGGAAGTACAGGTTGCGGTACATCGTGTAGGCGAGGAAGAGGCCGCCGAAGAACATCACCTCGGTCACGAGGAACACCCACATGCCGAGGGTGGCCGCTTCCTTCTGCGCGGGGAGGCTCTCGAAGTGGTGGACGAGGTCCGGGTGACGGCGGTCCGCGTCCGGCCCGTGCGCGGTGTCGGCCACGCTAGACAACCCTGGCCTCCTCCTCGGGGGCGTATGCGTAGGCCTCCTCGGTGACCACCGGCTGGCGCTCGAAGTTCTCGGTGAGGGGCGGAGAGGCCGTCTGCCACTCGAGCCCCTTCGCCGGCCACGGGTTGGCGGAGGCCCTCGGCCCGTACCGCATCGACCACACCAGGTAGATCATCGGGAGCAGGTAGCCAAGGCCGAGGATCGACGCCCCCGCGGAGGACATCACGTTCAGCACCTGGAACTCCTCGGGATACGCGTGGTAGCGCCGGGGCATCCCCAGGTAGCCGAGGATGAACTGCGGGAAGAACGTGAGGTTGAAGCCGGCGAACACGATCACCGCCGCGACCCGGGCCCACATCTCCGGGTAGAGCCGGCCGGTGATCTTGGGCCACCAGAAGTGGATCCCCCCCAGGTAACCCATGATGGCGCCGCCGACCATGATGTAGTGGAAGTGGGCGACCACGAAGTAGGTGTCCGTCACGTGCACGTCGAGGCCGAGGGCGGCCAGGAAGATTCCGGTCAGTCCGCCGATGGTGAAGAGGCCGACGAAGCCGATGGCGTAGAGCATCGGCGTGTCGTAGGAGACCGATCCCTGGTAGAGGGTGGCCGTCCAGTTGAACACCTTGATCGCGGAGGGGATCGCCACGAGGAAGCTGAGGAACGAGAAGACGAGGCCGGCGTAGGTCGACTGGCCGGAGATGAACATGTGGTGGCCCCAGACGAAGAAGCCGATGACGGCGATGGCCAGGCTCGACATGGCCACGACTTCGTAACCGAAGATCCGCTTGCGCGAGAAGCAGGCCACGACCTCGCTGATCACGCCCATCGCGGGCAGGATCATGATGTAGACCGCGGGGTGCGAGTAGAACCAGAAGAGGTGCTGGAAGAGCACGGGGTCGCCGCCGAGGCGCGGGTCGTAGATGCCCAGGTGGAGCGTCCGCTCGAGGACCACCGTGAGCAGCGTGATCGCGATGACGGGCGTGCCGAGGACCATGATCAGGCTCGTCGCGTAGTGCGCCCATACGAACAGAGGCAGCCGGAACCAGGTGAGGCCGGGGGCGCGCATGCGGTGAATGGTCACGATGAAGTTCAGGCCGGTGAGGATCGACGAGAAGCCGGTGATGAAGATCCCCAGGCCCGCGGCGACCACGTGGGTGTTGGAGTACGTGGTGCTGTAAGGAGTGTAGAACGTCCAGCCCGTGTCCACTCCCCCGCTGACGAGCACGTAGATCGTGAAGGCCGCGCCGATCATGTAGATGTACCAGCTCGCGAGGTTCAGCCGCGGAAAGGCCAGGTCGCGCGCGCCGATCATGAGGGGGATCAGGAAGTTTCCCAGCACGGCGGGGATGGACGGGATGAGGAAGAAGAACACCATGACGATGCCGTGCATGGTGAACAGCTTGTTGTAGGTCTCGGACTGGACGAGGTCGCCGGCGGGAGTGACGAGCTCCAGCCGGATGAGGACGGCGAAAGAGCCGCCCAGGAAGAACATCAGCGTCACGCCGGCCAGGTAGAGAAGAGCGATGCGCTTGTGGTCGGTCGTGAGCAGCCAGGACTTCACGCCGTAAGCGACGTTGAGGTAGTTCACCCGCGGCGGCGGCGGCTCGGTCAGCGCCGGGGGAGCGGGCGGCCGGGGCGGACCGCTCTCGCCGGGTCCGATCTGTGTCGTCATCTGCCTTGCCCTTTCGGTCGGGAAGCCGCCGGCGACGCGGGGGCGGGGGCCGGGGACGCCAGCGCCGCGCCGGGGCCCGCGGTGGCGGGCCCGCCCAGGCTCTGGATGTAGGCGACGAGCTGCATGAGGCTCTCCTCGCTCACCAGGCCCTGGTAGGTCGGCATCACCGGCTGGAAGCCCGCCACGACCTTGGCCGCGGGGTTCACGATCGACTCGCGGATGTACGCCTCGTCGGCCGTCACCCGCTCGCCGCTCGCGAGCGAGACGGGATGGCCGAACACGCCTTCGAGCCGGGGGCCGCGGCCTTCCGAGTCGGCGCGGTGGCAGGTGATGCAGGCCAGGTCCTGGAAGAGCTTCTCTCCCGCCGCCGCGAGCGAGGTGCCGGTGGCGCCTCCGGCCAGCCAGGTCTGGAACGCCGCCGGCTCCATCACGGTGACGGTGCCGATCATCCCCGAGTGCTTGGTGCCGCAGTACTCCGCGCAGAAGAGGTGGTAGGTCCCGGTGCGCGTGGCCTGGAACCAGGTGGTCACGTAGCGGCCGGGGACCACGTCCTTCTTCATGCGGAACGCGGGGACGAAGAAGCTGTGGATCACGTCTTCCGAGGTGAGGGTGAGCTTGACCGGCACGCCCAACGGCACGTGCAGCTCGTTGATCTCGCGCTGGCCGGTCATGTGCTGCGTCTTCCACATCCAGCGCTTGCCCACCACGTAGATGTCCATGGACGCGGGAGGCACGCGGGCCATCGCAAAGAACAGGTCCGCTCCCCAGAGGAAGACGACCATCACGATGCCGAGGGGAACCAGCGTCCACGCGATCTCGAGGGCCGTGGAGCCGTGGATGGGCCGCGGCCGCTCGTCGCGCGAACGGCGCCGGAAGCGGATGGCGAAGCTCACCACCAGCGTCGCGATCAGAACGCCGAAGAACACGCTGACGAGGATGAGGAAGAGGTAGAGGGCGTCCACGCGGCCCGCCATGGTGGAGGCCTGCACGGGAAAGAGCGGGAGCTCGGTTCCCATGCTAGGCCGCCCTTTCCCGGCGCAATGAAACGAACACGAAGGAGGCGAGACCGAGCACGGTCAGGATGCCGCCCAGACGCACCAGCCTGAGCACCGAAGCCGCGTAGCGGCCGCGCGCCGGGTCGTATTGGTAGCAGTAGAGCAGCACGGCGTCGACGGGGTTGCCGATGCGCCGCTGCGACGCCTCGACGAGGGCCAGCCGCAGGTCGCGCGGCGCGTACTCCACCCCGTACATGTAGCGCGCGATGCGGCCGTCGGGCGTGAGGACGACGAGCCCGGCGGGATGCGCGTACTGCCGCGTCTCCGCGTCCCAGACGTAGCGGAAGCCGACCGCCCGCGTGAGGGAGGCGATGGCGGGCGCGTCGCCGGTGAGGAAGTGCCAGCCCTCGGCCGCGCCCGGACGCCGGTAGCGCTCGAGGTGCGCCTTCTTCCTGGCCGCGGCCAGCGGCGCCGTCTCCTTCGGCTCGAAGCTCACGGTGACGACGTCGAAATCCCTCCCCACGTCGAAGGTCAGGACGGAGAGCGCGCTGGCCAGGCCGTTCAGGGTCAGCGTGCAGAGCATCGGGCACTGGTAGTAGACGAGCGAGAGCACCACCGCTCGTCCGCGGAAGAGCGAGCGCAGCGGGACGGGGCGGCCGCTCTCGTCGCGGAAGACGAGGTCGAGAGGCACCTGCTCCCCCAGGCGCTGGTCGTAACCCACGTCCCGGAGCAGGGTGGGCTTTTCCTGCGCCGGCTGCGCGGACGCGAGCGCCGCCGCCGACACGAGGGCCGCCGCCAGCGCCGCCGCCTTCACCGGCGTGCCTTTCCCGGCGACGAGGACGGCGACGGCGACGAGGACGGCGGGGCCGACGTGAGGGCCCGGGGCAGGCCCCGGGCGGCCACGATCTTGATGGCCTCGTCGATCGGGATGTGGGCGATCCCCGCCTTCGCGTCGATCCAGCCGTAGCTCGTCAGCTCCTTCTCCTCTTCCGCGCGCAGCCGCTCCAGGTCCTGCAACGGCGCCGCTTGGAGCCGGGGCCCCGGCGGCAGCCGCCCTGCCTGCCGGGCCAGGGGCGGGGGCGGCGGGTCGTGCCGCCGTTGCTGCCGGGCGAAGAGGGCGAACAGCCCCAGCAGCGCCACCGCCGACACCCCGACGACGAGGACCAGGCCGATCGCAAAGCGCACGATGGCCCCCGGGCGGACGTCGCTCTGCTCGTAGCGCACCTCGGGATGGCCGTCGCCGGGCGCGCTCACGCGTGAGCCTCCGCGGGCTGGGCGAGCATCTCTTCGAGGTCGGGCTCGTGCTGCGGCAGCAGCGGCCGGGTCTTCAGCCGCCGCGCGAACCAGTAGAGCCAGATCCCGCCCACGCCCACGGGAGCGGTCAGGTCCATCCAGCTCGCCGCGAGCCTCCCGTCTTGGTGCAGGTCGGGCGCCACCAGCCAGTAGAGATCGACGAGCCGCAGGACGAAGAGCACGCCGGCGACCCGGGCCAGCGTGGGAGCGCTGCGCTTCAGATCCCGCGAGAGCAGGAGCAGGAAGGGCAGGACGAAGTGGAAGACCAGGATCAGGAACGCGAGCCACCGCCAGCCCCCGTGCAGCCGCCGGACGTACCAGGG
>WNFB01001804.1_pt1 | contig 18425 bp, 15 predicted proteins | sample 5400501 | NCBI WGS metagenome assembly WNFB01 (sample SAMN13153341, study PRJNA577476) | soil metagenome | isolation source: 200 cm saprolite under Douglas fir tree site 2 hole 1 | place: USA:California | collected 2015-04-18 | reverse complement strand
GCATGGGTTCTCCTTCGCACTCGTAATTGGCATCTTAATCGGAACTTATTCTTCGATTGCGATCGCGGCCCCGATTCTAGTGGCTTACCAGGACTGGCGGCAGGGCCAAGGCAAGAAACCGACAGCGATGCCAGTGGAACCGGCAAAGCGGGACCGAGTAAAGGCGAAGGCGAAAGTCTGAGAGTAGCCAGTAGCCAACTGCAGCCGCCCACCTCGGGGCGGTTTCCGACGATATCGGTCCGGTACCGAATGTAACGTTCCATTTACATGAACTTAAGCGAAGGAAAGGCAATCCCATATTGTGAGTTGGAAGCTGGGGAGCATGGAACGGGCGGTCGGTGTCTAAAGTTAGGAAGGCCCTGTTTTAGGGAGAAACCTTATGTTCGAAGATAGCCTAATCGAATCGGGCGGCAGGCTGAAGACGAAGCGAGGGGCGACAACCGCTGTGTCCTTCATTTTCCAGGTGATCTTGATCGGTATTCTGGCTCTCGTCCCACTGATCTTCACCGAAGCGCTGCCGAAACAGCAGTTAATGACGTTCCTGGTGGCGCCTCCACCGCCACCGCCACCGCCACCTCCACCGGCAGCCGTGCCGATCAAAACGGTGAAGGTGGTTCAAACCGACATAGTAAACGGGCAGTTACGTACCCCCACGAAGATTCCAGAAAAAGTACAGATGGTTAAGGAAGAGGAGGCACCACCGCCAGCAATGTCTGCGGGCGTAGTGGGTGGTGTGCCCGGCGGCGTGCCCGGCGGGCAGATGGGGGGCGTGATTGGCGGCATCATCAGCTCGACCCCGGTAGCGGTACCAAAAGCGGCCACGCCACAGCGTGTCCGAGTATCTCAAGGCGTATCCCAGGGTCTTCTGATCAGGAAGGTTCAGCCCGCCTATCCACCTCTTGCACGACAAGCACGCATCCAAGGACAAGTGGTGTTGCAGGCTGAGATCAGCAAGGATGGCAGTATCGAAAACCTGCGGCTCATAAGTGGGCATCCGATGCTGGCGCCGGCTGCCATCGAAGCGGTGAAGCAGTGGCGGTACAAGCCGTACCTGTTGAACGGTGAACCAGTCGCTGTGGAGACCACTGTGCAAGTTAACTTCACCCTGGCGGGCGGCTAGATCAAGAGAGGAAGTTCGCAGGATGCGGACCTCTGCAATCTACGACCCGCAATCTGACTCCGTTGTTGGTGGCTGCCCTTTCCTTTCCGCCTTCGTTGAGGTGGGGTGGGAGCAGCGTCAAAGTGCAGGTACAGAGTGAGGGCGAGCCCGAGCTGCTCAGCGCGTCTAGTACTTTAGGAAGATTGGGATACCAGGCGAGAGTTTCAAAACGAAGAGTTTCAAGGCGACAGATCAGCACTAACAACAAGTTCTGAGGAGGAAAAAGCTACTCATGTTTGCAACCTTAGCAACACTAACCCTGACCAATATGTCCACCATGACTGCCTGGATCTTCCAGGAGCCGGTGGCTTGGGACCCGCTTTCGCTATGGCACCAGATGGGATACGTGGCGAAGGGCGTGGTCGTCATTTTGTTCGTCATGTCCGGTTGGTCAATCGGTGTGATGATTGACCGCTGGATGGCATTCAACGCGGCGAGAAAGCAGTCGCGGACGTTCGCCCCGGCCGTGGCTGGAGCATTGCGCGACGGCAAGATCGACGAGGCCATCAAGGTGGCTGAACGCAACAAGAAGAGCCACCTGGCTAAGGTGGTTACGGCCGGTCTGATGGAGTTCAAAGCCCATCAGGACAGCCCTGGCGACATCCCCGGCGAGACTATTGAAGCCTCGAAACGCGCTCTAGAGCGCACGGAAGCTATCGTCCATGCCGAGTTGAAGCGTGGACTCGGTGGCTTGGCAACCATCGGCTCGACTGCTCCGTTCGTCGGACTGTTTGGAACCGTGATGGGCATTCTGAACGCATTTAAGGGCATTTCCGAGCAGAAGGCCACCGGTTTAGGCGCGGTCGCTGGCGGTATCGCGGAAGCGCTGGTGACTACCGCCATCGGACTATTGGTGGCAATTCCGGCCGTGATGATGTTCAATTACCTGACGGGACGCGTGGAGGCGTTCGACGTCGAGATGGACAACTCGTCCAGTGAATTGGTCGACTACTTTCTAAAGCGGCGGGGAATGCGCCGGTCCTAAACCTGGAAGGGGTAGGCTCGTACTTGAGTTTCGGCCCGGCGCGGGGAAAAGCCCTGGCGCCGGGAACCTGATGGGGACGAGACCAATCCTGCAGGTGAAAACAGCGGGGTCGCAGGAGAACAACCTATGGCATTAGCAAAGAGAGATGAGGGATCCAAGGTCACCTCCGACATCAACGTCACCCCCATGGTGGATGTGATGCTGGTGCTGCTGATCATCTTCATGGTGATCACGCCCATGCTGCAGAAGGGCGTGAGCGTGGACCTGGCAAAAGTAAATAACCCGGCGCAGATGCCGGACGCGGACAAGGAAGACGCCCTGATAGTGGCCATCATGCGGGACGGGAAAGTCTTCTTCGGCAACGACCAGATTGCCCCCGATCAACTGACATCGAAGGTCAAGGACCGCCTGGCGAACCGCACAGACAAGCGCGTGTTCATCCGGGCTGACGCCCGGGCCAAATATGGATCAGTGGTCGACGTTGTTGACAATGTCCGCGCCGCCGGCGTAGACGATTTGGGTCTGCTCACCGAGCAGAGGAAGCAGAACGCTCCAAGTGCCCCGCCCGCGGCGACAGGAACCGCGCCGAGCGGCGGGCAATAATAGAGGAGATCGATTATGTCAATGGCAGTCGGCCCGGGCGGGGGTCAAAACGCGAATATCAACGTCACACCGCTCATCGATGTACTCTTGGTGCTGCTTATCATCTTCATGGTTATTACACCACTCACGCCGAAAGGCTTGGATGCGTTAGTACCGCAGCCACCACCGCCAAACCAGCCCAAGACCAACACACCGGACCGCACCATCGTGGTACAGCTCATAGACCGAGGAGCAGGTCAGGAGCCAGGTCTCAAGATCAACCAGGAAGACGCGACCTGGGACAATCTTGAGGGACGGCTGACCGACATTTTCAAGATGCGTGCGGAGAAAGTCATGTTCGTAAAGGGGGACAGCAATGTTCCGTTTGCGGACGTGGCCAATGTGATTGACATCGCGCATGCCGCGGGTGTAGACAAGGTCGGTCTTATTACGGCAAAGATCGAGGCGGGTGGATAGGCTGAAGACATAGGCCGGAGAACAGGAAGCGCGGGTGAAGAATCGCGCCTCCTCACCGTTCGAATTAATCACGAACAAAAGCCGAGCTTGACTCGGCTGGGACGGGGAAGAGCCCGTTCGCAAAAAGGGGAAAGGTCCTGAGAATTTCTGGCAAGGGGGACTTGTAACGCAATGAACAAAATCGCAAGAGCTACGGCACTTGTGGCGGTTGCACTGACGCTATTTTCCGCTGCGGGCTGCAATAAGCTGAGGGCACGTGACCATCTCAACAAGGGCGTGCAGTCGTACAAAAATGCCAAATACGAAGAGGCCATCGCCCACTTCCAGCGGGCGGTGTCCCTTGACCCCGGGCTGCTGAACGCGCGCTTGTACCTGGCCACGGCCTTCGCCCAGCAATACATTCCGGGCGCTGACACTGAAGACAACAACCGTATGGCACAGCAGGCAATTGATCAGTACAAGGAAGTTCTGGAGAGGGATCACAAGAACATCAACAGTGTCAAAGGCATTGCATACCTGTACCTGCAGATGAAGAAGTTCGACGAGGCCAAGCAGTATTACCGCAAGGCGACAGAACTCGATCCTAACGATCCGGAGCCGTACTATTCGGTTGCGGTTATAGACTGGACTCAGAGCTACCAGCCACGTATGGAAGAACGCGCCAAGCTTGGCTTGAAACCGGAAGAGCCGTTGAAGGATAAGAAGGTTTGCACGAGTTTGAAACAGAGGATCTCTCCGTACGTTCAGGACGGCATCGACGACCTGAACAAAGCCTTACAATTGCGGCCGGACTATGACGATGCCATGGCGTACATGAATCTGCTGTATCGAGAGAAGGCGGACTTGGAGTGCGATAATCCGGCCGCTCGCGCGGCAGACCTGAAGATTGCTGATGAGTGGGTGGATAAAACCATGGCCACTAAGAAGGCGAGGGCAGAGAAGCAGCCCGGGGCTCAAGGCATCACGATGCAACCCAATCAGTAGAATTCTCGCGCCTCAGACCTGAAGGCTGGTTCCGTGAGTGCGGAGGAAGTCCTTTCGAAGTCCTTTCTTAGTTGGTCGGTAGTCCTTTGTCGTTGGAAGACGGCTGCAGTTTTGGCATTCCAAGTGATACCAGAGTAGCCCCGCACCCGCATTTCTTCATCCTCCACACAATTTAACTACTTGCTGTAGAGGCGGACCTCCACCCAGGGAAATGTTTCCCTGTCGAGGTGAGGATAGGACTGGCCGAACAGGCTATCGATCAGCGCAGTGGTGGGATCAGGACCCTCGTTCCGAGTCTCGTTATTTTTCAGCACGATCCAGACGCGGCCATATTCGGAGGGCACGGTCCGCAAAAATTCAGCGGCCGGCTTTCCCATGAAATCGCGATAATGAAAGCGGCTGCTGTGCATTGGATAAATGACCGTCGGGCTGAGTGAGGCGCCGGGATACACGGACTTGTAAAACTCGTATGGCATGCGGCCCATTGCAATGTGGAAGATGATGACGTCGCCTGGACGGGCGTGGTCGAGGATGTAGTAAGAGGCGGCACGCCAGTCGTCGCGCTGAAGGTCGAAATCGTGATCGTAGTACGAGAATGTTCCTTTCATTGACAACGCCACAAATAACAGCAGAGCTGGGGCGAGTAGCCAGTTTTTCGAAAGGCGGGCAAGCCCGACGGCGGCTAACAGAATGAGGGCCGGCAGGCAAAAAACTAGGTAGCGCGCCAGGAACGTAGGCCGGGCAATCGAGATCACAACCGTAAAGACTACGGGGAAAATCAGCCAGAACAGCAGGAACTTATAACGCCAAGTGCCCCAAGAAAGGCCGTGTCTGAACAATCGACCGGCTATCGGGACCAGCGCAGCACCGCAGGTAACGAGGTAGGCGAGCAGCAGAAGCAGTCCGCCATTGCCGGTCATGTGTTCGTAATACTCGTATAATTCCTTGAACCCAGGACGCTTAATCCAACTAATTGGGCCCGCGCCTGTTGTAGCAACGAACAGCAGGGCTGGAAGAACCAGAATGGCGATCCAGCGCCAGTTCTTGTTCATGAGCGATAGAATTTTCTCTTTATCGAGATCCTTGCAATCTGCAAAACGTAACGAGAGCCATTGCGTGACGATCAGCAGGACAGCATATAGGTGAGCGTACACGGATAGGCTGCTGGCGACGATGTGCCCGATCCGATTTCGATGCGAGGGTTGCAGCAAGAAGTCAATAAAGAACGCGCTCGAAAGCGTGCTCAGGAATATGAAAAGGGAATAGCTGCGGGCTTCCTGGGCGTAGCGGACGTGATAGGCGTTAAACGTCAAAATTGTGGCGGCAATCAGTCCAACGCGCCGGTCGAAGAGCCAGCGGCCGAACCAGTACAGAACAGGTATGGTTGCAAGGGAGAACAAAATTGAGAGGCTACGGATGAAAAACTCGCTGTGCCCGAATGGCAGCCAGGCGCGCAGGAGCAAGTAATAGAGCGACATGTTGCCTTCGCGCCGCCAGAGGATGCGGGCGAAGTTGTACCAATCGAGGCGAGCGATTTGGACACTGACCCCCTCGTCAAACCAGAATGATTTACTGGTCAGGAACAGAAACCGCAGTACAGCCCCGATGATCAGTAACGCCGAAAGGAACAGCCAATCTCTGGAAAAACTAGGGCGGAGTTCGCGCACGGGGTTTGTTTGCGGCGAGTTTTCAGTCACGCCGACTCGAGAGGCAGGATCTGGTTGTGCTGTGAACGAAATAACTCGCACATGATATGCTATCCGCAAGTATCACCCAAATTTTCCCAATCATTACCTAATGGCCCGATGAGTGCATGGTCCTTAGCTCCAGAGATCGCGGGAGTGCCGTAGCAGAAACGGCATGGAAGGGCTATGTGTCAGTGATCGTGCCGATCTATAACGAGGTCGCACACCTGGACGAGCTCCTGCAGGCGATTCAGGCTTCTTCGGTAAGAAAAGAAATCATCATCGTAGACGACGGCTCGACGGACGGCACGCGGGAAAGATTGCGGGCTCTTTCTCGCATCGAAGGAATCACTATCCTCTGTCATGAGAGGAACTATGGGAAGGGCGCGGCAATCCGAACGGCGCTTCAGTACGCGCGCGGAGAATACGTCTTGATCCAGGACTCGGATCTCGAATATGATCCGCAGGATTATCCGGCTCTGCTGCGGCCTCTCAAAGAAGGAACAGCGAACGTCGTATATGGAGTGCGGCCGGACCGGCCTGAACGCGGGCTGCGGTTCTTCCTGGGAGCGAAGTTCCTGACCCATCTGGCAAATCTGCTGTACGGAGCCGGCATCCACGATGAAGCTACATGTTACAAGGTATTCCGGCGCTCCTTGCTCTCGAGTCTAAGCCTTGAGTGCCATCGGTTCGAATTCTGCCCGGAAGTGACTGCGAAGCTCTGCCGGCTAGGAGAAAAAATCCAGGAAGTACCTATCTCGTATAACCCGCGCAGCGCCGGAGAAGGAAAGAAAATCCACCATTCGGACGGCTGGATGGCGATCTGGACGCTTCTTCGGCTGCGATTCGTGCGCCGAAGCCGGCTATCTCAACCGCTAAACGGGAATGAAACCCCACCCTTCCCAGTAGCGCCCTTCCGCTAGCCGCCGAATTGAGCTCAACCAGCAACAATCCCACAAGCAGCGTTAGTACTCCTAACACGCGCCATTCTCTTCGCTGGATGGTGCTGGTGTCTTTGGTTCTGCAGGTCGCCGCCATTGGTCTGCTGCACACTTACCGTTTTCGAGAGGGCGAAGACCATTTCGGTTTCGGATGGGAGATGGGACGAGTGGCGCGATCCATCGCGTCGGGGCAAGGATTCAGTAACCCATACGGCGATTCGACGGGCCCGACAGCGTGGGAGCCGCCGGTATACCCGTATTTGATTGGTGGAGTGTTCAAGCTTTTCGGAACCTATTCGGACTCCTCCGCGTGGGCGTTGCTGGTCATCAATAGCGTCTTCACGGCATTGACCTGCATTCCTATTTTCCTGATCGCGCAGAAAAGTTTCGGAGCTAAGGTGGCCGTGTGGTCGGCGTGGATCTGGGCGCTGCTGCCTTATGCAATGTACTGGTCCATCCACTGGGTTTGGGATACGACGCTCGCGCCGCTCTTACTAAGCTTGATCTTCCTTGTCTGCCTGCAAATGGAGGACTGGCCTGGATGGAAGGGCTGGGCAATCTACGGCGCGCTGTGGGGAGTGGTTGCGCTGTCGAATCCATCGATGCTTTCATTCCTGCCGTTTTCCGGATTGTGGGTGTGGTACCGGCGGCACAAGCGAGGGCTACGATCGCTTGGCGGAGTTGTGCTGGCTTCCGTCATCTTCTCTGCCTGTTTGACTCCGTGGCTAGTGCGTAACTATCGGACCTTCGGCCAGTTTGTATTTATCCGTGACGACTTTGGAGTGCAATTGCGGCTTGGAAACGGACCATACGCGGATGGAATATTGATGGCATATCTACAGCCCAACCTGAACGCGCTCGAGTTTGAGAAGTTTCGCCATTCTGGAGAGCTGGCGTACGCAAAGAATTGTAAGCTGCAGGCATTCGATTGGGTTAGGAATCATCCAGGAAAGTTTGCGGTAATCAGCTTTAAGCGATTTGTTTACTACTGGGCCGGCGTGCCGAAAGCAACGAGCCGTCTGGGACTGTTCGATTTCAGGAACTCCCTTTTCTTGGTATCGTCGTTGCTTGCGCTTTGGGGGTTGGGGCGGGCTGTGCGAAAGAAAAGACGAGGGGCTTGGCTGTTCTTGTGGCTCGTGCTGGCCTATCCGACGATTTATTACTTTGTTTTCCCGCATGCGCGGTACCGGCATCCGATTGAGCCGGAATTGCTGATTGTGGCGGTGTACCTGATTTCGGAAATTAGAAAATAGAAAGAAGAGCGGCCGGGTTTCAGGGTAGCAACTGGCGTCGTGAGCTTTCGGCGACTGCTTCAGTACAATTAGCTGGGCGGCGACCATCGACGAGCAAGGTGGAAATGGGCAGGTATCCGCCAAGAAAGCCTAACCTGGGCTCGGGATGGAAGGGGCGAGGACGCCCCTCCGCATCAGTTAAGTGTTCAAAAAGATCCTCATCGCCAACCGTGGAGAGATCGCGGTACGGGTGATCCGCGCATGCGGGGAGCTCGGAATCACGTCGGTGGCGGTGTACTCGGACGTGGACCGGGCGGCGTTGCATGTGCGCAAGGCGGATGAGGCTTACCACATCGGGCCAGCACCCGCCCCTGAATCCTACCTGAAAATCGAAAAGATTCTTGATGTAGCCAAGCGCGCGGGCGCGGACGCCATCCACCCCGGCTACGGTTTTCTTTCCGAAAACGCGGCCTTCGCGCAGGCTTGCGCTGACGCAGGCGTGAAGTTTATTGGCCCCACGCCAGCGTCGATGGGAATGATGGGGTTGAAGACTTGCGCGCGGCAGGCGATGGAGAAGGCGGGCGTGCCGCTCGTCCCAGGCACCTCGCGCGGTTTAGCGTCGTTCGAGGAAGCGGAGCGACTTGCAGCGGAGGTCGGTTATCCGCTGATGCTCAAGGCGGCAGCCGGCGGCGGCGGCAAAGGCATGCGACTGGTGAATACTCCAGGGGAACTGAAATCAGTGTTGGAAACGGCCCAGAGCGAAGCACAGCGCTCGTTCGGCGACGGCGAGGTCTACATCGAGAAGGCGATCGTCAACCCACGGCATATCGAGGTTCAGGTGGTAGCCGACGAGCACGGGAATACGCTTTACTTGGGTGAACGCGAGTGTTCCATCCAGCGGCGGCACCAGAAGGTGCTGGAGGAATCGCCATCGCCGGTGGTTGATCGGGATATGCGCCGGCGCATGGGCGAAGTCGCCGTGCGGGTGGCGAGGACGGCAGGCTACACCAACGCGGGCACGGTCGAATTCCTGGTGGATCAGGATAAGAACTTCTACTTTCTCGAGATGAATACGCGTCTACAAGTGGAGCACCCGGTAACCGAGTTGATCACCGGGCTAGATCTGGTTCACCTACAGATTCACATTGCGGCGGGAGAGAAGCTGCCATTTACACAGGAAGATGTGGGCTTCCGGGGGCATGCGATCGAATGCCGCATCTATGCGGAGGATCCAGATAACAATTATTTCCCGAGCCCGGGGAGGATCACGTTGCTTCTGGCACCCTCGGGCCCCGGAATTCGCCACGACAGCGGCATATACGAAGGCTGGACCGTGCCGATTGACTACGACCCGCTCCTCGCTAAATTGATCGGCTATGGGACGGATCGTCCGCAGACGATTGCACGGCTGATCCGTGCTTTGAATGAGTATTTCGTCGGCGGGATAAAGACAAATGTTTCTTTATTCCGGCGGATTCTACGCGATCCCGATTTTCAGGCGGGCAAGTTGGACACAGGATATCTGGATCGGCTGTTGTCGCGCGAAGTGAAGCTTGATCTGAGCGACCGTGACGGCGCGGAAGTGGCCGCCATCGCTGCGGCATTGTTCGCCATGCTGGATCCGGTAACGGCTGTGCCGAACAACGGGGCATCTGCGAATAGCGCGCGGGCAGCGGCGGAAAAAGCTTCGAATTGGAAGCGTGCCGGAAGGCTGGAAGGGCTGAGATGAAGTCGCTTCGGGCTTCAGCCTTCAGCTTCTGGCTTCGGTTTCACATGCGCCGCAGTTGAGGGACAATCCGACTAACAACCGAGAACCGAGAAGTGGTGGCTAATGTTTTATGACGTCACCATTGATGGTAAGAGCTACCGCCTAGAATTGACGCGGGCGGATGAGGGCTGGCACTGCCGAATCGATGGTCGTGAGGTACAGATCGATGCGGTGCTGACTCGCCCGGACGTGCTTTCTTTGCTGATTGAGGGCAAGGCTTACGAGGTCAAGCGTGAGCGTACGGCCACCGACATGCTCCTATGCGTCGGCAGCGTGCGCTATGCGGCGGGGCTGCGGGATCCGCGATCATTGAAAAGTCGTAAGGATGGCGCCGGATACGCCAAAGGGCCAAGAAAGCTGATTGCGCCTATGCCTGGTAAAGTTGTTCGCGTGCTCGCGCCGGCAAACAGTGAGGTCAATGAGGGACAGGGCGTCATCGTTGTCGAAGCCATGAAGATGCAGAACGAAATCAAGTCGCCCAAGAAAGGCATAGTGCAGAAAGTGCTGGTAACGGTTGGCGTGAACGTGAATGCCGGAGACGTGCTGGCGATTGTGGAATGAGTTTGTCTCGCGAGGGCGCCCGTTCCTACGTGACCACTGCTATTTTGCGTTACCGTTAGTCCTCAGGATGTCCCCGGCAAAATAATTCTGGACTTTGGCTTGGTCCCGCAGGTCCTCATAGTAAGCAGACTTGAGAAGTTGTTCACGGCGTTCGCGGAGTTGCTGGCGAATTCCCTGCTGCACACGCGGATCGCTCAATTCTCGCTGACCGGCGGGTTCTTTGGCGATGAGTCTCACGATTCGAAAGCCGAAGACCTGTTTGGAGGAGGGATTAGCCACCGTAATGATTGGGCTGTACTGGCCAGGCTTGAGCTTCATTACCGCGTCCCGTGTAAAAGGATCTGTGTTGCGCAATGACGATTCGGGAGCAAATCCGAGGTCTCCGCCATTGCTGGAAGTCTCCGTATCCTCGGAGAAGTTCATGGCGAGGATGGCAAAGTCGTCACCCCTATCGAGACGGTTCATCAGCATCTGGATTTTCTTGCGCGCTTCAGCCTCGTTCTGTGCTTTGCTGTTCTGGAAATTGTGGACTTGCGGATTGGGCTGAGTGGTGACCCATATCTGTGCAACATGGTATTGGGGTTCGATCAGGTTAAATTCCGATTTGTGCGCGTTGTAGTAGTCGCTAATGTCTTGGTCAGAGACGTTGATTTTCGACGTGATCTCTTTGTTGAGGACCTTTTCGACGGTGAGAGAGCGGCGGAGATCGCGTTTGAAATCGTCGAGAGTGATTTTCTTTTCCTTCAGCTTCTGATCGAACTGTTCCTGCGAATAAGGCGACTTGATCTCGGTGAGCTTGCGGTCGACTTCCTCATCCGTTGCCAGCAGTCCGAGTTTCTCGGCGCGGTGCATGAGGATTTCATTTTCAATAAGCTCTTTGAGGATACCCAGTTTAACCGTGGTGGCCTGTTCCGCCGTGGGGTGCTCGTCAGAGCCGGTCGTCTGGTTCTGGTAGTACTTCTCCACGTCAGAACGGTAGATCTTGCGGCCATCGACCGAGGCCATGACGTCACTGCTGCCCTGCTTGGACTGGCAGGCAACGAGCGCAAACAGCAGAGCACCAGTCAGCAGCGCGCGAACAACCAGCGAATTCAGTCTCAATCGAGCAATCCCCCAAAATATCGCTGTCCTAGATCGGCCGTCTCGCCAACTCACTTAGCTGGCGGATTCGCGCTTGGCGGAGCGGAAGAAGCCGTTTTCGCATGGTCGGGAGCTGGCACTCCAGCCTGCTTCAAGGCACGGTCGAAAACCGCGCGCAAATCTTCAATCGGAAGTGCCCCGTCAATTTTCTCGCCATTGACGTACAAGGTCGGGGTAGCACTCACACCGAGTCCCTCGGCTTCCCGCATGGAAGCCTTCACTGCGTCAGCGTTCTGGGTCTTGATGCAGGACTGTAGCTTAGCCACCTCGACGTTATGCTTCTGGCCTTGCAAGAGTGCCTGCTTGTCAATCTCGGCAAACTGCGCCTCCCGCCCCTTCGCGCTGTTCACCTCTTTCTGGTTGGCGTGCATGTAATCAGCAAAATCCCAATAGGCATCATTGTTCTGGGCTGCAAGACAGTTGGCATCAACGGCAGCGTGCGTGGCCCAGGGATGGATTTCGACGAGCGGGAAATCTTTGTAGATGAAGAGTACGCGATCGGCGTATTCCTTCAGCATCTCGGGGAAGAGCGTCTGGTGCATGCGGGAGCAGAAAGGGCACTGGAAATCGTCGTAGTTGATGACAATAACTTTGGCATCTTTGTTGCCGCGCGTGGGACGGCCTTTAACGTCGATTTTCTTCATCACCTCTGCATAGGGGTCCTTCGTGAGGTCCAGCTTGGTCATGCGGATGAGAGTCTTGCCGTCCTTGGAAAGCAGGAAATCGTAATCCTGTTTCTTATCGCCATTGTCGAAAGTGATGGTCAGGGCGTCGTAGTTGGGGAAATCGCTCGGTTTCAGCGATCCCACGAGGATCTTAACCCCGGCAGGGATGCTGTAATACCCGCGAACCTGCCGTTCGATTACTTTCACGGTGTCGGGTGGAGCTGACTGAGCAGCGCAGCCGAGGCAGATGAGTAGGAGGACAAGGAAAGAACGTCGCAAAAGGGTCACTAGAAACCGCCTTAACATTTGGAAGGTAATAAAAGGTAATAAATGGATTATCTCACACAGTGGTGGATCGGCGTGGGTCTAGACAGCGCGGCGAAGCTGTTCCAGAGGCAACAGGGAGTTCATTGAACCGGAGCGAAAGCCTTCCAGATCAAGAGTAACGAACTTGAAGCCGAGGCCTTTGAAGATACGCGTGAACTCGGCGGCCATCTCCGGATTCAGGGCTCGGGCGAGTTCGTTTTGTGCGATTTCGATGCGGACGATCTCGCCGTGATGGCGAACCCGCAACTGGCGGAAGCCGAGGGCGCGGAGCGCGTCTTCACCCTCTTCGACGACGCTGAGCGCTTCGCGTGTGACCGGGCGTCCATACTCGATACGTGAGGAAAGGCACGCGGAGGCCGGCTTGTCCCAGATGCGAAGGCCAGCATTGCGCGCGAGTTCGCGGATCTCTTGCTTGGTGAGGCCGGCCTCGAGCAGCGGCGCGGAGATGTTGTGCTGGCGAGCGGCTTGCTGGCCAGGACGGAAGTCGCCATGGTCGTCTACGTTCACTCCGTAAGCAATCGAGTTGAAACCGCGGGTGCGGCAACAGTCTTCCATGACGGTGAAGAGTTCGTCCTTGCAGTGGAAGCAGCGGGAGGCATCATTGTGAGCGTATTCCGGGCGCTCGAGTTCGGCGGTGGAGATGATTTCCAGCGGGATCTCGTATTCCTTCGCGAAAGCGATCGCATCGTTCAGATGAGTACGGGCGAGGCTGGGTGAGTCGGCGATAACAGCGAGCATGTCGTCGCCCAGCGTCTGATGAGCAGCCCAGGCGAGGAAAGCGGAGTCCACACCGCCGGAGTAAGCGATCAGCGTGCGGCCGAGGGTGCGGAGCCGGGCATCGAGGGCGTCGCGTTTGGAGGCGAGGTCAGAAGGGAGAGGTGGCATGGGAATATAATACGACGGGGCTGAGATGGTCGGTGGGCGGAACAAGGATGCTTGCCTCTGGGTTGTTGTTCGGATAATTCGAACGCGCTAGAAGGTGCTGGGTTCTACGCTAAAATCACAGCCTAAGCTTTGCTCAGCCGGGCAACTGAGGCCGACTGTCGCATGCACATGAACGGGCCAGGAAGTCCGTCCCCACAATTCGACTCTAGAACAATCTTTCCTGGCGGCGGAGATTGCCGAAGGCGGCGATGTTGGCCAGGCTAAATACGAAGCGGAACTGATTCTCGTTGCGTACCGATCCTAAAGCGAAGCGGCGGTATTCGAGACTGATGCCACAGCAATCCCAGTTGTATGTAGTCTGCACGGTGGAATACTGCAGAAATCCGACATCAGCATCGAACCCGAAGCTGCTGGCGCCGCTGAATCCGCGCTTGTTCGGATGGCCATAGCCGAGCAAGACGCGAAACTGATGGAAATCCTGCTGAGCGGGAGTAGTCGACGTGAGTCCGCCCGGGACCAACAAGAAGGCATCGCCGCCGCCCACGGTAAACTGGCCGAAGTGATAGTTCACGAACGTAGTGCTGCCGTTGATGCGGCCCTTTTTGAAGTCATAGTCGAGATCCCATTCCGCATCGGTCCGGGCGCTGGTCTGAATGCGCAACCGGGACGTAATGGGGGAGAGGTGGCGCGCATCGGTCACGAAGGCAAGTCCGGTGAAGTCGGCAGTGGTAGTGAAGACATTGCGCCGGTTCGGAGCCAGTGCCCCGTCAAAGGTCGGATCAAGAAAATACTTCTGCGCCAGTTCCCAAGTCACAACCTCGCGCACCTGCGGACCTGATGGACAGGGCTGATTCTCGGGCGTCGCGACTCTTTCCCAAGGCACAGTGCTTTGTGGAGCCGCTCCGCCAATGGTGAGCGAAGGCATACCCTGCGCGCCGCAGTCCTCTGCCGGGGCGGTGGTGCGCTTGGCATAGAGACGGTTGGTGATTGCGTACTCCACTTCGTTGGTATTGCTGAGAATGTCGCGCTCATCAAAACGCAGGATGCTGCCGAAGTTGTCCACACCGGTGACGAAGTTGTAAGCCAGTCGAGGCTCGATCACGTGCTTGAACTTGCGTCCGCGAAATTCGCGGTTGTAGATGCGGGAGAGCGCGGGTGGGCGCAACTCGACGGAGGTTCCGAGCGCTTTGCGGTTTATGGGATCATACTTAGCGATGCCATTAGCGCCATTCACCGCCAGTTGCTGAGTGTAAAGAGTATCGCGGAGGGAAAGTTCGGGGCGAATGGACCAATCGTGAAAGACGATCGGTAGCGAAACAGTTGGATTCATGTCGAAACGGCCGACAAGGTTGGCAGTTCGAAACGACGGCTCACTGCGCGAAAGGCCTTCGGCGGCAGCATCAAAAGACCAATAAAGAGGCGAACGCCCAAGGGCACGATCAGGGCTTGAAATGTCAAGGCTGGGGGCGTGCAGGATGGTGATCACGTCACCGGTCTGTGTACTCTCGAAGTTCTGATAGCGTTCCGTAATCGCGTTGTAGGAAAAGCCGCGGGTGGTATTGGACAGAAACACCTGGGACTTTACTTCCGAGTTCACAGCCTGGCTGTAGACCTCGTCGAAGGCAAGCCGGAAGACAAACGAACTGAGATAGTCGATATTGGCCACCCCCCGGAAGTTGTGGCCGAAGCGGCCTTCAGCGTTGAGGCGAACGTTTTCCCCGCCCTGCTTTACCGGTGGGAACCCGATCCCGCGGTCCAGTACTCCAAGATAGTTCAGATCTACGAATGAAGTGTCACTGGGACGGGCGCGGAATTCACCACGCTGGGCCCAGCCGCGGATCGAGTAGTACTCGGCACCGAGGGTGGCATCCATGCTGCGATTAATGGCCCAATACACAGATTCCCCAAGAATGGTGCCTTTGCGGGAGGAGCGCCCGAAATTGGGGATCAGGAAACCGGACTGCCGTTCCAAGCGCTCGACCGGGTGAGTGGCGAAGGGAAAATAGAACACCGGAATGCCCTTGATCCGGAAAGTGCTGTGGTAGATCTTTGCATTGCCACCGACATCGACCGTCACTTTATGGGCACTGAATTGCCACTTGGGACGGGGCAACTCGCACGTCGTAACCGTCCCGTCGTACACGACGTAGTGGTCAGGGCCGGTCTTTTCGACCAGTTTTCCCGTGAAAGCGAAAGGATTGGAAGACGTCAAGATCGAACGTGTGCCACGAAGCCGAATACCGGTGGTGCCGACCACGCTTTCGAAGCGTCCAATTTCGGAACGGATGTTATACGTTCCCCGACTGGCCTGAATGTGCTCGTCATTGGGGCCTCCGTCGAGCACGACATGGCCTTCCACAGTGGCACCACCCGTATCAGAGTTATACGTCATCTCGTCGGCGTGGAGGATGTAAGTGCGGTAATGGATCTCAGCCTCGCCACGCAATTTGAATATGGGGCCATCCTTTTCCTGCTCGATGGCGCGGATCGTGATCTCTTCCTCGGGTACGGCGGAGGGAACGGCCGACGGCACTTTCGGCGGGGCGGCTGCTGAAATGCCGGACTCGTTCTGCAGGAAGAGCAACTGGCTAGTAACTAATGGAGTTGCGACAAGCAGATGACAAAGAAACGACGCCGTGATAAGGAATCGTGTGCGGAAGATCATCGGAAGTGCACGAGTATCTCACTGACGAGTAGCTTACGCTTGGGAACAACGTGACCTTAGCATGACGCCGGGCGATGAGGCAAAGTTGAGGCGTTGTCTGAGCGGGTGCCGAAATCCTGGCCCGGAGTAGAGTTTATAGGAAGGACCTTGGGTCAGGGTGTGAGCTCGCAGCGATAGATCTGGGGTACGCAGATAAGTGGAGCCTGCCGGCAACTCACGAACGGCATGCACCTTTATGGAAAACGGAGTACCGAAGATTCATCTGGTGATTGCACCGCCGTTCGCTGATACTGTTCTGGCTGCTGACATTCTCGCAAGAAGATTCCATGCCCTGCTTGCTCTGCGGCGACATATGTCGCTGCAACGCGGAAGCGCCTTCTACGAAAACCCGCCCTCGATTTCAGTCGCGCTTTGAACCGGAAGTGGAAGCGGGCCATACTACGTCTAGGGATGCGGTGCTGGTCGATCAAAAAACGATCGACACGAGCGAACAGCAGCTTGCGGCCAGTTTAGAGGATGGGGCTGCCACCCCTCTCCGAGCCCGATTCGTGTTGGATGAGCCAGAAGCGAGTGATGCGGCGGGCGAAGAGGCGATTGGGAAGACGTCCGATCTGACGAGCAAGCTTGTGTCCGAAAAGGCGTCACTCGGGAATATGCAGGCCGGTCGCAGCGAGACTCTACCGAGCCAGCCGAGGGGGCGCCAGCGCTTTCAAGAAACATCTAACCGAATTGTGCTCCACGACGACGTGGCCAACAGTCCGAGCGTTCAGGAGGTTCGGCCGGAACCGGTTGCGGCGACAGGCGAGGATTCCCAGGAGAGGCAAGCGCAAGAGCGGAAGGACGTCCGTCGAAACGATGTCGCGCAAAATACAGACTCCGATACCAATCGGAATCTCGATAGCTGGAGGCAGGAAGTAGCTGCGCGGGTACACCGGTACCGATCACGAAGAAGGCCGCACGAGCCGCGGTACCCGTCGCTGCGGCTGAAATTCGAGAGTAGCGAGCCCGTGCGGAAGGAAAAGAGTTGGACGGACAGTGCACCGGTAACCACATCGCCTGTGCAGACGCGGCAAGCCCTGACTGTGGAATATGCGAACGCGACGGCGCCAACTCAGCAGGAGCCGAGGAGTGCGCAACTAGCCGCCACGGTCCTCTTGGAGGGAAAATCTGGTGGGGAGACGGCCAGAATCATCGAGTTCCCGCGGTCCGTTGTACTGCCGGTGCGGCTGGACGAACTCGCCGAGCCCATCATCGACCGCCCGCGCATCCTGGAAGCACCGGAATTCACACCGCTACCTCCGGCTTTGGGCGGGATCCTCATCGAGCCAGCGGAAGAGCAACCCGCAGAAAAAAGACCGGGGTTCGAGATACCGCTGCAGTCGGCGGCGATGTCCCGGCGCATGTTGGCTGCCGCGGTGGATGCCGTCGGAGTGCTGGCCGGAATTGCGCTCTTCGGATGGGTGTTTTTAAAGGTAGCTCCCTCGATCACACCGATGCCAAAGATGCTCGTGCTGGCGGCGGTACTTGCTTTCGTATTCTGGGCGGCATACCAGTACCTGTTTCTTGTTCACACCGGCAGTACTCCCGGGTTGAAGGTGGCAAATTTGCAGTTGAGCCGATTTGACGGAAGTCTGGCGAACCGCCGCCTCAGACGGTGGCGTGTGTTGGCATCGGTGCTGTCGGCCCTGTCTTTAGGGATGGGCTCTGCGTGGTGCTTCCTCGACGAAGACGCATTGTGTTGGCATGACCGGATCACGCATACATATCTCGGGCCGAGAGCAAAATGACCTCGCTCGCCCAGGCTACGCGAGTTATCGGCAGGAATGAGACTGGCCGCCGTTGAAGCCGAGCTTTGCTCGGGGCATTTACAGGCGAGGGCACCTGTACGTACGAAAGGTCCCTCCATTTTCCTTCTGTTAACATCTTTTAGTGACTCCGAATTCTCCCGTACGCGTGCGGTTTGCGCCGTCACCAACCGGGCAACTGCACGTCGGAAACGCACGCACCGCGCTGTTCAACTGGCTCTTTGCCCGCCAGAAGGGCGGCTCCATGGTGCTGCGTATCGAGGACACGGACATCGAGCGCAGCGAAGTCCGCTTCGAAGATCAACTAATAGCAGACCTGAAATGGTTGGGGCTGGACTGGGATGAGGGCCCGGATCTGGGCGGCCCGTATGTTCCCTATCGACAGTCCGATCGGCTCGATCTTTACCGTGAGCAAGCTCAGCGGCTGTTGAACGAAGGCACGGCGTATCTCTGTTTCTGCACCGAAGAAGAGCTACAGAAAGAGCGCGAACGGGCACAGGCAGAGCACCGGCAGTCGATCTATTCAGGTAAATGCCGGGCGATTGATCCCGAGGAGGCGAAGCG
>WNFB01005014.1_pt1 | contig 18428 bp, 19 predicted proteins | sample 5400501 | NCBI WGS metagenome assembly WNFB01 (sample SAMN13153341, study PRJNA577476) | soil metagenome | isolation source: 200 cm saprolite under Douglas fir tree site 2 hole 1 | place: USA:California | collected 2015-04-18 | reverse complement strand
GCCAACGTGGAGCGCCTGGTGCTGCTGGAGGACATCCTCGAGGGTGTCTTGGACCCCGGTCTGGACAACGCGGCGGTCGGTGCAGGGGTCCGCAGCCTCGGCACGGACCGGCTGGAGGGGGCGCGGCGGGGAGACGATGTACTGGCCCGACGAGGTCCGCCAGCCGGAGTTCGAGGGGCTGAGGAAGGTCGAGATCCTCGAGCAGGAGCTTGCCCTGGCCGGGACGGTGATTGACAACCTAAGCGAGGCGTTCGACCCGACCCGGTTCGTCGATACCTGCAGGCACCGACTGGAGGAGGCAGCCCGGGCCAGGATCGAGGGTCAGCAGATTCCGCCAACGTGGAGCGCCTGGTGCTGCTGGAGGACATCCTCGAGGGTGTCTTGGACCCCGGTCTGGACAACGCGGCGGTCGGTGCAGGGGTCCGCAGCCTCGGCACGGACCGGCTGGAGGGGGCGCGGCGGGGAGACGATGAGGCCCTGACTCGCGACGGCGGGCATCTGGAGCTGATGGAGGCTCGCTTTGCATAACTCATATTGGGGGTATCCCCTTCGTTACAGTGACCCCAAGATGTGGTGTTCCGATCTTCCGGACTTGTCGTCCTGAAGGCTGGAGCCTGGCTCGGGCCACCAGGCAGCGGGATTCCCCTCGAGAGAGCCCTCGACAGCTCGAACAGCACGTCTGCAGCGGCCCCAGACTCGGATTTGGGACCCGGCCGGGCCCAATGCAACTGCCCTTGCCGGCGGCTCGGCCGTCGAGCAGCAACGGAACGAAAAGTCACGATAGCTTCCCGGGCGGTCGACTTCCCAAACTGTGCTTAAAGGGGTCGAGGATTGGAAAGGGAAGTGCCGGGAGCCGACGCCCTCGCGGCCAAGAAATCCGGCCGTGGTGGTGGTGCTAATCGTCGGCCTCGTCACCCGTCGTTGTTCCGGTCTCGCCAGTACGATAATGTCCCCAGTCTTCACGTGAAATCGTATATGGCCAGCCAACTGGCCATTCCGGACGATTCTGGAATATCAGTGGATCAAGGTTCTGCTGGCCAGGCGAGTAGGAGTCCCTATCTGCGGGAGGGTAGGCGTAAATACCCTCTGAGTACGTTCCGCGCTGACCAATCGTGAAATATCCCACTTCAGTCAGACCAGGGGTTCGCCCGGGATCGACCACAGCACTCCCGCGGAGCACAAGGCCCGGATGCCAGGTGGGACTTGGATGTGGATCTCAAGATCCTCAACTTCACCGGGAACGAGGTATCGGTCTTGCTCGAATTTTGTGTACACGGGACCCGTTCGGAATGGAAACGTGAATTGCCCGTGGAGCACGGGTTCGCCCGATCGGAGCGAGGTAGACCTCTAGCGAGGACTGCACCTATCGCGAGCTTCCACCCCTCCAATCCTCTCTCTCGTAAGCCCCTGCCTATCGCCTTGCCTCGTGCGGGCCGTCTGGTCGCGTGAGGCTGCACGGCGGGCAAGAGCTTGCATTCCTTCACTAGGAGGGCCAAAATTACACTGTTGTATTTTTCCAGGAGGGCCCAATGAACTGCGAGGAGTGCCACAGTTTCCTTGAGGAATGCGCCTGCTGCGGGAAGGGGGGCAGAGATTGCCTCTGCGGCTGCGGGGGGCCGCTCTGTGAGGAGTGCGCAGAGGCATTCTGCGATGGCTGGGAGCTGGCCGAGGCGGTAGCGTAGGCGGTCGGGCCTGCTCCTGAAAGTGGTGCCGAGGCGCATCGTCACATGCGTCTCCTTGTGGCCGACCTGCGCTTAAGTCTACGGCGCCTAACTCGTCGGTCGAGCGCACTGCCTACCCCCAGTTCATGAGCGGCCCTCTGCGCTTGTATAACTGTCCGCAGGGGCAGGGTAGGCAGAGATGCTTCCTCCACCGCGGTGACCCCCTTCGAAGCCGCTAACACCTATTAGTAGAACTCTCGCATCGGACCTCCCGCCACAGGGCTCTCTTTGGTCCTCTAACCGCCGTTAGTAGTTCGATTCTTTGCCACTTTGACCGTTACCCCGGAGACCCCGAGCTGCCGCGCTACCTCAATCCCCAAGCCGAGCACCTGATCGACTGGTTCCACATCACGATGCGCCTGACCGTGATGGGACAGATGGCCAAGGGCATCGAAGCGGAGATGGGGGCACGGGCGGCCCAACAGCTCGAGCGGCCCAACAGCTCGAGCGGCTAAAGTGGTCCTCTGGCACGGCATCGTCTTCCGTGCCCTGCAGGTGGGCGGGGACCTCGAGATGGACCTCGATGTCGACGACGCCGGTCCAGGCGAGCGCGAGCTGGTGAAGACGCTGGGCGAATTTCGGCCGCTACATCGGGGCCAACGCCAACTGGATCCCGAACTACGGGGAGCGCCACCGCTCTGGCGGGGCGATCTCCAACGCCTTCGTGGAGTCGGCGGCAACCGGGTCGTGAGCAAGCGCATGGTCAAGAAGCAGCAGATGCGCTGGACGCCGAGAGGTGCCCACCTCCTGCTCCAAGTCCGGACACGCGTCCTCAACGACGGGCTGGCCGACGCCTTCCGCCGATGGTACCCGGAGGGCGTGCCCGCCCCCAAGGCAGCGCTGGCGGCATGACCTCCCACGGATTGTTCCGGTCTCCCTCTTCCCCAGTGCGGCACGACGGCGCCCACGGTCGCGTTTGCAGGTGCGACGGATCGTCGCCGTGCGACGCCGTGGTGGAGATTGGTTCCTGGCTCCAGCCTGCCACCGACACCACGCTATCCATGGACCGCCTCGCCGATCCCGACCAGCGACGGCGCTCGGAGGAGCACGCTGCGCAGGGCCTTGTTGAGCTGGCGATGTGGCCGAGGCAGAAGCGTCGCAGGAACCTCCCGGCCGTCTGGAGTGGGGGGACGCCGAATCCCCCGCAACTCCTCATGAACCCGGTCAACCCGAGCGACCTCCCGATCGTCGAGGCACTTCGCTCCGGCCGCCAGGGCCTCGGCCATGCCGAGGATTGACTCGGCCTCGGACAGACCGCGGTCCCGGACCTTGAGGCGCAGCTGGGCATCAATTGCGGGGCCGAGGCCGATCGCCTGGGCCGTCGCCCGCACCAGGACGGCTCCGGCATGGGCGGTGATCTGCCGCCCGGTGGTGGCAAACTCGACTTTGGGCGCGCCCCGGCATATTCTCACTTCGCGAGTGCCTCCTCGGTAAGGGAAATGGTGAGCTTGGCAGCCGTATTTCCCTGCTCAGGAGGCCTTTTTCTTGGGATCTCGGAGCCAGAATCCCAGCTTACCGAATGGCTTTGAGTAACTAACGGCCGCAAAGACTGATGCTGGGAGCCTCTCGGATGGAGTCCCTTACGGATCGACCCTACACGGAGGCCGTTCCCGGCTATTACGAAGGCACCCTGTTGGACTACCGGCTCGCGTGGGTGCGCAAGCGTACCCTGGCGCTGCACTTCGGATACTGGGACGAGCACACTCGCACCCATGCTCGGTCTCTGATCAACATGAACAAGGTCATGGCGGATCTGGCCGATCTGCGCGCGGGCGCGATGTGGCTGGCCGAGAACTATCGGGTGGAGGTGGTGGGCGTCACGCTCTCCGGGGTCCAGGCCGCCCGGGCCAACAAGTACGCGAAGAAGCGGGGCCTGGACGAGTTCGCCCGCTTTGAGCAGCAGGATTTCACGGATACCAGCTTCCCCGACGCCAGCTTCGACGTCGTTTGGGCGCAGGAAAGCGTGTGCCATGTCCCCCTCGCCAGCAAGCAGGCCTTCATGAAAGAGGCTCATCGGGTGCTCAGGCCGGGCGGTCAGCTGATCCTGGAGGACTGGGTTCGGCTCCGACGCCCATTCCCTGAGAAGGACGAACGGCTACTCAAGTTCTGGCTTTCCGGCTGGGCAATTTATGACCTTGCCACCATGGACGAGTACGCTCAGTGGGCCGAGGAGGCCGGCCTAAAGGTGATCGGGCGCCGGGATATCACGTCCCATACCCACCGGTCGCTCCGTCACCTCTGGAGGGTTGCTCTTTTCTGCTACGCGCCTGGGCTCCTGATGCGTGCCGTGCGGATTCGCTCGGCTATCGAGCACGGCAACATGCGCAGTGCCCGGCTACAGTGGCCCGCATACAAGAGAGGGCTCTGGGGGATCGGAACCTTGTCGGCACGAAAGTAACAGGAGGCATCAGAGGGGCGCGGAATCATCATGGACGAGGGGGATCTCGGTGGCGAGCTGCCGATTACCAGGGGCAGATTTGGGGGCCAAGCCCGTCGGTGGCCTCGACAACGCCACGGTGGATCTGGCCTCGTTTACGGAGGCGTCTCACCGGTGACAGCATGGCCTCGCCGGTGTCAGCGGCCTCCTTGATCGGGCCGACCCGGTCCAGCGTGCCCGGCTCTACGCCGACCTTGGCCATCGCCTCGACTACGACCCTCGTAACCATCGGATCGACGCCAGCGCTGACCTCGCGCGTTGGCTCATCGCGGTGTCGGGGGGAGTCGAACCATAGGCCAACCCATCCGATTACGGGCGTCTGGCTTGCAAATCTGGTCAGCATCAACCCGGAGGCACGGCGGAACCAGTGTGCCGCCAGGCACGGACCTTCGCACGGGCGGCCAGCGCCTGACCCGGGATTCGGGCTTGGATCCGGATCACCCCCGACGGGACCCGGGGCATCGAAGCCGGCCCCCAAGCCCTGCGGCCGGTGGCAGGTCCATGAATTCACGGCGTGACTAGTTCCCTCGAGCTTAACGAATGTGGGACCGGGAACCCAAGGTACATCTCTTACCTGATTGCATCGGTGATCGAGGCTGCGGTTATGCTGGGGGACGTCAAAAGCTGGCGGACCCGGGGTTTTCAGGCCGCGCGTAGCCGGATGCCAAGGAAATTGGCGACCCGTTGGACCGCGGATCCCTCGCGGTCGATCCGAGGAAGGAGCGTCATGGCCGAAACCTTCACATGTGAACGCTGCGGCAATGTCTTTCCCCGCGCGCGGTTGAAGGAAGTGATGTACGAGGAGGGCCGAGCGCGCGTCAAGAAGAACCTCTGCCCCTCCTGTCTGGACGAGGTGATGAATCAGGCCTCCGGGTTTCGTGGAATCGTCGGGGATGAAAATCGGGCCGCCATCCACCTCGACGGCCCTGCCCTCGGGTAGCTGCCCCAGGGGAAGATGGGAAGCTATCAACCCACTCGGAGCGTTCCTTGCGCGAGGCCGGCCCTCGGTTGCCAGCCACTCCACTTCAGCCAGAGCGGGCACGTAGGCGCCGGGGCTCCGCCACGACGAAACAAGGCTGTCCCAGCTCCACCTCTTCCGCATCTACCACCTTGCAACCAGGTGAGCCCGTAGTCTTCACCGACGGCGTTCACCAACCGGTGCGAGAACTCGTGCTCGGCAGATCTACCGCGGCCCCCGCTACCGGTCGGTGGTGAGTCGCTTGCTCGTAGCTCGGCGGTCTGCCTGGCTGGGGAGCGCACAGCGGCGGGCGGTTTCGACGATGTCGGTGCCCTCCCGGGTATGGGTCGTTCCGGCGATGTGGCGCAAGACGTCCGGTGTGAAGTCCACCTCGCGGCCGACGTCGATAGCCGCGTCCTCGGCGACCGCAGCCAGCGTCCCAGAAGCCGGCCGCATGACCAGCCGACGCCCACACCACCTCTGCCACCGGGACTCCGCCCAAGCCCGCTGATCGCATCGCCATTCTGTTCGACATCGACGGGACGGTCATCATCACCGGCCGGGCCGGGGCCACCTCGGCATCCCCGCCGACGTCGGCCAGTTCATCCCAGGCGTTGCAGCGGCTGCTGGGTAAGGAACTCGACCGGCACGGCTTCACTTTCCTTCGTGTGGTGCCGGGGCTCCTATCTACAAGGGGTGGCCCAGGACTGCGACCAGTCGCTCACGCGGCCCGGCACCCCGGTGGCCGAGCCTCCACCGGTATCGTCCGACTCTTAGCCCCCGTCGGCGTGTCGGGCCCGGATTTGGGACGTAGACGAAGAGGATCGGACGCAGGGCAAGGGTCCCCTCAGGCATGGAGAAGCTCGAGGTGTAGACCGCTCCTACTGCCGCTCCGAGGAGAAGCGCGACCGCAATGGCCGCCGGCTCGCGCTAGGCGCTTCTCCCTCATTGAGCCGACTACGAGGCCCAGGGCAAGGCCCACTCTGAGGGCAGACTGGGTGGGCCTCCGATCACCACCGATGCCGAGGCTGGGAGTGCTGCCCTGGATACCACGTCACGCTCACCCCGATCCGCCCTTGGCCGCGGCCCTTGCCAGGCGCGCGAGATGACGGGCGAAGCGCAGCGGTTCGGGTGTTCTGACCCTGGCGACGAGCTGGAGGACGACCTCGATGGCTACTTCGGGGCTTGTCCGCCAGCTCGCATGCACCACAATGGGCCGGACACCGTTTCGGCTCCGCAGCCAGAACGCAACCAGCTCGCCGTCGAGTCGCAAGGGAGCAATGGCCCCTCTTGCCTGGCCGGGAAGATCCCCTGCGGCCAGCAGGGGCCGCTCGGTGACCCCCACCGTCGGCAGGTCGAGGACCGCCCCGAGGTGCAAGGCCAGCCCGGCACGCCGGGGGTGGTCCCGGCCCGTGCCGTTGACGACCAGCACTTCGGGACGGGTGGGAAGAGAGCGGACGGCCTTCTCCAGCAACGTGCCCTCACGAAGCGCCAGGAAATGCCGGCTCCCGGCCGACACCGCCCGGCTGCGGCCCAAAGCAGATGAAGCAGCCGGCAGCCGACGCTATGCGCCCTCGGGGGCACCAGAGCGAGGGTGCCGCGGTGCCAAGCACTTTTTGGACCTCGACAAGGCCGTCGGCGGTATCAGGCCACGCTCCCACCAAGCGAACGCTACATGCTTGCGGACGGGACACATGCGCATGCTCGGGATCTAAATCTCACCTCCATCGCTGATGGCTCCGCGTGAGCTAGCGGGGTCGCGGCCAGATGAGCGGCCGCCGATCCTCAATGGCTCCGACTATCCGGGGCGATCAGGATCGTCGGGGTCTCGAACGGCCGCCTGCCAGAAGCTGGTGTCGCCGGCGGGGACGTAGAGATCCGACGGAAGGGTGTCCCCCATGTGATGGTCTGGGGCGGGTCGGGGGGCGGGAAGGAAAGAGCACAGGTCGCAGGCCCACCATGGCGGTGAGGCTACCTGTGCGGCCCAAAACGTGCAAACGGAACGTGGCTCAACGGCCCGGCCCCCGCCCCACCGGCCCCCCAGCCCGCGCCCGCGCCGCAGCCCTAGTTCCGCACCTTCAGGAGCGGGCTCGACAGCAGGGGGGAGGCGATCTTCGACACCCGGCCGAACATGCCGAACAGGCGCTTCGACAGCCCGACGTCGTGGTCCAGGTGGTACATCAGCTCCATCCCGAGGAACAGGGCGACCAGCGCATGGGCGAGGTCGTGCGTCGAGACCAGCTTCGCCACCAGGGTGCCCTCGATCGAGCGGGAGATCGCCTCGTCGGCCAGGTCCACCCAGGGCTTCATGCGGGCGACGACCTCGCGCCCCAGGTCCGGGTGCTGGAGGGCGGCGGACACCATCTCGGCGGCGACCGTCATGTGGGGGGACTGGATGTCGTCCAGCCACAGCGACTCGCCCACCGTGGCCAGGTCCTCGAGGGAGTGGATCTCGCTGATCTTTGCCCGGTAGGCCTCCATCCGCCGCCGGCAGCTCTCGTCGAGGGCTGCAAGGTAGAGCTGCTTGATGTTGCCGAAGTAGTAGTAGATGAGCGCCTGGTTGCAGCCGGCCGAGCGGGCGATGGCGCGGGCGGTGGCGCCGCCGAACCCATCGGTGCCGATGACGTCGATCGCCGCCTGGATGATCCGTTGCTTCGCCTCCGACGACTCATGGGCTTCTACGGCTTCACCCATTGACTCCTCCTAAACGATTGTTCTAAACTAACGTTTAGATTAGCAGGGTCGGGACTTCGGTGGTCAATGGAAGGAGAACACCTTGAACGGTGGAGGGTACCTGGTCTGGGTGTGGTTGGTGTACGGGGCGCTCAGCATCGGTCTCACCTACTTCCTCGCCCGCACGCTGTTCAAGCACGGCGCCGCCTTCCTGCAGAACGTCCTCAAGGACGCTCCGGAGATGGCGCATGCCGTGAACGTGCTCCTCGTTGTTGGGTTCTACATGCTGAACCTCGGCTACGCCGCGCTCCTGCTCCGGCCGGGGAGGCTCCCCGCCGCCGGCGGGCCCGCCGAGGCCACCGCCTACCTCGTGAGCAAGCTGGGAGTCCTGCTGGTGTCCCTGGGCCTGATCCACTTCGTGAACATGTTCGTGATCTACCAACTCGGCAGTCAGCGCCGGGTTCGGCGCCCGGACCCGGTGCCTGGTTACTGGCCGCCGCCCCCGGTCCCCGCCCCACCCGGGCCGTAGGCCCGAAGCTCCCAGATCCCCCAGCCGGTCGCCGCCACCACCACCCAGAAGGCTCCCAGGGCGAATCCCCCGATGACGTCGGAGGCGTAGTGCACGCCGAGGACGACCCGGGCGGCGCCGATGGCGGTCACCAGGACCAGCGCCCCCGCCCACACCGCCAGCCGCACCCCGGCGGACCGAGCCCGCCGGGAGACGATCCAGGCCAGGCCGACGTAGAGGGCGACGGCCCCGACGGCATGGCCGGAGGGGAAGGAGAAGGAGGGGAGGTGGACGAGGGCGCCCGGGGGCCTCGCCCGGTGGACGAGGTGCTTCACGAGGACGTAGGAGAGGTCGCCGGCCCCGACGGCGACGGCGAGGAAGGCTGCGGCGGGGAGCCCCCGGAGGCGCACCACCAGTACCAGGAGGACCACGACCGCCAGTGCGGCGGTGAAGCCGGGGCTGCCGAGGAGGGAGATGGCCCTGGCCACCGTCGCAAGGGACGCCGTCCGGTGCGCAGCGACGAGGCGGGTGACCGGAGCGTCGAGCCGTTCGAGGCCCAACCGGGACACGACGCTGTCCACGGCTGCGGCGAAGAAGCCGGCCAGGACGACGGCAAGCATGAGCCCGCCGGTGATGGCCATGCGGAGCCGCCGGCCCTGCTCGGCCCCGGGGCCGGAGCCCTCATGGGGACGGGTGCCGGCGGCGTGGAGGCTCAAGCCCGGGGCACGTAGATGTTGAGGGGAGGGCGGCGCTTCTCCACCTTGAAGTGGCGGGACCCCTCGAAGGTCTCCCCGTCGCGGGCCAGCCGCACCGGTCCCGGCTCCACGAAGCGCACGTCGAGGCGTCGCACCACGCTGGCCCGGTACACACGGCTGCGGGCGAGGGTCCCCGTCAGCAGGGCGAGGATCAGCCGGATGCACGCCAACGGCCGCCGGCCGTCGACGATCCTGACGTCGAGCAGGCCGTCGTCGAGGCGCTCCCGCCAGCTCGGGGCGAAGCCTGCGGATGGTAGCGGCAGTTGCCGATGAAGATCATCCAGACCCGGAGCAGCTCGCCGTTGATCTCGACGGTGACGGGGCGCGACCTGCGGAGCACCTTCACGAGGGCCACGACCACGGCGGGCCACTTGCCGATCCGGGTCTCGAGCTTCTCCCGCGCGTCCACCAGCTCGACGTAGCTGCCGAAGCTCGCCGTGTTGAGGAACGGCTTGCCGTCGATCGTCGACACGTCCACCGCCGCCGCCTGCCCGTGCTGCACGGCTTCGATGGAGTCCCGGGCCGAGGTGAGGCCGAGGTCCCTCGCCAGGTGGTTCAGCGTCCCGCTGGGCACGACCACCAGGGGGAGGTTGCGGTCGAGGGCCTTCTCGGCCGCCGCATTGACGGAGCCGTCGCCCCCGGCGATGCCGATGGTCCGGGCATCGGCGGCGGCCATCTCCAGGGCCTTCCCCAGGTCGAGGCCCTCCCCGGTCTCGATGACCCTGGCAGCCGGGAGGGCCTCCCGCAGGACGTCGGCGGGGTTCCTCGCGAAGGCGGGACCGGCCTCGGGGTTGACCACAAAGGTGACCCCGTCGCCGTCGGGGAACGGTTCGGAATCGACGCGGGCGAGGCTCGGCCGGAGTTGCGCTGGCTCGTGGGACGTGAGCGGCCAGAACCTGGTGGTGGCGAGGCCCACCACGGCCCCGGCCACGGATCCGGCCAGGACGTCCCCGGGGTAGTGGACCCCGGCGTAGACACGGGAGGCCGCAACCCCGGCGGCCGCGGCCCCCAGCGGCAGGCCGAGGGCCGGCACCTCCAGCGCCGCCCCGGTGGCGAAGGCGAACGCCGAGGCGCTGTGCCCGGAAGGGAACGAGGCGGTGGTGTGCGTCCGGCGCAGCGGCCGGGTCGGCGGCTTGGACGGGGTGGGTCGCTTCCTGGCCGCGAGGTACTTGAGCGGTCCGTTGACACGATCGCCGACGTGAGCCCGACCGACAGCAGGCCCCGCAGGGCAGCGCGCCGGCCGAACCGCCCACCTGCGGCTGCGAGGACCGCAGCGACGCCGATCCACGGCAGGGAGCGGTCGGCCGCCCGGCTGAGGGGGATCAGCGTCCGGTCGAGCCGGCGGGACCGCCTCGAGGTGGCGGTCCGGTACAGGGATCTGTCGAGTCTGTGGAGCCAGGTGAATGGATTCACGGCGGGTTCATCCTTCCGGGATGTGCTTGTGCGCCACCTGTGATCCGGCTGTTACGTGGCGAGGCCGAGTTACTTTGCAAGACCGGGTTATTTGGCAAGGCCGGCAATGACGTTGATCGTGATGGCGATGATGACAGTGCCGAACAGGTACGACAGGAGGGCATGGCGCAGGGCCGTTGTCCGGATGGACCGCTTGGTCAGGTCGGTGTCCGACACCTGGTAGGTCATCCCCACCGTGAAGGCCACGTAGGCGAAGTCGACGTAGCGGGGGTCCCTCTCGTCGTCGTGCCAGTCGATCCCGCCCCGGGGCTCGGCGAAGAACAGCCGCGCGTAGCGAAGCGTGAAGGTCAAGTGCACGACGGCCCAGGACGCCAGGACGCTCGCCACGGCGACCACGGTCAACAGCGCCTTGGTGCCTCCGTGGGTGCCCGAGGCCCTGATGAGGGAGAGCAGGACCGCTCCCAGGCTGGCGATCGCCGCCCCCAGGAGCATCAGGTCCGCCGCCGCCCGGCTCCCGTCCTCACGGCTGGCGCTCCTCGCGGTGGCCGCGGCGTCCTTCCCGGCGATGGAAGCGAGGACCCACCCGACGAAGACGGTGGCGGTTGCGACCCAGCCGAGCAGGACCGAGGACTGCCAGGGCGTGAACCTCGCAGCGACGCCGCCGGCGGCAAGCCCCACCAGCGCCGCGACGGCCGTCCGGCGCCCGGCCGTTGCCGCCCGCGGCCCATCGTGCTCTGCCACCGGATCCCCTCCCCTGCGCCACTGTGCGGAGGGGTCCTTCCCGGTTTCTCGCAGGCTCAAAGGCCAGGGCCTCGTGGTATCGGTTGGCACCAGGCTGCGTGCGACCGCTCCTACAATGGGTCAGATGGCGGTCGACACGGCCTGGCGGCCTCGCAGCGGCGACATCCCGGACTCCAGCGGCGTGTATTTCTTCCGGGATGCGTCGGAGCGCGTCATCTACGTGGGCAAGGCCAAGAGCCTCCGCCACCGCGTGCCCAACTACTTCGGCTACGGGCTGCACCCGCGCACCGCCACGATGGTGGGCGAGGCGGCATCGGTGGACTGGATCGTCACCGCCAACGAGGTGGAGGCCCTCCAGCTCGAGGTCACGATGATCAAGAAGTACCGGCCCCGGTTCAACGTCCGCTACCGGGACGACAAGTCCTACCCGTACCTGGCGGTGACCCTCGACGAGGAGATCCCGCGGGCGATGGTCGTCCGGGGCAAGAAGCGCAAGGGTGTGAAGTACTACGGCCCGTTCGCCCATGCCTACGCCATCCGGGACACGCTCGACCTGCTGATCCGGGTGTTCCCCATCCGTACCTGCCGGCCCGGCGTCCTCGACCGCGCCAAGCGGGCCGGGCGGCCGTGCCTCCTCTACGACATCGGCCGGTGCTCCGGGCCGTGCGTGGGGGCGGTGACGCCCGAGGAGCACCGCAAGCACATCGAGGACTTCTGCGCCTTCATGGACGGCGCCCACGAGCCGGTGATCCGGAGGCTGCAGGCGGAGATGGCGGCGGCCGCCGAGGCCCTCCAGTTCGAGCAGGCTGCCCGGATCCGGGACCAGCTCGCTGCGGTCGGTCGGGTCGTCGAGCGCCAGCAGATGGTGACCGAGCGTCCCGAGGACCTCGACGTCATCGCGTTCTCCGGCGACGAGCTGGAGGCGTCGTTCCAGGTCTTCTTCGTGCGCCGGGGCCGCATGACGGGGCGCAAGGGCTTCATCGTCGACAAGGTCGAGGACCTGGAACCGGCGGAGCTGCTCGCCTCGTTCCTGGAGAACCTCTACGGCGACCTCCAAGGCCCGGTCGGCAACGATGTCCCCAAGGAGATCCTGGTGCCGGTCCAGCCCGCCAACGAGGAGGTCATGCACGAGTGGCTCGCGATGCTGCGCGGCACGAAGGTGGCCATCCGGGTACCGGAGCGCGGCGCCAAGCGCAAGCTCCTGGCGACGGTCGAGGAGAACGCCAGGGAGGCCTTCGCACAGAGCCGCCTGAAGCGTGCGAGCGATTTCGCTGCCCGGTCCCGGGCGCTCAACGAGCTGATGGACCACCTCGGCCTGGCGGAGGCCCCGTTGCGGATCGAATGCTACGACATCTCCAACCTCGGCACGACCGACGTCGTCGGCTCGATGGTCGTCTTCGAGGACGCGCTGCCGAAGAAGTCCGACTACCGCAAGTTCAAAATGCGCACCGTCGAGGGCCAGGACGACTTCGCCTCGATGGGCGAGATGATCCGGCGCCGGTTCCAGCGCTACCTCGACGAGTCGGCGAAGGAGGTGGACCGGGCGAGCCGCTTCGCGTACCGGCCCGGGCTGGTCGTGATCGACGGCGGCAAGGGGCAGCTGAACCGGGCGGTCGAGGTGCTGGCCGAGCTCGGCCTGAGCGACATCCCCGTGGTGTCGCTGGCAAAACGCTTCGAGGAGGTCTTCCGGCCGGGGGAGGCCGAGCCGAGGATCATCCCCCGGGGCTCGGAGGCCCTCTACCTGCTGCAGCGGATCCGGGACGAGGCCCACCGCTTCGCGGTGGGGTACCAGCGAACCAAGCGGTCGCCCCGGATGACCTCCAGCCTGCTCGACAAGCTGCCCGGCGTCGGCGAGGTCCGCAAGAAGGCCCTCATCCGCCACTTCGGCTCGGTGAAGGGGCTGCTACGGGCGGGCCCCGACGACATCGCCCTGGTGCCGGGCATCGGGATCGCCCTGGCGGTCAAGATCTACAAGGCCCTGCATGGGTTGGAGCTCGACACGGAGCGAGAAGCGGGATGATTACGAGGTCCGACCTGCCCAAGTTCACCATCATCACCGGCCTCTCGGGGGCTGGCCGGTCGGAGGCTGCCAAGAACCTCGAGGACCTGGGCTACTTCGTCATCGACAACCTGCCCCCCGCCCTCATCGACCGCATGGCCAGCCTCGTGTCCGGCCCCGGCATCAAGGCCAAGGAGGTGGCGCTGGTCGTCGACGTCCGGGGGGGGGAGTTCTTCCCCGAGCTCGAGAAGGCGCTCGCCCAGCTGCGGGAGCGGGGGATCCCGTACCGGATCCTCTTCCTCGAGGCATCGGACCAGACCATCGTGCGGCGCTTCGAGGCCACCCGGCGCCGGCACCCGCTGTCGGAGCGGGTCATCGACGGCATCCACGAGGAGCGTGCCCTCATGGCCGGCATGCGGGAGCAGGCCGACCTCGTCATCGACACGACAGAGGTCAACGTCCACGCCCTGCGCGACAAGATCCGCTCCTTCTTCGCCCAGGCGGACCCCCGCACCGGGCTTGCCGTCAATGTGATCTCCTTCGGCTACAAGCACGGCATCCCGCTCGACGCCGACCTCGTCTTCGACGTCCGCTTCCTCCCCAACCCCCACTGGGTCGAGGAACTGCGGCCGCTCACCGGCCTCAACCGCCGGGTGCGCGGCTACGTCCTCGGGCAGGATGCGGCCCAGGGGTTCCTCTCCCGCATCCGGGACCTGCTGGAGTTCCTGCTGCCTGGCTACGTCCAGGAGGGCCGCCACTACCTCTCCATCGCCGTCGGCTGCACCGGCGGCAAGCACCGCTCGGTCGTGATGGCCGACGAGATCGCCCGCTTCCTCCAGGAGAAGAGCTACCCCTGCACGGTGGTCCACCGGGACGTCGAACGGGAGTAGGCGAAGAACCACAAGGTCCGGAAGAAATCGCGTGCATACGCGTGTTTTCTTCCGGACGTCGCGCGGCGTTGGGCTCCACCGCCGCCGTGTTGCTCACCGGAGGGCTTGCCTCGGTCGTGCTCGGCCCCATCTGGTGGGTCAGTATCGGGAGGCTGCTGCGGCAGCCCGATTAGACTCTCCCGAGGCCGCCCTCAAGCGGCCGGATAGACTCCGGGCCGTGGCACTCCCCAAGCAGTCCGAGGACTTCCCCGCCTGGTACCAAGCGGTGGTCAAGGGCGCCGAGCTGGCCGAGCCCTCGCTGGTGCGCGGCACCATGGTCATCCGCCCCTACGGCTTCGCCATCTGGGAGCGCATCCAGCAGGCGGTCGACCGCCGGATCAAGGAGACCGGGCACCAGAACCTCTACTTCCCCCTGCTGATCCCCTCGAAGCTGCTGGAGAAGGAGGCCGAGCACGTCGAGGGCTTCGCCCCGGAGGTGGCGGTCGTCACGCACGCAGGTGGCGAGAAGCTCGACGAGCCGCTCGTCATCCGCCCCACCTCCGAGACCATCATCTGGGCGACGTACGCCAAGTGGATCCAGAGCTACCGTGACCTGCCGCTCCTCTACAACCAGTGGGCGAACGTCGTCCGCTGGGAGCTGCGCCCGCGGTTGTTCCTCCGGACAACCGAGTTCCTCTGGCAGGAGGGCCACACCGCCCACGAGACCTCGGAGGAGGCGATGGCCGAGGCCCGGACCATCCTCGACAGGGTCTACCGGGCTTCGATCGAGGACGACCTGGCCCTCCCCGTCCGTCTCGGTCGCAAGAGCGCCGCGGAGCGCTTCGCAGGGGCGGTCGAGACGTTCACGCTCGAGGCCCTGATGCGTGACGGCCGGGCCCTGCAGTCCGGCACGTCGCACTACCTCGGCCAGAACTTCGCCAAGGCCTACGAGGTGAAGTTCCTCGGGCGGGAGGGCAAGGAGGAGTACGCATGGGCGACGTCCTGGGGGGTGACGACCAGGCTGGTCGGCGCCCTGATCATGGCCCACGGCGACGACGCCGGCTTGCGCCTCCCGCCGAACCTGGCCCCTATCCAGGTCGTCATCGTGCCCATCTACCGCAGCGACGAGGAGAAGGCGGCGGTGACCGGCGCCCTTACACCCGTGGTGGCCGCGTTGAAGGCGGCCGGGGTCCGGGTCCAGACCGACGACCGGGAGGAGTACCGCCCCGGCTACAAGTTCAACGAGTGGGAACTGAAGGGCGTCCCGGTGCGGCTGGAGATCGGCCCCAAGGACCTGGCGAAGGGCGAGGTGGTGCTCTACCGCCGCGACCTGCGCCAGAAGTCGCCCGTGCCCCTCAAGGGCCTGGAGGAGCACATCCCCGGGGTGCTGGCCGGCATCCAGGCGGAGCTCTTCGCCCAGGCCCTCGCGTTCCGGGAGGCCCGGACCTTCCGCCCATCCACGTACGAGGAGCTGAAGGCGCTGATCAAGGACCCCGGCGGCTTCGTCGAGGGCCTTTGGTGCGGCCGGCCGGCGTGCGAGGACAGGGTGAAGGCGGACACCAAGGCAACGATCCGGGTGCTCCCGCTCGACCCGGTCCCCCCCACTGAGATCCAAGGCACCTGCATCGTGTGCGGCGAGCCGGCCACCGAACTCGCCGCCTGGGCCCTGGCCTACTGAGGGTTGGAACGGCGAGGTGGGCGGAAAAACACGTGTTTTCCGTACAGAAGTCCGCCCACCTCCTCAGGGCAAACCCGCTTGGCTCCCTCAGGCCTCCAGCAGCACCGCCCTGGCCGGGGCGCCGTCGCCGCCCAGGATCTTGATCGGAAGGCAGACCAACCGGTAGCGGCCCGGCTCCACGCCTGAGAGGTTCAGGCCTTCGATCACGATGACCCCGGCCCCCAGCAGCGTGACGTGGGTCGGGTGCCCGGGCGACCCCCGCTTCTCGACCGAGAGGAAGTCCACGCCCACGAGGCGGATGCCGTGCTGCACCAGCCAGGTCGCCCCTTCCGGGCCGACGGAGACGTAGTCGGCGGGGAACTCCGGGTATGGCTCCGACCAGATCGACGAGTTCGGGGTCTTGAACAACACCCGCGTGTCCCCGGCCTGGAGGTCTGCGGCTTCGAGCTCCTCGGGGCCGATCGTGCCGGTCGGCTTGTGGATCTCGACGACGACCGCCTCACCCATCAGTGTCTCCAGCGACAGGGCCTCGATCGTCGGGGCGCCGTCGATGAAGTGGTGCGGCGGGTCGACGTGGGTGCCGGTGTGGGTGCCCATGTGCAGCTCGGAGACATTGGCGGCGTCCCCGTTGGCGATGCGGTGGGCCGGGTCGATCCGGACCAGTGGATCACCCGGCCAGGTGAGCATGTCGGGGCTGATCGGCAGCGAAATATCCCACATACGGCTCATTCGTCGTTGTCCTCCTGGCCCGGTACGTATCCTGGCTGCCAACGCGATCCTACCCGGCGCGGATCCGGGCCGGACTGTGCAAAGCGGCGTATACTTGAATCGGAGCAACTCCGCGGTGTAAGGGTTGTGCCCGGAGCTTTCATCAGTACCGCAGGGCGGAGTGGGCGAGGGCCCACTTCTTTTTTTGAGATTTGGTCTGTGTCCACGAGGTTACGGACCGCCAGCAGGAGAGTCTGAGCCGCACAAACAGGACCTTGAGACGAGGAGGTGAGCATGCCCCGGCCGGAAGTTGCCGACGCGGTTCGTGCCACCTGCGAGTCGATCCTGGAAGCCCTCGGAGTCGAGTTGGTGACGTTCAGCCTGGGCCGCGCATCGATGGGCCAGACGCTCAGCCTCACCGTCGATCGACCCGAGGGCACCGTGTCCCTCGACGAGATCGTCGAGATCACGGAGCAGATTTCGAAGACCCTCGATGCCGAGGACCCCATCCCGGGCCGTTACACGCTCGAGGTGGCGTCAGCGGGCATCGAGCGGCCGCTCGTCCGGCCGGGGGACTATCGCCGGTTCGGGGGCCGCAGGATCAAGGTGCGCTGCCAGGAACCGATCGAAGGGCAGCGTGTCTTCACCGGCACGATCCGCTCCGCCGGGGACGAGTCGTTCGTCCTCGAGGCACTTGACGGGCCCCCAATGGGGCCCCGGAACGGAGCAGGTGCCGGCACGGAGGAGCGGGAGGACGTGGTGGAGATCCCGTACGTGGGGGTCGCCAAGGCACGGTTGGTTGCAGATTGGGCCAGAGAACTGAAGCGGACGCGGGGGGGACTATGAATCCAATCGATCTCGACGCCATTCACCTGGTTGAGCGGGAGAAGGGCATCTCATTCGAGAGTGTCATGACGGCGCTGGAACAAGCGCTCGCCGCCGCGTACAAGCGCTCGCCGATCGCCGTGGGCGACGACGCCCGCGTGGAGATCGACCGCCGGACGGGTGACGTCATCGTCTTCGCCCAGGAGGTCGAGGAGGACGAGGAGACCGGCGAGCTCAAGCTCATCAAGGAATGGACGGAAGAGACGCCCGCCGACTTCGGGCGGATCGCGGCGCAGACGGCCAAGCAGGTCATCCTGCAGCGCATCCGCGAGGCGGAACGCGAGATCACCTACGGCGAGTACTCGGGCCGCGAGGGCGACATCGTGACCGCGATCGTCCAGCAGGCCGACCCTCGCTACGTGCTGCTCGACCTTGGCAAGGGCGTCGAGGCGCTGCTGCCCCAGGCGGAGCAGGTGGCGGGGGAGCGCTACGACCATGGCTCCCGGATGAAGGCGTACATCGTCGAGGTCCGCCGCTCCCCACGGGGGCCGCAGATCATCTGCTCGCGCACGCACCCCAACCTCATCAAGAAGCTCTTCGAACTCGAAGTGCCCGAGATCGTGGACGGGATCGTCGAGATCAAGCAGGTGGCCCGCGAGGCGGGGCACCGCTCCAAGATCGCCGTCACGTCCCGGGAGTCCAACGTCGATCCCGTCGGCGCCTGCGTCGGCCCCAAGGGGTCGCGGGTGCGGATGGTGGTCAACGAGTTGCGTGGTGAGAAGGTCGACATCATCCCGTGGGCCGAGGATGCCTCCCGCTTCGTCTCCAACGCGCTCTCGCCGGCCAAGGTCAAGGAGGTCCGCATCGACCCCGACACCCAGACCGCCGAGGTCATCGTGCCGGACTTCCAGCTGTCCCTGGCCATCGGCAAGGAGGGCCAGAACGCCCGGCTCGCCGCCCGGCTGACCGGCTGGCGGATCGACATCAAGAGCGAGACCCAGGTGGCGCAGGAGTTGCTGCGCAAGCAGCCGGTGCCGACATCGGCCATGGCCGAGACGGGGGCGGACGGGGCCGAGGCCTCGTAGCGTCGCCGGCGTTCGTCGACCTCGATGCCCGGCCCGGTCCGGCGATGTGCCGCCTGCC
>WNFB01001803.1_pt1 | contig 18429 bp, 19 predicted proteins | sample 5400501 | NCBI WGS metagenome assembly WNFB01 (sample SAMN13153341, study PRJNA577476) | soil metagenome | isolation source: 200 cm saprolite under Douglas fir tree site 2 hole 1 | place: USA:California | collected 2015-04-18 | reverse complement strand
CCACGACCCGCGCGGTGCCGCGCCCGGCGTCGAGGGGCACGAAGGCGCCGCCGAGCCGCGCGGCGAGCGCCCGCGCGAGGTCGAGGGCGCCCGCGGGCACCGCGAGGTCGAGGTCGGCGGTGCCGAAGCGCGCCGCGCGGGCGAGCCACGCGTCGCGCACGGCACCGCCGACGAGGACGGGCGCGCTCCCGCGCGGCGCCGCCGCGAGGACGGCGCGCAGCGCGTCCCTCTGCGCGCGGCCCAGCCGGTCGAGGCTCAGCGCGGCCATGGTAGAGTCCCGCTACCCATCGCCACGATTTAAACAGGAGGGCGCCGGCGTGGCACTCAAATTACGCAAGGTCCGCTACGAGAAAAAGGGGCACATCGCCTACGTCACGATCGACAACGCCGAGCACGAGAACTGCCTCGAGGAAACCGTGGACCGCGACCTCTGGAGCGTGTGGCGCGACTTCCGCGATGATCCCAAGCTCTACGTCGCGATCCTGACCGGCGCGGGAACGAAGTCGTTCTGCGCGGGCTCGGACCTGCGGTACTACGTGGAGACCATCTCGCGGCGGTCGCCTGAGTGGAACCGGCGGCGCGCGCAGGAGGGGCCGAACCTCGGCGGCATCACCAAGGGGATCGACGTCTGGAAGCCGATCATCGCCGCGATCAACGGCTACTGCCTCGCGGGCGGCATGGAGCTCGCGATGGCCTGCGACATCCGCATCGCCGCCGACCACGCGAAGTTCGGCGTCGTCAACCGCCGCTGGAACGTCGGCGCCGAGTCGGGCCTGACCCAGCGGCTGCCGCACATCGTCGGCCTGGGCGTGGCCCTCGACCTCCTGATCACGGGGCGCTGGTTCGACGCGAAGGAGGCCTACCGCATCGACTTCGTGAGCCGCGTGGTGAGGCGCGCGCGGCTCATGGAGGAATGCACGAAGCTCGCCGAGCGGATCTGCGAGTATCCGCAGTCCTCGCTCCGCACCGACAAAGAGGCGTGCATCCGCGGCCTCGGCAGGACGCTCGAGGAGGGGTTGAGGCTCGAGAACACCCTCTGGAACACGAACCTCGGGCTCCCCGACACCCTGAACGGGCCCAAGGCGTTCATCGAGAAACGGAAGTTCGTCCCGACGCAGGAGACGTAGCCCGCGGCCCCCCCCCGCGGAGGCAGCCCTAGACGAACTCGATGCCCCGGGCGCCGATGCGGTACTCGACGATCTCGTCGGACATGGCGCTGCTGCGGTGCTTGACGACGCTGAGCATCCGCGCCAGCCGGTTCCCGACGCGCTCGCTGCCGAGCACGACGATCGTGTTCGCCGTCGCGCCCACGTCGCCGGTGGCGACCTTCCGCGCGAGCAGGTCCTCGATCCGCGTCTCCTCCGTGGTGACGAGCAGGAGTGTGGTGACGCGCGCGTGATCGTAGCGGTGGGCGTCGATGAACGCGCGGTGCTTCCACACGGGCAGGCAGATCTCCATGCCGAGCGTTTCGGCGTCGCGGTGGATCGTCTTGCGATAGAGCTCGTCGAACATGAAGAACTGGATCGAGTCAGCCGGCGAGTCCATGGGCTCGACGCCGTCCACCACCACGCGGCGCGCGCCCGCGGCGAAGTGGAAGTAGAGGAACGGGCGCACCGTGTAGAGGGCGTGGTTGTACATCGCCTTCCAGTTCCAGTCGAACTCGACGCCGCCGTCGGGCGTCGGCACCTGGAAGTCGCGGGCGCGCCCGACCCACCGGAGGGCGTTGGAGTAGAACGCCTCCAGCTGGCCGGGCGGCGGGTACGGATCACTCATCGGCGTCACGGTGTGCGTCCACTCCCCGAGCGGCCACCCGAAGAGGCGCGCGGCGTACTCGTCGTGCTGCTGCGAGTCGCCGCGGCCGTTCATGTCGAGCACGACCCCGCGCGCGCCGTCGGCCACGCGGCCGTGGTCGGCGAAGGTGAGGCCGAGGTGGGTCTTGCCGATGCCGGTGGCGCCGTAGACGCAGGCGAGGGTGCCGGGCAAGAGGCCGCCGCCGAGCATCGCGTCGAGCTTCGGGAGCCCGGTGGAGACGCGGTCGGTCATGAGCGTGGATTCTACACTAGGGCCCGCGCCGGCCCTTCGTCCTGAACTGGCCCTCGTAGAGGCGCCGCAGCTCGTCGAGCGTCGTCGCCTGCCCCGGCCCCTTGTCGTCGCGGATGCGCGTGATCCGCGCGAAGCGGAGGGCGAGGCCCGACGGGTACGTGGGGCTCTTCTGGATCTCGTTGTAGGCCACCTCGACGACGACCTCGGGCCGCACGCGCACGGTGTAGCCGTCGTCGTCGCCGGTCGCGAGGGCCCGCAGGCGCTCGGTCATCGCGGCGAACTGGGCGTCGGTCAGCCCCTTGAAGGTCTTGCCGACGTCGGCGAAGGCGTCGCCGTCGCGCACGGCCAGGTGATAGTTCGAGAGCCACCCGGTGCGCCGGCCCGAGCCGCGGTCGGCGGCGACGATGACGCAGTCCACCATCTCCGCGGTCTTCAGCTTGAACCAGCGCTTGCCGCGCCCGCCGGGCTCGTACGGGCTCCGGAGGTCCTTCGCCATCACGCCCTCGTGGCCCGCGGCCAGCGCGCGCTCGAAGAAGGCGCGCGCGGCCGCGGCGTCGCCGACGAGCAGGCGCTCCGCGAGGTGGCGCCCGCCGGTCACGCGCGCGAGCTCCTCCCACCGCCGCTCGTAGGGCGCGTCCACGAGCGAGCGGCCGTCCGCCAGCAGGCAGTCGAAGAAATGGATCGCGAGGGGCATCTCGCGCACGAGCGCCTCGACCTCGTGCGTGCGGCGGAAGCGCCGCATCAGCTCCTGGAACGGCAGCGGCCGGCCCGCCGGGTCGAGCGCCACGACCTCGCCGTCGAGGATGAAGGGCGCGCCGTCGAGCCCGCGGGCGAGCGCGACCACGTCGGGCAGGCTCCGCGTCACGTCGGACAGGCGGCGCGACCAGACGGCGACGCGCGCGCCGTCGTGGTGGAGCTGGATCCGCGCGCCGTCGTACTTGTACTCGAGCGCGGTGCGTCCGCCGTGGGCGGCCAGCACCTCGTCGAAGTCCTCCGCGATCTCGGCGAGCATCGGCAGGAGCGGGACGCCGGGCCGCGCGACGGTGGCGGCGAGGGCCGCGGCGCCGCCGCCGAGTGCCAACTCCGCGACCGTCGAGAGGTCGCCGACCAGCAGCGCGGCCCGCCGGGCCGCGGCGACCGGCACCCCGGCCGCGCGGGCGATCGCCTCGAGGACGAGCCCGTCGGAGACGCCCGTGCGCATCTCCCCTCCGATGATCCGGCGGAGCACCGCGCGCTCGGGCTCGCTCGCCCGGGCCGCGAGGGCGCGCAGGCGCTCCTCCCGCGCCCGCCTGGAGCCCGGTCCCTGCGCGTCGGCCACGGCCGCGAACTCCCGGGCGACGTCGCCGAGCTCGAGCGGCGGCCCGGCGGTCGGCGCGTCCACATCCGGGAGCCCGCGCACGCCGAGGACGCGCGGGTCGGAGGCCGGGAACGCGCGGCCGGTCAGGAAGGCGACGGCGGTCGGCACCTCGCCCGGCGGCAGCGCGCGGAGGAACTCGGCGACGAGCCGCAGCTTCTCGAGCCGCGCCGGGCGCGTCTCGAGCTCGCCGACCAGCGTCGCCAGGCGCCCGAGCTCGGTCACCCGCTCATTCTAGCGGGCGCCGCCCATCCTTGACTTCGCCCGAGCGCGCGCCCTACGCTCGTTCTATGCGTCGCCGTGTCTTCTACGACGCGAGCTCGCGCGCCGCGACGGCCGCCGCCGCCCTCGTCGCCGACCGCTTCGACGTCGGCGCGCTCGCCGCCGACGCCGTGACGGCCGCCGCCGCGCCGACCGTCGTCCTCGTCGGCGAGGCGACCGAGTTCGCGCCCCCGTCGAACGGCCACGTGCGCGTGGTCGGCCTGGTGGACGCCGCGTCGGCGGGCCCCTGGCCCGCCCACTGGTACGCGCTCGTGCCCGCGGGCGCGGGGCGCGCGATGCTCGAGCGCGCGGTGGAGAACGCCCTCGCCGACGCCGAGCGCGCCGCCGAGGTGGCGCGGCTCGACCGCGAGCTGTCGGAGCTGAACGCGATCGGCATCCGCCTCTCCGCCGAGCGGAACCCGCGCGAGCTCCTCGAGACGATCCTGACGAAGGCGCGCGAGATCACGAAGAGCGACGCCGGCTCACTCTACCTCGTCGACGAGGCGCCCGACGGGACGCGCCAGCTCCGCTTCGCGCTCGCCCAGAACGACAGCGTGGAGTTTTCCTTCCGCACGACGCGGCTCCCCCTCACGAGCGAGAGCGTGGCCGGCCACGTCGCGCTCACCGGGCAGATCCTGAACCTCGCCGATGCGTACGCGCCGCCGCCCGGCGCGCCCTTCCAGATCAACCGCTCGTTCGACGAGCAGGCCGGTTACCGCACGAAGTCCATGCTGGTCGTGCCGATGCGGACGCCGCAGGGCGAGACGATCGGCGCGCTCCAGCTCATCAACTGCAAGCCCGACTTCGCGATGGTCCTCCGCTCCCCGGAGGAGGCCGAGCGCGTGGTCACGCCGTTCGACGCCCGGCACGAGAAGCTCGCGGGCTCGCTCGCGTCCCAGGCGGCCGTCGCGGTCGCCAACAGCCGGCTCTACGAGTCCATCCGCCAGCTCTTCGAGGGCTTCGTGCAGGCGTCGGTCACCGCCATCGAGTCGCGCGACCCGACCACCTCCGGCCACTCGTTCCGCGTCGCGAGCCTCACGGTCGGCCTCGCGAGCGCCGTGGACCACGTCAGCACGGGGCCATACGGCGGGACGCACTTCTCGATGGACGAGATGATGGAGCTGCGTTACGCCGCGCTCCTCCACGACTTCGGCAAGGTCGGCGTGCGCGAGCAGGTGCTCGTGAAAGCCAAGAAGCTCCACCCCGGCGAGCTCGACCGGATCCGCCAGCGCGTCGAGGGCGTCAAGCGCGGGCTCGAGTTGAGGTACGCGGGCAAGAAGATCGACTACCTCCTCGAGAAGGGGCGCCGCCGGTTCCACGAGCAGGCCACGGCGTACGACGCCGAGCTCGCCGCGTACCTCGCCGAGCTCGACGACAGCCTGAACCGCATCGTGATGGCGAACGAGCCGGCGGTGCTGCCGCGGGATGTCGTGGCCGAGATCGAGCGGCTCGCGCTCCGGAGCTTCGAGGACCACCTGGGCAACCGCCACACGGTGATCACGCCCGACGAAGCCGCGATCCTCGCGATCCCCAAGGGCAGCCTCACGCCCGACGAGATCCAGCAGATCCAGTCTCACGTGGTCCACACCTACCAGTTCCTCGCCCAGATCCCGTGGACCAAGGAGTTCCGGCGGATTCCGGAGATCGCGCGCTCGCACCACGAGAAGCTCGACGGCTCGGGCTACCCGTACGGGGTGAAGGCGGACGAGATCCCGCTCCAGTCACGCATCATGACGATCGCCGACATCTACGACGCGCTCACCGCGGGCGACCGGCCCTACAAGGCGGCGGTGCCGGTCGAGGCGGCGCTCGACATCCTCGCCGCCGAGCGCCGGGCCGGCCGGATCGACGGCGCGCTCTTCGACCTCTTCCTGGGCGCGAAGGTGTACGAGCGCACCCACGTCCCCCCGCCTAACCCGCGAGAAGGAGACAGACGCCGGCCCAGCCAGTGAGCGCCGCGAGCGCCATGAGCGCGCGCGCCACCTCGAGGACGACCCGTCGACTCCCCACGTGTTGAGTGGTCGGCGCCAAAAAAAAGGCGCGGGTGCTCCGGCGATGGAGAAGCGTGTACGTGACGGCGTGGGAATGCATGGAAGCCTCCTGACTCAGAACCCGCGAAGCACTCCGATGACCTTGCCGAGGATCCTCACCTGGCGCGCGGCCGGGTCCACGACGATCGGCTTCATCGCCGCGTTCTCCGGCTTCAGCACGACGCGCTGGCCGTCGCGCAGGTAGCGCTTCACGGTGGCCTCGGCGTCGCCTCCCGCCTCGGACTCGAGCAGGGCGACGACGATGTCGTTGGGCTGGGCCGTGTCCTGACGGCGGACCAGGACGAGGTCGCCGTCCACGATGTGGGCGTCGATCATGCTCTGGCCGCGGACGCGGAGCGCGAACACGTCCTCGCCGCGGTCGGCGAGGGCCGACGCCGCGACCGGCAGCTCGCCCTCCCGGTTCTCCTCGGCGAGGAGCGGCGAGCCGGCGGCGATCCGGCCGAGGATCGGGACCGCGCGGTAGGCGCGCGGGCCCACCGGCTCCGTGAGCGTGAGGGCGCGCGAGGTGCGTCCGGCGCTCGGGCGCCGCTGGAGCGCGCCCTTGCGCTCGAGCGCGCGGAGATGGTCGAAGGCGGCGCGCGGCGTGACCTTGAAGCGGTGGGCGATCTCGCGCACGGTCGGCGGCGCCCCGTGGCGTGCCTGAAAGCCCCTCATGAACTCCAGGACCTCCCGCTGCTTCATCGTCAGCTCGCGCATGGCGGCCTCCCGTGGCTCTGGATGATACTCAACGCGTGTTGAGCTTGTCCAGGAAAAAAAGAGAGCCGGTCAGGAGGAGGGCTCCCAGGGCTCGCAGACCGGACACGCCACGCAGCCCTGGTCCCGCGCGTCCGCGACGTGCTTCCAGTACTGGCGCTCGGTCTCGGGGATCCGCTTCACCCAGGCGCAGTCGCTCTTGTGGAAGAGGCGCGAGCCCCGCTGGCTGCAGAACGGCTCGCCCGGCTCGGCGACCGCGACGGCGGCCGCCGTCTCGAGGGCGGGCGTGGCCTCGGTCTCCGACGGGAGCGCGGGCGCCGGCGTCTCGGCCGCGGGCGGCTGGATCACGGGGTCGAGATCGTTCACGTGCAGGTTCGTCTCGACCGTCTGCCGGAACTCGTCGCTCGCGCGCCTGAACTCGCGCATCGCGCGGCCGAACATGCGCCCGAGCTCGGGGAGCTTCGAGGGTCCGAAGACGAGCAGGGCGATGACGGCGATCAGGAGCATCTCCTGGAGGCCGACGTCGAACATGGCGACCTAGATTATCACGCGGCCGCGGGGCCGACGCCCGCGGCGGCGGCGAGCTCGGCGAACGAGCCGACGACGAGGTCGGCGGCGCCGGCGGGGCCGCCCGCGGGAGCGTAGAGCACCGTGCGCATGCCGACGGCGCGCGCGCCGGCGATGTCCGACGGCACGCTGTCGCCCACCATCGCCGCCGACGCCGGCGGCAGGCCCAGCCGTTCGAGCGCGATGCGGAAGAGCGGCGCCTCGGGCTTGCCGACGACGACGGGCCGGACGCCCGCGGCGACGGCGACCGCCTCGACGAGGGCGCCGCAGCCCGGAAGGAACTCGTCGCCCTCGAGCGGCAGGCGCGGGTCGACGTTGGGCGTGACGAGGGGCGCGCCCGCGGCGCAGGCGCGCGCGGCGGCGGTGAGCCGCTCGTACGTGAGGTCGAAGTCGTTGCCGACCGCGACGACCGTCGCCCGCCGGTAGTCCTTCACGGGGACGACCTCGTGACCGGCGCGCGCGATGACCCGCGCGAGCTCCTCGGCGCCGATCACGAGCACGCGCGAGGGGCCGTAGCGCCGCGCGATCACGTCCCCGATGATCTCGAGGGGCGTGAGCGCGTGCTCGGCGGCCGCGACGCCGAGCGCGCGGAGACGCCGGCGGATGTCCTCGCCGGTCGCGCGCGAGTTGTTGGTCACGAACGCGAGCCCGCGCCCCGCGCGGTGGAGCGCCGCGAGCGTCTCCCCCGCTCCGGGGTTCAGCGCGTCGCCGTTCCAGACGCAGCCGTCGAGGTCGAAGACGAAGCCGCCGACGCCGGCCAGCGCGGCCGCGGGCACCGGCGTCAGCCCTCGCCGGTCGAGCGCGCGAACTCCGCGATCGCGTCGGCGTAGACGCGCTCGGTCCGCTCGGCCACGCTCGCCCAGCTGAACTGCGCCTCGACCCTGCGGCGGCCGGCGCGCCCCATCGCCCGCGCGAGCGCTTCGTCCTCGAGCACGCGCCGGAGCGCCGCGGCGAGCTCGTCGGGACGGGACGGCGGCACCAGGAGGCCGGTCTTGCCGTCCTCGACGACCTCGACGATCCCGCCCACGGCGGACGCGACGACCGGCGTCTCGCACGCCATCGCCTCGAGGTTGATCAGGCCGAAGGGCTCGTACACCGAGGGGCACGCGAAGACGGCGGCGTGGCTGTAGAGCTGGACGACGGTCTCGACGGGCGCCATCTCGCCGATCCAGAGGACGTTCGGCTGCCGCGACACCGCGCGGCGCAGGCGCTCCTCGATCTCGGGCGTGTCCGGCGCCGAGGCGCAGAGGACGACCTGCACGCCCTTCGGCAGCCGGGGCGCCGCCTCGAGGAGGTGGAAGATCCCCTTCTGATCGGTGATCCGGCCGACGAAGAGGACGTAGGGCGGTCTGACGCCGAGCCGGTCCAGCGCGTCGCGCCGCTCGGTGCGCCGGAAGCGCTCGGGGTCGATCCCGTTGTGGATCACCACGACCTTCGCGGGATCGGCGTCGAAGTGCGCGAGGATGTCCTCGCGCATCCGGCTCGAGACCGCGATCACGCGGTCGGCGGCCTCCACCGCCGTCTTCTCGATCCAGCTCGAGAGCAGGTAGCCGCTGCCGAGCTGGTCGGCCTTCCACGGCCGGAGGGGCTCGAGGCTGTGGAGCGTCACGACGAGCGGGATCCGGTGGAGCGTGCGGATCCAGAGGCCCGCCATGTCCGCGTACCACGTGTGGGCGTGGGCGACGTCGGCGTCCACCGGGTCGCGCGCCATCGCGAGCCCGATCGAGAGGGCCTCGAGGGCGGGCGCGAAGCACGGCCCGTCCGCCCCCGCCGCGAGGCGCGCCCACGGCGCGTAGCCCCGGACCGTGACGCCCTCGGGCGCGGCGCCGGGCGCGCGCTCGCCGAAGCAGCGCACCTCGACGGGCATCCGCCGCGCCAGCGCGCGCGAGAGCTGGTCCGCGACCACGCCGGCCCCGCCGTAGACGTGCGGCGGATACTCGCGCGTGAGGAGCAGCGCCTTCACGAGGCGGGGGCCTCGCCCACCTCGTCCGCGTCCTCGCGACGCTCGAGCTTGCGCGCCACCGTGCGCACGTCGATGCCGAGGAGCTTGGCCGCCTGCGTCTTGTTGCCCCCGGTGATGCGGAGTGTCTCGTCGAGCAGGCGCTGCTCGATCTCGCCGAGCGGGGTGCCGACCAGTTCCAGGATGGCGTCGCGCGGCGCGCGCTTCACGCCGACGATCTCCTCCGGCAGATCTTCGGCGTCGATCCGGTCCTTCCGCGCCAGCACGACGCTGCGCTCGACGAGGTTCTCGAGCTCGCGGACGTTGCCCGGCCACGCGTAGGCCTCGAGACGCTCGATGGCCTCGGCGCTGAACCCCTCGAGCTTCCGGCCGTTCTTCGCGGCGTAGATGCGCAGGAAGTGCTGGGCGAGGACGCGGACGTCCTCGTAGCGCTCGCGGAGCGGGGGCACGCGGACGGTGATGACGTTGAGCCGATAGTAGAGGTCCTCGCGGAAGCGCTTGTCCTTCACCATCTGGATGAGGTCCTGGTTGGTCGCCGTGACGATCCGGACGTCCACGCGGAGCGAGCGCGTGCCGCCGAGCCGGTCGAACTCGCCCTCCTGCAGGACGCGCAGGATCTTCGGCTGGGTCACCGGCGAGAGGTCGGCGACCTCGTCGAGGAACAGCGTGCCGCCGTCGGCGAGCTCGAAACGCCCCTCTTTGCGCCCGGCCGCGCCGGTGAATGCGCCCTTCTCGTACCCGAAGAGCTCGGACTCGAGCAGCGTCTCCGGCAACGCGGCGCAGTTCACCGCCACGAACGGGCCCTTCCGCCGCGCCGAGCGCTCGTGGATCGCGCGGGCCACGAGCTCCTTGCCCGTGCCGCTCTCGCCCTGGAGCAGGACCGTCGCCGAGCTGTCGGCGACCTGCTCGACGACCGTCATCATCCGGCGGAACGCGGGGCTCGAGCCGATGACCACGCCCTGCTGGAGCAGGTCGTCGAGCCGCTGCTGGAGGGCGCGGTTCTGCTGGATCAGCTCGCGGCGCTCGAGCGCCTGGCGGATGAGGCGGAGCACCTGGGCGCGCCGGAAGGGCTTGGTGAGGAAGTCGTAGGCGCCCTCCTTCATCGCCTTCACGGCCTCCTCGACGGTCCCGAACGCGGTGAGGAGGATCACGTCCACGTCGGGGGCGATCGCCTTGGCCGCGCGCAGCACCTCGATGCCGGTGAGCCCCGGCATCTTGAGGTCGGTGAGGACGAGATCGATCCCGCCCCCCTGCAGACGCTCGAGCGCGGCGTTGCCGTCGGAGGCGAGGAGGACCTTGTAGCCCTCGCGCGTCAGCGTCCGCTCGAGGCTCTCGCGGAGCCCGGGGTCGTCGTCGGCCACCAGCAGCGTCGCGGGCTCAGGCATCCACGTCCCTCGCCGCCGGCACGCGCTTGATCGGCAGGCGGATCGTGAAGGTCGCGCCCCGCCCCGGCCGGTTCGCCCAGCGGATCTCGCCGCCGTGCTCCTCGACGATCTGGCGCGCGATCGAGAGACCGAGGCCCGTACCCTGGGGCTTGGTCGTGAAGAACTGCTCGAAGAGCCGCGCACCGACGGCGTCCGGGATGCCCGAGCCCGTGTCCGACACCGCGATGTCGACCGCGTCGCCGGCGAAGTGGCTCGCGATCGTCAGCTCGCCGCCGCTCGAGAGCGCCTCGAGCCCGTTCTTCACGAGGTTCAGGATCGCTTGGCGCATGAGCCCGCGGTCGATCTCCGTCATGGGCACGTCCGGGTCAATCTCCACGCGCACGGCGAGTCCCTGCCTGCTCCAGACCGGGCGGACGAAGTCGGCGAGCTCCTGGACGAGCTGGTTCACCGACTCTTCCTCGAAGTTCGGCTTCGGGAACCGCGCGAAGGCCAGGTACTCCTCGGTGATCGCGTCGAGCGTGTTGACCTGGTCGCGGATCGCCCGCACGAGCCCCGTCGCGTCCTCCATGTCCTGGCCGGCGCGCCCGCGCACGATGTCGTCGAGCATCTCGGCGTTCAGCTCGATCGCGCTAATGGGGTTGCGCACCTCGTGGGCGACCTTGAGCGAGACGCGGCCGACGGTCGCCATCCGCTCGGCGACGAGCAGCTCCTGCTGCGCCGTCTGGAGCCGCGAGAGCGTCCCCGTGAGCTCGACGTTGAGCCGCTCGACCTCGGTACGCGCCCGGCGCTCGCGATCCGCCACGTGCCCCAGGGCGTACGCGGGCAGCCCGACGAGCCCCATCAGGAATACCACCGCCGTCCACGCGGCGTTGGGCGGCGCGAGCCACGCCGCCGTCCAGTAGAGCAGGCCGGCGACCGCGGCGAGCAGCAAGCCGACCCACCTCCCGAAGTAGTAGGCGTTGACGGCGACCAGCGGGTAGAAGAGGTTGACGAAGAGGCTGTCGCCGCCGCCGGTGAGGGAGAGGAGCACGAAGACCACCGCGAGGTCGATCGCGAGAGCGCCCACGAAGATCGCGGCCGTCGCGCGCGGCTTCACGGTCACGAGGGCGAAGATGCACACCTTGTAGGCGGCGAACCAGAAGACGAGGTTGAAGAGGTCGATCCGGTGACGTGGCCGCAGGGGGACGACGCCGAGGGTGGCGAGGCCGCCCACCATCACGACGGCGAGGAGGACCGCGAAGACCCGCTCGTCGCCCTCGAGCAGCCGAAAGATCGCGTGCCAGGGCTTCCGTTCGCCTGACGTCACGCCAGTCTCCACGCCGACTATAGCATTACGCGCGCCGCGCCTTGCGGTACGCCCGGAGCGCGAGCCACACGGCGACGGCGAGGACGGCGACGAGCGCCGCCCAGCGCTCGACGCGGTGGACGTCGGCGAGCACGCTCTCCACCCGGTCGGCGAACGCGAAGGCCAGGGCGAAGCCCGCGGGAAGGCCGAGGCAGGCGGCGGCCGCGTCCGCCGCGAGGAACTTCCAGAACGGGACCCGCGCGATGCCGGCCGTGAGGAACGCCGCCGCCCGGAGTCCCATCACGTGGCGGGCGCCGAAGACGATCTTCGCGCCGTGCTCGCGGTACGCCACGAGCAGACGCGCCGCGCGCGCCGCGGGGAGGATGCGGCGGACGGGCCGCCAGTCGAGCACCCGCTCACCCCAGTGGTGGCCGGTCCAGTAGAGGACGGCGTCGCCGGCGAGGGCGCCCACGAGGCACACGGGCAGCGCGAGCCACCACCTGAAAATCCCGGCGCGTGAGAGAACACCGGCCGCGACGACCGGCACCTCCTCGGGCACCGGCAGGCCGAGGCCGGCGCCCAGGAGGACCAGGAAGAGCCCGACATACTGGAAATGCCGGATGAGGAGATCGACCACGCGCACCTCGGCAAGATTCGGCCCGCGGCTCTTGCCAACAAGTGTATACTCCACCTGTCTGGTGCGGTCGTCGGTTCGCCGGGAACCTTCCTCCCCGTCAGGCCGCGTCCCCGACCTCCTTCCGAGCTCAGGGCCGTGCAAAGCGTCGGAAGGCACAAGGAGCTCCTTCCATGGCGGTCAAGCTCTTCGTCGGCGGCCTCTCCTTCTCCACCTCCAACGAGCGCCTGCGCGAGGCGTTCGCGGCGTGCGGCACGGTCGAGTCCGCGAGCGTCGTGACGGACCGGGACACCGGCCGCTCGCGCGGCTTCGGGTTCGTCGAAATGGCGACGCCCGAGGAAGCCGAGAGCGCCATCAGCAAGCTGAACGGCACGAGCTTCGACGGCCGCACCATCCAGGTCGAGAAGGCGAAGGCGCCGGGCAGCGGCGGCGGTGGCCGGGGCGGCGGCGGCGGCCGTGGCGGCTTCGGCGGTGGCGGCGGCGGCGGTGGCGGCGGCCGCGGCGGCTCCCGCGGCGGCCGCTGGTAGCCCCCGAGCCCCCCAACACCCGCTTCTTTTCCTCTGAGCGTCGGCGGCGGTAGTCTGTCGCCATGCCGACGATCCTCCACACCGAGGCGTCGCGCGGGCTCGGCGGCCAGGAGCTCCGGATCCTCGCCGAGTCGCGCTGGCTCCTCGACCACGGCTGGGGAGCGCTCGTCGCCTGCCAGCCCGCGAGCCCCCTCCTCGCCGAGGCTGAGGCCGCCGGGATCCCGACGGTCCCGGTCCGGATGCGCGGCGTCCACGACCTGGGCGCGCTGCTGGCCCTGCGCCGGCTCATGCACGCACGCGCGGTGGGCCTCGTCCACACCCATAGCTCCGTGGACAGCTGGCTCGGCGGCCTCGCCGCGCGGTCGCTCGGGCTCGCCGTGGTGCGCAGCCGTCACGTGTCCATCCGGATCCTGTCCCGCCGCGCGCTCGTGTATCGCCTGGCCCATCGCGTGGTCACGAGCGGCGAGGCCGTGCGCGCCATCGTCGTCGGCGCGGGCGTGCCGGCCGCGCGCGTGGTCTCGATCCCGCCCGGCGTGGACACGCGGCGCTTTCATCCCGGCGTCTCCGGCAAGACGGTGCGCGACGAGCTCGGTCTCACGGCCGGCCGGCCGCTGGTCGGCCTCGTCGCCAATATCCGAGGGTCCAAGGGCCACAACGTCTTTCTCGAGGCCGCGCGCGAAGTCCTCCGCGCGCGCCCGGACGCGCGCTTCCTCATCGTCGGGGACGGCGTGGGCCACGGCGAGGTGCGCCGGCGGGCCGGCGACATGGGGCTCGAGGCGGCGGTGACCCTGACGGGGTTCCGCCGCGACATCCCCGAGGTCATGGCCGCGCTCGACGTCCTCGTGCTCCCGTCGATCCGCTCGGAGGCCACCTCGCAGGTGATCCCGCAGGCCTTCGCGGTCGGCACGCCCGTCGTCGCGTCCACGGTCGGCGGCAGCCCGGAGCTCGTCCGCGACGGCGAGACGGGGCGCCTCGTGCCGCCGGGCGACCCCCGTGCCCTCGCGGGAGCGATCCTCGACCTCGTCAACGACCCGGCGCGGGCCGAGGCGTTCGGCCGCGCAGGCGCGCGGCTCGTGAGCGCCCGCTACTCGATCGACGCGTCCATGGAGCTCACCACGGGCGTGTACCGCGAGCTGCTCGGGACGAATTGACTATATAGGCATATCGAGATATAAGAAGTCCCCGTGGCCCAGGCCCTCGCGTCCACGGAGCTGCAGGCGTTCAAGGCGGACTTCTTCAAGGCGATCGCCCACCCGCTCCGCATCCGGATCCTCGAGTTCCTGCGCGCGCGCGAGCGGAGCGTCCAGGAGCTCCAGGCCGCGCTCGGCCTCGACCAGCCCACCGTCTCCTCGCAGCTCGCGGTCCTGCGGCGCGCGAACGTCGTCGGCGCGCGGAAGGAGGGCACGACGGTGCGCTACGCGCTCCGCGACCCGCTGGTCGGCGACCTGCTCGACGTCGCGCGCCGGATCTTCGATAACCACCTCGTCAGCACCCAGGGCATGCTTCGCGCGCTCCGCGAGGAGGCCCGCCCGCCGCGGCGGCGCTGACCCGTGTTCCGCCAGCTCCAGGCCGCCCTCCGCGCCGGGATCGTCACCGAGCCCGTCCGGCACGACGCCGACGTCGAGCGGGTCGGCGCCCGGCTCGCGGACGCGGTCCGCCGCGTCTTCGGCCGCTCGCTCGGGATCCGCGAGGTGGACGCCGGATCGTGCAATGCCTGCGAGCTCGAGATCGCGGCGCTCACCGGGCCCCACTACGACCTCGAGCGCTTCGGCCTCCACGTCGTCGCCTCGCCGCGTCACGCCGACTGCCTGCTCGTGACGGGCCCCGTGACGCGGAACATGGCCGAGGCGCTCCGCCGGACGTGGGAGGCCACGCCCGACCCGAAGCTGGTCGTCGCCGTCGGCGACTGTGCCCGCGACGGCGGGATCTTCCGCGGCTCGTACGCGATCGTGGGCGGTGTGGGCGACGTCGTGCCCGTGGACGCCGTCATCCCGGGCTGCCCGCCGTCACCGGCGGCGATCCTCGCAGGGCTCCTCGACGTGCTCGGCCGCCGCCGCTGATGGCCGCGCTCGGGTTCCTCTGCGCGACCGCGGTCGGCGTCGTGGCGATCGCGGCGGGCCTCGCCGGCGTGTTCGGTCGCGCGTGGACGCTCTCCGTGCCGTGGCTCGTGCCCCTCGGTGGCCTCGAGCTGGCGCTGGACCCGCTCGGCGGCTTCTTCCTCGCCCTCGTCGGCGTCGCCACCATCCCCGCGTCGATCTACGCCATCGGCTACGCCGGAGGCGAGCGCCGCGGGGTCCTGGCCTATGTCGGCTTCGTCCTGGCGATGTGCGTCGTCCCGCTCGCGGCGAATCTCATGTCGTTCGCGATCGCGTGGGAGCTCATGTCGCTCGCCTCCTACTTCCTCGTACTCCACGACCGGCGCGAGCCGGGCGCGGTGCGGGCCGCGTGGGTGTATGCGGTCATGACCCACGCCGGGCTCGTCTGCCTGCTCGCGGGCATGCTGCTGCTCGGCGCGGCCACGGGGAGCTGGCGCTTCGCCGACTGGCACGCGGCCGCGCCGGGCCTCACGGCCCTCGGACGCGACGCCGTCTTCGTGCTCCTCGCCGCGGGCTTCCTCGGCAAGGCCGGCGTGATCCCGCTCCACGTCTGGCTCCCCCTCGCGCACCCGGCCGCGCCCAGTCACGTCTCGGCGCTGATGTCGGGCGTCATGATCAAGCTCGGCGTCTACGGGCTGCTGCGCGCCGGCTTCGACTGGCTCGGCGCCGGGCCGGCTTGGTGGGGCGTCGCGGTCCTGCTCCTGGGCGCGACGTCGTCCGTGATCGGGGTCCTCTACGCGCTCGTGGACCACGACCTCAAGCGCCTGCTCGCGTTCCACAGCATCGAGAACATCGGGATCATCCTGATCGGCGTCGGCGCGGCGATGATCTACCGGCCGGCCGGGCTCGAGGCGCTCGCGCTCCTGGCGCTCGCCGCCGGCCTCTACCACACGCTGAACCACGCCGCGTTCAAGGCGCTCCTCTTCCTCGGCGCCGGCGCGGTCGTGCACGGCACCGGCACGCGCAACATGGAGGAGCTGGGCGGGCTCATCAAGCGCATGCCGTGGACGGCCGCGTGCTTCCTCGCGGGCTCGGCGGCGATCGCGGCCCTCCCGCCCTTCAACGGCTTCGTGAGCGAGTGGCTCACGTTCATGGCCCTGCTCCAGAACACGCGCCTCGCGGAGCCCGCGCTGAACCTCGTCTTCGCGCTCGGGATCGCCGGGCTCGCGCTCACGAGCGGCCTGGCGATGGCCTGCTTCGTGAAGGCGTTCGGGATCTCGTTCCTCGCGCTCCCCCGGAGCGAGGCCGCGGCGCGCGCCCACGAGGCGCCGAGCTCGATGCGCGCGGCGATGGTCGCGCTCGCCGTCCTCTGCCTCGGGCTGGGCCTCGCCCCGACGCTCGTGGTGCCGGTGCTCCTCGGGGTGGCGCGCGGGCTGACGGGCGCCACGGCGCCGGTCGAGGTCGTCGACGGGCTCACCCTGAGCGTCTCCGGCGACTTCGGCAGCCTCTCGACGCTTGTGCTCGCCGTCGCGCTCGCCGGGGGGCTCATGCTCCCGCTCGTCGCGCTGCGGCTCGCCGGCGCCTCGCGCCGCGTGCGCCGCGCCGAGACCTGGGGCTGCGGGCGCGTGCTCCAGACCTCGCGCATGGAGTACACGGCCACGGCCTTCTCGAACCCGTTCAAGCGCGTCTTCGACTTCTTCTACCGGCCCGCGAAGCGGCTCGCGATCGAGTTCCACCCCGAGTCGCGCCTCTTCGTCGAGCGGATCGAGTACGAGAACCCGACGCGCTCGATCTTCGAGGACTGGCTCTACCGGCCCGTGCTCGGCACGCTCTCCGCCGTCGCGCGCCGCGCGCGGGCGATCCAGTCGGGCAGCACCAACGTCTACCTCGCGTACATCCTCGCGATGCTCCTCGTCCTGCTGGTGCTCGCGTGATCGCCGGCCTCGCCACCGCGCTCGCCCAGGTCCTCGTCGTCGGCCTCGGCGCGCCGCTGCTCGTGGGGGTCCTCCGCACGCTGAAGGCGCGGCTGGTCGGACGCCGCGGGCCCGCGCCGTGGCAGCCGTACGCCGATCTCCGGAAGCTGCTCGTCAAGGACGCGGTCGTCTCGACGACGACGTCGTGGATCTTCCGCGTAACGCCCTACGTGCTGGTCGCGACCATGCTGGTCGCGGCGGTGATCGTCCCGGTCCTCGCCTCGCGGACGGGCCTGCCGTTCGCCGGGATCATTCTCTTGATGTACCTCTTCATGCTCGGAACGTTCTTCCTCGCGCTCGCCGGACTCGACTCGGGGAGCGCCTTCGGCGGGATGGGATCGAGCCGCGGGGTGGCGGTCGCGGCGCTCGCCGAGCCGACCGTGATCCTGGCGGTCTTCGCCCTCGCCCTGCGCGCGGAGACGACCAACCTCGGCGGCATCGTCGAGCGGTTCGCGAGCGAGCCCCGGCTCGCGCTCGACCCTGCCCACCTGCTCGCGTTCGCCGCGTTCTTCATCGTCATGCTCGCGGAGACGGGTCGCCTGCCCGTGGATAACCCGGCCACGCATCTCGAGCTCACGATGATCCACGGGGCGATGGTGCTCGAGTACTCGGGGCGCCACCTGGCGCTGGTCGAGTGGGCGGCGGGGATGAAGCTCTTCGTCTTCCTCGCCCTCCTCGCCAACCTCTTCTTCCCGTGGGGCGTCTCGAGCCTCGTCGAGCCGGTGCCAGTCCTGCTCGGGCTCCTGGCGCTCGCGGGCAAGCTCGCGGTCCTGACGGCGGCCCTCGCGGTGCTCGAGACGCTCATGGCGAAGCTCCGGCTCTTCCGCGTGCCCGAGCTCCTCGCCGGCTCGTTCGCGCTGGCGCTCCTCTCCGTGACGGCGGTCTTCCTCGTCCGATGACGACCGCGTCGAACCTCCTCGCGTTCGTCGGGCTCGTCGTGGCGCTCGCGATCGTCTGGCGGCAGAGCTGGCCCGGCCGGCTCCGCCTCTTCACGATCCAGTCGCTCGTCCTCGCCGCGCTCGCCGGGGCCCTCGGCGTGCTCGCGGGGCGGCCACGGCTCCTGCTCCTCGCCCTCGTCTTCATCGTCGTCAAGGCCTGGGCGATCCCGCGCGTGCTCCGGCGCATCGGCGCGGGCATGCCCGTACGCCCCGTGACGCCGGGCCGGTCGTCGGGCATCGCCCTCCTCGTCGCGGGAGCGCTCGTCGTGGTCGCCTACGTCGTCATGCTCCCGGTCAAGGCCGCGACGGAGCTGCCCACCGAGGGCGCGATCCCGCTCGCCTTCGCGATGGCGCTGATCGGCCTGTTCCTCTGCGTGACCGGCCGCGACGCGCTCGGCCACATCCTCGGCTTCCTCGTCTTCGAGAACGGCATCTTCGGCCTGGCACTGCTCGCCACCTACGGGCTGCCCGGCATCGTCGAGGCGGGCGTGTTCCTCGACGTGCTGGTCATCGTGCTCATCATGGAGGCGGTCGTCGGCGAGGTCCGCCGCGAGCACGAGTCGATCGAGGAGCACCGGCTCCGGGAGCTGCGCGGATGACGCTCGTCCTGCTCCTCGCGGCGCCGCTGGCCGGCGCGCTCGTCCTGACGCGCGCGCGCGGCCGTCCGGCGACGGCCGTCCACGCCGCCACCTCCGCGCTGACGCTCGTCGCGGCGCTCGCCG
>WNFB01001800.1_pt1 | contig 18442 bp, 15 predicted proteins | sample 5400501 | NCBI WGS metagenome assembly WNFB01 (sample SAMN13153341, study PRJNA577476) | soil metagenome | isolation source: 200 cm saprolite under Douglas fir tree site 2 hole 1 | place: USA:California | collected 2015-04-18 | reverse complement strand
AAGACGGCCGTCGTCACCGGCGGGACCCGCGGCATCGGGTTCATGATGGCGCGCGGCCTGCTGGAGGCCGGCGCCCGCGTGTACATCAGCTCGCGCAAGGCCGATGCGTGCACTGCCGCTGCGCGGGAACTCGGGCAGCACGGGACCGTGACGGCGATTCCCGCCAATCTCTCGACGGAGGAGGAATGCCTGCGCCTGGCCGGCCAGGTCGGTCGGCATGAGCAGGCCCTGAACATTCTGGTCAACAACGCCGGCGCCACCTGGGGAGCGGCTTTCGAGGAATTCCCTGCGGCCGCATGGGACAAGGTCGTGGACCTCAACCTGAAGGCCCCGTTCTTCCTGACGAGGGCGTTCCTGCCGCTGCTTGAGGCGGGCGGGTCGCACGACGATCCGGCCCGGGTCATCAACGTCGGCAGCATCGACGGACTGCACGTTCCCGCGCTGCCTACGTACTCCTACTCGGCTAGCAAGGCCGCGCTGCACCACCTGACCCGGGTGCTCGCCGGGGAGCTCGGTCCCCGGCAGATCACCGTCAACGCCGTGGCGCCCGGCCCGTTCGAGTCCAAGATGATGGCCGCGACCCTGAAGGCGTCCGGGGACGCGATCGCCGCCAGGGCCCCGCTCCGGCGCATCGGGCGCCCCGATGACATGGCCGGGGTCGCTGTCTACCTGGCCTCACGGGCAGGCGCGTATGTGACAGGCGCCGTTATCCCCGTCGACGGCGGGCTCGCCACCACGGTCTGACGGGTGCCTCCGCCGGCCGCCGTCGCCGCGCCGTGCGGCAGCCGCCGGGCGGGGCAGCCGCCGGGCGGGGCAGCCGCCGGGCGTACTCGTGGGCGGCGACTGGGCCTGACCGTAGGCTTCTGGTGTGCGCGTTCTGATGCCGTTGCCCGATCGTGACTTCGATGTCACCGAGGTCTCCGTCCCATGGCGGATCCTCACCGCCGCCGGCCACCAGGTGACGTTCGCGACCGAACGGTCGGGAACAGTGCCGGCCGCCGATCCCCGGCTGCTGACCGGCGTCCTGTTCGGGCAGCTCGGGGCCGCGCAGGAGCCGAAGCTTTTCTACCGGCAGCTCGCCGGCAGTAAGGAGTTCCGCAGCACGATCGGCTGGGGCGATATGGATCCGGCCGCCTTCGACGGCCTGATCCTGCCCGGCGGCCACGCGCCGGGAATGCGGCAGTACCTGTCGGCCCGCGTCCTGCAGGAGAAGGTCGCGCAGTTCTGGGACCTGGGCCGCCCGGTGGGCGCGATCTGCCACGGGGTGCTTGTGCTGGCACGGACACCGGACCCGGTTACCGGCCGCAGCATCCTGGCGGACCGCCGCACGACCTGCCTGCCGAAGTACATGGAGCGCGGCGCGTACCTGCTCACCGCCTGGCGGCTCGGCCGTTACTACCGGACCTACCCGGCCTACGTCGAGGACGAGGTCACCGCCGTCCTGGATGTCCCGGCCCAGTTCCAGCGCGGACCACGGGTCATCGCCGCCCGCGGCACCGCCACGGACGACACGGCTGCCTTCGTCGTCGAGGACCGCAACTATCTGTCCGCGCGCTGGCCAGGCGATGCCTACCTGTTCGGCAGGCGCTTACTCGCCAAGCTCGCGACCTGACCAGGCCCGTCCGGCCGCACTACCTGAAACGGCCCGCAAGCACGCAGCACCAGGACGGGCCAGGTCCCGGCCGATGCGGCCAGGCCGCGCCGTGCGAGCCAATCTGAGCCGGCCCGCTCCACATGGGCGTTAACGCCTCCGCCGGGTTCGCGGTTACCGCCTCCGCCGGGTTCGCTGCAACGCGAGCACGACGAACAGGCAGACCACGACGACCAAGACGATGAGGAACATGACCGGCTCCGTAGAAGGTGACCCGGGGCGCTTGTCCGCCGACGGCGGCTCATCCCTGGTGTCTTTCCTCAGGCTATATCTGAAATAGAAAACTAGCAATTTATTTCTAGAAAAATATGATACATTTTCAGCAATGTCGAACTGGAGCTTCCTGACCAACCACGCGCGGGTCCTGCTGTGCATCGCACGCGACCCCGGCATGCGGCTGCGCGATATCGCCGCCAGCCTCGGCATCACCGAGCGCAGCGCCTACGGGATCGTGACCGACCTCACGGCCGCCGGCTACGTGCTGAAGCACAAGGACGGCCGCAGGAACCGCTACCAGATCCAGGCCCATCTCCCGCTGCCCGAGCCGTTCAGCCAGGGACCCGCCATCGGCGAGGTCCTCGCCATCCTCACCGGCTCCGCCACGGGGCAGGGCAGTAGCGGTCTGCGCCACCTGAACCGGCCATAGCCAGCTCAGGCACACCACAAGACCAGCAGGATCAGCAGGTCATCAGGTGCGTGGTGCGCCAGCCACCGGCTGCCGCTCCCGCCCCGCATCGACCGGCTGCCCGGCGAACTGGCCGCCAGGGCAGTCCTCGCACCGCACGACCCGCCTTGGGTTGCGGATCCCGGCCAAGCCGAGTAGCCCGCCGAGCGCGACCAGCAGAGCCGAGATCAAGATCCCCACGTGGAACGCGTGCACCGACGCGGACTGCACCGCCAATGCGATCTGATGGCCGACGCGACCCGGATCCACCCGGGCGAGGGTCTCGCGGCGCGCCTGAGCGACGGCCGCGCGGGCGGCCAGCGAGAGGCTGCGCCCGGCCAGGCCGCTGTCCAGCGCGTGACTGAACTGGGCCGAGATGACCGCGCCTACCGCCGCGATCGAGAGCAGGCCGGCGATCCGGGCGGTCGCGTTGTTGATCCCCGAGGCGATGCCCGCGTTGCCCTCGTCCGCGTCAGACAGCACGGCGGCAGTCAGCGGCGCGACGGTGGCGGCCAGGCCGACCGAGAAGATCAGCAACGGCGGCAGCAGCCCGGTCAGGTAGCTCACGTGCGCGCCGATGCGCAGCAGCAGGGCGAGCCCGACGGCGGCGATCAGCGGCCCGCCGCCCATGAACAGCCGCGGCCCGAACCGGTCGGCGAGCTTCCCGAATCGCTTGGACAGCACGAACATGACGATCGTGGTGGGCATCAAGGCGAGCCCGGCACTCAGCGCGCTGTAGCCTGCGACCTCCTGCAGGAACAGCACCAGCAGGAAGAACGTGATGCCGAGCCCACCGTACATCGCGAGCGTCTGCACGTTGCCGACCGAGAAGTTCCGCCGCCGGAACAGGCCAAGCGGCACCGCCGGCGCCGGGGTGCGCCGCTCGTGCACCACGAAGATGCCGAGCAGGGCGAGCCCGCCGATCCCGGAGCCCCACACCTGCGGGCTGCCCCAGCCGACGTCCGGCAGCCGGATCAGCGCAAGGACCGGCCCGGCCAGCCCGAGGAAGGTGAGCGCGGCCCCCAGCCAGTCCACCCTGGCGTGCGCCGCGCCGCGCTCGCGCCCGGGCACCGCCATGGTGATCAGCACCAGCGTGAGCACCACAAACGGCACGTTGATCGCGAAGATCAGCCGCCAGGATACCGCGTCCACCAGGTAGCCGCCGGCCAGCGGGCCGATGACGGTCGCGATCCCGGACCAGGCGGTCCACGAGCCGATCGCAGCGCCGCGCTCGTCGCGCGGGAAGGCAGCGATGATCACCGCCAGCGCGCTCGGCATCAGCAGCGCCCCGAACGCGCCCTGCAGCGCGCGGCCCGCTATCAGGATCCCGATGTCCGGCGCCGCCGTGCACAACAGGGACACCAGCCCGAAGCCGGCCACGCCGATCGAGAAGACCCGCCGCTCGCCGAAGATGTCGCCGAGCGACCCGCCCACCAGGATCAGCGAGCCGAGGGCGAGCAGGTAGGCGTTGGACACCCACTGCTGGCCGGCCAGGCCGCCGCCGAGGTCGGCACGGATCGCGGGCAGCGCCACGTTGACCGCCGTGGCATCCAGCCCGGCGACGAAGGAGCCCATGATCGCCGCGACGAGAGCCAGCCGCTTGCGCCGGTCAGCGGACGTGGTGGACGAAGCCATTCCTGGTCCTCACATGGGCTTGATCTTGTTCTCGCACCATAGTCAATCGCTGCGGCTGCCGGCGGAAACAGATTATCAACGAGGCCGCCGCGGCCCGCATAACCGCAGTGCCGTATAGCCACGGGCCCGCGGGAGCGCATGCGCGAGGCGGACCCCCCGCGTACGGCCGCGCCGCCGGGGAGTGTTGACTATCGGCATGTCTATCGAGGGAGACTACGAGCCGAGCCCGCGGGCCTGGGTGCGCGAACAGGTCGAGCTGTATGAAGGCTCAGGCGGAACGCAGGGCACGACGTTGCGCGACACCGGGCTCCCGGTGGTGATCATTACCAACCGCGGGGCGCGGAGCGGCAAGCTGCGCAAGACGCCGCTGATGCGGGTCGAGCATGACGGGCGGTACGCGGCCATCGCGTCCCAGGGCGGCGCCCCCTCCCATCCGCGCTGGTACTACAACTTCCGCGCGGACCCGCGAGTCCAGCTCCAGGACGGCCAGGATAAGTGGGACATGGTCGCCAGGGAACTCACCGGCGACGAGCGGGCGCAATGGTGGGAGCGCGCGGTCGCCGCATTCCCGCCCTACGCCGACTATCAGCGGAAGACAGCGCGCCAGATCCCGGTATTCGTCCTCGAACGCGCCGACCACGGCTAACCCGCCGGGGAAGGCTGGCCTGCACACTGCCGGGCCGATGCGCCTTCGCCGGCGCCGCCCGGCTGACCAGAAGGAAGCCCGCGATGACGTCATTTCCGCGCACGGGCCGGCCGGTGATCGCCGGCGCAGCGGCAGGCTGCCTCGCGGTGCTGGCCACGGCCTGCGGCTCGACGGCCAGCCCGGCTGCCGCGCCGACCAAGACGGTCACGGTCACGGCCACGCCCGCCGGGCCGGCCAGCGCGAGCGTGACCTCACCCGGCGCCAGCCAGCCCGCCTCGCCGACCGGGGTGGCAGCCTGCCCGACCAGGGACCTCGCGGCCAAGGCGGGCGTCTCCCAGGGAGCGGCGGGCAGCACCTACGTCGCGCTCGACCTCACCAATATCGGCAGCGTGACGTGCACCCTGTACGGCTATCCCGGCGTCTCCCTGGCAGGCGGCAAGCCGGTCAGGCAGATCGGGCTGGCGGCGGCCGAGAGCACCGCGACCCCGCGCCAGCTCGTCACGCTGACGCCAGGAGCGGTCGCCAACGCGCTGCTCCGGATCGTCAGCGCGGCCGGCTACCCGAAGTCCGCGTGCCGTCCGGCCAGTGCGACCTACCTGCAGATTTACCCCCCGAACCAGACGACGCCGATCTACCTGGGATACACGGCGACGGCGTGCGCCAAGCCGGTACGCCTGCTCACCGTCGGCGTCATGCAGCCGGGCTCGGGCAGCTCGTCGTAGCCGGGACCGATAACCATCTGGAGGACCGAATCGATGCCGACCATCCCGCTTCGCGAGCGCCCGTCGTGGAAGGCGCTGGAGCAGCACCATTCCGAGATCGGCGGGCGGCACCTGCGCGAACTGTTCGCTGAGGACCCCGATCGCGGCGAGCGGCTGACCGCCGAGGCGGCCGGGCTTTACCTCGACTACTCCAAGAACCGGGTCACCGACGAGACGATCCGCCTGCTCATCGAACTCGCCCGCGAGTCCGGCCTTGCGGAGCGCAGGGACATGATGCTGCGCGGCGAGCGGATCAACGTGTCGGAGAACAGGCCGGTGCTGCACGTCGCGCTGCGGATGCCGAAGAGCAGCTCGCTCGTCGTGGACGGCGCCGATGTGGTCGCGCAGGTGCACGAGGTACTCGGCCGGATGTCGGACTTCGCGCACCGCGTCCGCTCCGGCGAATGGAAAGGCTTTACCGGAGCTGCGATAAAGAACGTCGTCAATGTCGGCATCGGCGGCTCGGATCTCGGCCCCGTCATGGCCTACGAGGCGCTGCGGCACTACTCCCGGCGGGATCTGACCTTCCGCTTCGTGTCGAACGTGGACTCGACTGACTTCGCCGAGGCCACCAGGGACCTGTCGGCCGATGAGACGCTTTTCATCATCTCGTCCAAGACGTTCGGCACGCTGGAGACCCTGACCAATGCCCACTCGGCGCGGGACTGGGTGGTCAGCAGGCTCGGCTCCGAGCAGGCCATCGCCAGGCACTTCGTGGCGGTCTCGACCAACGCCGCGCGGGTCGCCGAGTTCGGCATCGACACCGCGAACATGTTCGGATTCTGGGACTGGGTCGGCGGCAGGTACTCGATGGACTCCGCCATCGGCCTGTCCACCATGCTCGCGATCGGGCCGGCCTACTTCCATGACCTGCTGGCCGGGTTCCACGAGATGGACGAGCATTTCGCCGTGGCGCCGCTCGGCGAGAACCTGCCGGTGCTGATGGGCCTGCTGGCCGTCTGGTACGCGGATTTCTTCGGCGCGCAGACCACCGGCGTCATGCCCTACGAGCAGTACCTGAAGCGGTTTCCTGCCTACCTGCAGCAGCTCACGATGGAGTCGAACGGCAAGCACGTCACCGTCGATGGCACGCCGGTCGACTACGAGACCGGCGCCGTCTACTGGGGCGAGCCGGGGACGAATGGCCAGCACAGCTTCTACCAGCTGATCCACCAGGGCACCAAGCTGATCCCGGTCGACCTGATCGGCTTCGGCCAGACCCTCAACCCGCTGGGTGACCATCACGACATCCTGTCCTCGAACGTGTTCGCCCAGGCGCAGGCGCTCGCCTTCGGCAAGACCGAGCAGGAGGTGCTGGCCGAGGGAACCTCGCCCGCGGTCGCGCCGCACCGGGTCATGCCGGGCAACCGCCCGACCAACGTGCTGCTGGCCGAGAAGCTGACCCCGCGCCTGCTCGGCGCCCTGGTGGCCCTCTATGAGCACAGCGTGTTTACCCAGGGCACTATCTGGGGCATCGACTCCTTCGACCAGTGGGGCGTCGAGCTCGGCAAGGTGCTGGCGGCCCGGATCATCCCCGAGCTGACGAGCGACGCGGAGCCAGAACTCAGCCATGATTCGTCCACCAACGCCCTCATCCGGCGCTACCGCAGCCTGAAGAGCTGGGCTGAGGGCAGCCCCGCGAGGGCGGCCCGCTAGAACGAGGAGACACCGAATGGCTACTGACAGGCCCATGCAGCTCGGCATGATCGGGCTCGGCCGGATGGGCGCGAACCTCGTCCGCCGACTGATGCGCGACGGGCACCGCTGCGTCGTCTATGACCACACCGAGGCCCACGTGAAGCAGCTCGAGAGCGAGGGCGCCGTCGGCGCCACCACGCTTGAGCACTTCGTCGCGAAGCTGGAGAAGCCAAGGGCCGCATGGCTGATGCTGCCCGCCGCCATCACCGGCTCGGTACTCGGCCAGCTGGCCGAGCTGCTCGAGCCCGGCGACGCGGTCATTGACGGCGGCAACTCCTACTACCGCGACGACATCGCCAGGGCGAAGCAGCTGGCCCCTCGGCAGATCCACTACCTGGACTGCGGGACCTCGGGCGGCGTGTTCGGCCTGAGCCGCGGCTACTGCCTGATGATCGGCGGCGAGGACGAGCCGGTCCGGCGCCTTGACCCGATCTTCGCCACCATCGCCCCCGGCATCGGCAGCGCCGAGCCCACCCCCGGCCGGACCCGGACGACAGGCACCGCCCCCGACGGGTACCTGCACTGCGGGCCGAGCGGCGCCGGGCACTTCGTCAAGATGGTCCACAACGGGATCGAGTACGGCATGATGGCCGCGATCGCCGAGGGCCTGTCGATCATCAAGCACGCCAACATCGGCAGGGCGGACGTGGCATCCGCCGACGCCGAGACCACTCCCCTGCGCGACCCCGAGTTCTATCAGTACGACATCGACGTCGCCGAGGTCGCCGAGGTCTGGCGGCGCGGCTCGGTCGTGGGGTCCTGGCTGGTCGATCTCATCGCCGACGCGCTCGCCCGCTCACCGCAGCTTGACGATTTCGCTGGCCGGGTCTCCGACTCCGGCGAGGGCCGCTGGACCGTGCTCGCAGCCGTCGATGAAGGCGTTCCCGCTCCGGTCATCTCGGCCGCGCTGATCCAGCGGTTCGAGTCCCGCGGGCTCGGCGACTTTACCAGCAAGGTCCTGTCCGCGATGCGCAGCGAGTTCGGCGGCCACGCCGAGAAGAAGGACTAGCCGGTGAGTCCGGCGGCGAAGCCCGGTGCCGCGGCACGGCGCCGGGCCATGCCGAGCCCTCGCCCCGACAACCACGTCATCGTCCTGTTCGGAGCCACCGGGGACCTCGCCAGGCGGAAACTGCTGCCCGGCCTGTTCCACCTGGCCAGGGCCGGCCTGATGCCGGCGAACTACCGGGTTGTCGGCTCAGCCCCGGCCCGGTCCGCGCTCAGCGACGACGACTTCCGCAAGCACGCGAAGGATGCCGTGCGCGAGTTCGGCAGCTCGAAGCCGACCGGAGCCGCATGGGAGGCGTTCGCGTCCGCGCTGCATTTCGCTGCCGCCGGCCCGAAGGATCCGGGCCCGCTGGTGGCGGCGGTCAAGGCTGCCGAGCAGGAGATCGGCGGGAATCCGCGCCGCATCTTTCACCTGGCCGTGCCGCCGGGCGCCTTCGGGGCGGTCGTCGGGATGCTCGGCAACTGCGGCCTCGCGGAGAACTCCCGCGTGATCATCGAGAAGCCGTTCGGCACCGACCTGGCGTCGGCACTGGCGCTCAACCAGACCGTGCACGCGGTCTTCGACGAGTCGCAGGTGTTCCGCATCGACCATTTCCTCGGCAAGGAGTCGGTGGACAACATCCTCGCGCTGCGGTTCGCCAACGGGATCCTTGAGCCCATCTGGCATCGCGAATACATCAGCCACGTGCAGATCGACGTGCCGGAGACGATCGGCATCGAGGGCCGCGCGCAGTTCTTCGAGGGCACCGGCACGTTCCGGGACATGATCGTGACTCACCTGTTCCAGGTGCTCGGCTTCGTGGCGATGGAGCCGCCGACCTCGCTGAGCGCCAAGTCGCTGCGAGACGAGAAGGCGAAGGTCTTCGACTCGCTGCAGCCGGTCGACCTCGCGCATGTCGTGCGGGGCCAGTACCGGGGCTTCCGCGCCGAGCCCGGCATCTCGGCACAGTCGCAGACCGAGACGTTCAGCGCGCTGCGGGTCGAGGTGGACAACTGGCGCTGGGCGGGCGTGCCGTTCTACCTGCGCTCCGGCAAGTCGCTGGCGCAGCGGCGCCAGGTGATCACGGTGACATTCAAGGAGCCGACCCTGCGGATGTTCCCGGTCGACGCGCGGGCCAGCCGGGACGGCAGGGGAAACCAGCTCGTGATCGACTTCGATGATCCGGGCTGGATCGCGCACCGCTTCCTGGCCAAGGAACCCGGCCCGCAAATGCGTCTCGGCGAGGCGGAGATGATCTTCCGGTACGCGGATTCCTTCCTGCGCGCGCATGAGCTGGAGGGCTACGAGCATCTGATCCTGGAGGCCATGCTCGGCGACCAGTCGCTGTTCACCCGCGCGGACGGGATCGAGCGGCTGTGGGAGGTCTCCGCGCCGCTGATCGAGAACCCGCCGCCGGTGGAGCTCTACTCCCCCGGCTCCTGGGGGCCCGACTCGGTGCACCGCATGATCGCGCCGCACCGCTGGTACCTGCCGGACGCCCACTAGCCACGCCAAAATTGCTGTATATAAAACCTGTACAGTAATATGGTATTGCGATACAGTCGGGCTGTGCCTGGCTGCGGTGCCGGGCGGAAGGCGGTGCCCGGTGATGGTGAACGTCGTTGCGGAGCCAGGTGCTCCGGCTGGCAAGGGCTTGCGAGCGGGCTCGCTTGGCCTGATCTCGAGCGTGGTGATCGCGGTCTCGTCGACCGCGCCGGCCTATGCCATGGCCGCCACCCTCGGCCTCATCGTCGCTGTCGTCGGCGTGCACAGCCCGGGGACCCTGATCGTCTCGTTCCTGCCGATGCTCTGCATCGCGTACGCGTTCCGCGAGCTGAACAAGGCCGATCCGGACTGCGGGACGACGTTCACCTGGACGACCCGGGCGTTCGGGCCATGGGCCGGCTGGATGGGCGGCTGGGGCATCATCGCCGCTGACGTCATCGTGATGGCCAGCCTGTCGCAGATCGCCGGACGCTACGCCCTGCTGCTGGTCGGCGCCGACGGCCTGGCCGCGCAGACCTTCTGGGTGACCGCGTGCGGCGTGGTCTTCATCGGCCTGCTCACCTGGATCTGCTACCGCGGGATCGAGGTCTCGGCGCGGCTCCAGCAGGCGCTGCTGGCGATCGAACTGGTCGCGCTGGCGGTCTTCGCCGTGGTGGCGTTCGTCAAGGCGGGCACCGGCCATGCCCTGCCAGGGGCCGCGCACCCGTCGGCTGGCTGGCTGAACCCGTGGACCGGGTCCTTCGGCAGCGCGGCGAACTCATTCCTGCTGGCGGTGTTCATCTACTGGGGCTGGGACTGCGCGCTCAGCGTCAACGAGGAGACCAAGGACAAGACGAGGACCCCGGGGCGCGCCGCGGTCATGTCGACGGTCATGCTCGTCGCCGTCTTCGCGGTGGTCAGCACCGCCGCACTGGCGTTCGCCGGCCCGGCATTCCTGGCCCAGCACAGCACCGACGTGCTCGGCGCGATGTCCTCGGCCGTGCTCGGCAGCACGGCGGGCAAGCTGCTCATCCTCTGCGTGCTGACGTCGGCCGCGGCGTCGACCCAGACCACGATCATGCCGACCGCCCGCGCCGTGCTGGCGATGGCTGCACATCAGGCGCTGCCGGCCCGGTTCGCGAAGATGCACCGGCGCTTCCGCACGCCCACGACGGCCACGCTGGCGATGGGCGCGGTCTCCGCCGTCTGCTACGTCGCGTTGACGCTGACCTCGAAGAACGTCCTGGCGGACTCGGCGGCATCGGTCGGCCTGCTGATCGCGTTCTACTACGGGCTCACCGGCTTCGCCTGCACCTGGTTCTTCCGCCGCGAGCTGCTGGCCAGCCCGCGGGCCCTGCTGCTCAAGGGCATTGCGCCGGCCATCGGGGGCATGACGCTGCTCGCCGCGTTCGTCCTGTCGATCAAGTCGTACCTGCCGGCGGCCAGCAGCTACTCCAGCTTCGCCGGAGTCGGTGGCATCTTCCTGATCGGCGCCGGCTCCCTGCTGGCGGGGGTAGTCCTTATGCTGGTTGCCCGGTGGAAGCTGCCCGCGTTCTTCGCCGGGGGGACGCTGCCGCCGCTCCGCCAGCAGGCCGCGGACGGCGGGCCGGCGAGGCAGCCGGCGGCCGGCGAGGCAGCGGCCGGCGAGACAGCGGCTAGCGGGCCGACGGCCAGCCCAGCGCCGTTGCCCGGCCTGGCCATCGGATTCGAGGCAAGGAGCGGCGTGGCATGACCCCAGTCGAGGTAACTGCCCCGCGCGGCGGCACCCGCCGCGCGGGGCGGCGCAAGGTGCAGGTGCTGGAGGCCGCTGGCCGCGTCATCGCGGAGCGGGGAGCAGACGCCACGCGATTCGCCGACGTGGCGGCCGAGAGCGAAGTCCCCGTCAGCACCCTGCAGTACTACTTCGGCTCCCGCGAGGATCTCCTCGTCGCCGCGTTCAGGCATGCCTCCGGTACCGAGATCGCGGCGCTGGAGGCCGAGCTCGCGGCGCTGAGCGACCCCTGGGACCGGCTGGCCAGCATCGTCGCCAGGGCGCTGGGCGACTACCAGCCGGAGACAGGCGGGGCCGGCCGGCTGTGGATCGAGTCATGGCATTTCGGCATCAGGGACGCCGAGATGCGCGCGGATGCGCTGCGCGACTACGCGGCCTGGCGGCGGCTTGTGGCCGACGCCGTGCGCTCGGGCATCGACAGCGGCCGCTTCAGCGCCAGGCAGGCCCCGGACCGGATCGCGGTGCTCACGATCGCGCTGGTCGACGGAGTCGGCATCCCGCTCGCACTCGGTGATCCGGAGATCACGCCTGCCGGTGCCATCGCGGATGTGATGGCCGCCCTCGCGCAGCTGCTCCGGCCGCAGGCGGCACGGGCCAGGGACGACTGATCCTGCCGAAGGCCGGCATCCGCGCAGTCCGTCATGCGGTGGTGCCGGGCGTCCCGGCATGCCGGCGGACGGCATCGATGACAGCCGCGGTAGCGGGCCACGCCTGCGTTCCGGCACGGACCACGCTCCACATCCGGGCCTCGACCCCGGCCAGCTCAAGCGGCACCAGGCGAACGCGGTCCACCCCCGGGGCATCGGCTGGCAGCAGGCAAACGCCGTGCCCGGCGAGCACGAGATCGATGACCAGCTCCAGGCTGTCCGCGCGGTCCCGGATCCGCGGCGTCCAGCCGGCCAGCGCGCAGAGCCTGCCGGCGAGCTCGTCGTCACCGGGATCGCGGGAGTTACCGATCCAGAGCGCCTCGCGGACGCTCTCCAGATCCTCCGGCGTACGGATCCGGGCCGGCCCGGCCGACTCCGGCGGCACCGCCAGCATCATCGGACTGCGGCCAAGCAGCGAGCGGACATGCCGCCCGCCGCGCGGAACCAGCGTGTAGTCGTGCACGAAGCCAAGGTCGACCTGGCCGGCCTCCAGCAGCTCGTCCACCTCGCCCGGCTCGCGTTCCTGCAGCTCAATCTCGAGCAACGGGTGGAGCCGGGCAAGGTCGCCGACCACCGGCAGGAGGTGCTGCCGCAGCGCCGAGGTGTACCCGGCAACGCGCACCAGCCCGCTTGGCTCCGCGGCCCCAGCCAGGTCCAGCTCGGCAGCGGTAACCGCGGCCAGGATTCCCTCCGCGTGGCTGACCAGACGCCGGCCGGCCGGCGTCAGCCGCACCCGGCGGCCCGCCGCCTCAAGGAGCGGTACGCCGGCCTCACGCTCCAGGGCGGCCAGCTGCTGGCTGACCGCCGACGTGCCGTAGCCGGTGGCCTGGGCCACGGCGGACATGGTGCCGAGCCTGGATAGCTCGGCCAAGACCTTGAGTTTACGCAGATCCACCGGTCTATCATCCGCTCTTGCTGAACTGTATGGCCAGTTATCTGCACTAGACGTGAACGGTGGCCAGGCTATCGAATGGAGACATGAAGACGCCCGCGCCCGCTCTTGCCGTGCTGTCCATGTTGTCGGTACAGGCCGGCGCCGCCCTGAGCACGCACCAGTTCAGGGCGCTCACCCCGGCCGGCTCCGCCTGGCTGCGGCTGGCGATCGCGGCGATCATCCTGCTGCTCATCACGCGACCGCGGCTGCGCGCCATTGGCTGGCCCGCGCTGCGCGGCACCCTGCTGCTTGGCGCCGTGACGGCCGTGCTGACCCTGGCGTTCATCGAGGCAGTGGCCCGGATACCACTCGGCACCACGGCGGCCATCGAGTTCCTCGGGCCGCTCGGCGTGGCCGCCATCCGCAGCCACCGCCGGTCGGCCCTCGTCTGGCCTGCCCTCGCGCTGGCCGGGGTCATCGGGCTGACCGAGCCGTGGCGCGGGCAGCTGAACCTGGGCGGCGTAGCTTTCGCCCTGACTGCCGCTCTCGGCTGGGCTGCCTACATCCTGCTGACCCAGCGCGTGGGTGCGCAGCTCTCCGGGCTGCAGGGGCTCGCGCTGTCGCTCGGCACGGCAACGGTCGTCGCCGCTCCGGTAGCCGCGTGGCCGGCCCTGCACGGCCTGACCCCGGTGATCGCCGCGCAGGGACTCGGCCTGGCCGTGCTCGTCCCGCTGCTGCCGTTCTCGCTGGAGATGCTGGCGCTGCGGCGGATGAGGGTGGCCGCCTTCGGCACGCTGATGGCCCTGGAGCCGGGCATCGCCGCCGTGGTTGGCCTGCTGCTGCTGGGCCAGCTGCCCGCCAGCTGGCAGGTTGCCGGGGTGGCGCTGGTGGTCACCGCGGGCATCGGCGCGCAGCGGGCCGTACCGGCAGCCGGGACGGAGCCGGCCGTCAGGGCCAGGGAACATGCCCGCACGCCGGAGATTCCCGTGACGGCCAGGCGCGCCTCTCCCGCCCAGTGCCGGTGACAGCCACGGCGCCGGCCCTGGCACAAAAGCCCGGACCGGGGCAGGTACTCAGCCCCTGCCAGGTCCGGCTCGGATTCCGCCGGCTCCGTACGCACCTGGGCGCTCCGCGCGTGAAGGAGGGGCGGCGAGTTGCCGCCCCTCCTTGTGCTGCGAATCGCAGCGAGCCGACACGGCCACCTACGGGATCAGTGTCACCGAGAGGTTGTTTGTCGTGTCGGTCAGCGTGGCGGACGTGAACTGGACGGTCATCGGCGGGCTGCACGACGGGCTGAACGTCACGCTCGCCGTGAGCGTGTAGTCAGCCTTGCCGTTTTGCACTGGCTCCGTACTGGAGGCCGTGAATGACGCCTTGTTCACCGCCTTCGGGTGGTTGCTGCCGCCGTTGATGCACGCAGCCGTGCCGGAGAGCACCGCCACGATCTGCGCCTCACCGCCAAGGCCAGCTTCCTTCGCACTGACGGTAATGGTGTTGCCCGAGGTGGTAACGGTGGGCGTACCCACGAAGTGCGGGCTGCCAGCGAACGCTGCCGTGGCTGAACCGAGACCTATGGCCCCCAGCATTCCCATGGTAGCGACGATGACGAGCAGTCTCCTTCTCATGCTGTTCCTCCCTTGCGAATCGCTTCCCACTCGGCCGGTTCCCCCTCATCGCGGACGCACCGGGGAGGGGTACTGTGGCGATTTCACTAGCGGAACGGAACATTCTTATGGCCCCACCTCGCAGAGAGCTTCTGGAGGGCGGGGCGGATGGCGCTCAGTCGTGATCTCTCTGATCATCGCGAGCGTTCGCCCTTGACAGACGCATCGGCGTCGTCGCTGCTTCACACGCACCTGGCCAGTGGCAGGACGCCGACCGACCGTCATGACCTGGCCGCCCGAACCCTGGGGACAGATAGCTTGAGCATGATCCTCTACGCCGTGCACAAGTGGCACATGACCTGGGCACAGTCCACGCGCCAATCGTAGGCCGAGCCGTGGGCCACGCCGTCAGTAGCGATCTACTGATCTTTTGCGGGCTGAGGGTTCTCCGGGCTACTGAGATCCCAGGACTGCGGCGAGCTCAGCACGATCTGCGACGCCGACTTTGCCGTACGCGGAGTAGAGGTGGCTTTCGACCGTCCGCACGGAAACAACCAGGCGCCGGGCAATGTCGGCGTTGGACAGACCCCGGCAAGCCAGGCCGGCGACTTCCTGCTCCCGCCGGGTCAGCACGGCCAGGCCGGGCGTCTCGGCCAGCGGCGGGATGAACGTGACCTCGCGGCCGGGCTCGCCGGGTGAGAGGCGGGCGGCCTTGGCCCGCACAGCCGCGGCACGAGCCATGCAACCCGATGCCGCCCACCGCCACGATGCCTGAGTGGCGGCCTCGGCGGCCACCAGGCCCGCACCGAGGGCAGCGAAGGCGTCGGCTGCCGCCTCCAGGGAGGCGGCATCGGACGTGCGCACACCTTCTGCATGTACGGCTGCCGCGGCCGGCCACGGCCCGTCCAGGGTCCCGGCGAGGGTCTCGAGCCGGCCCGCCACGTGCTTGGCGCCGAGGCGAAGGGCGTCATGCAGAGCGAACAACGCGTAGGCGGGCTGGCCCCTGCTCTCCTGCTCGTCGGCCGCGGTGATGAATTGGCTAATAGCCCGGGATCGCTCGCCGGCCACGGCCGCGACCCAGGCCCGGGCCCGGGCGGCGTCGCTATCGAAGACAGCGAAACCGCTGGAGCGCCGCGCCGTCGCCTCCTCTGCCAGCCGGGCCGCCTCCACCTGCTGGCCGAGTAGCGCGCGGGCCTCAGCGGCAAGTGACAGACACCAGACCAGGCATCCGACAGGCTCGTTGACGCGCAGCGTGGCGGCGGCGTGGGTCAGCTGCTGCAGGGCACTGCCAGGCCGGCCCTGCAGCAACAGCGCCCGGCCCAGCTTCGTGCGCGCATAAGCGAGGTCGCCGTCCCCCACGATCGGAGCCGCGCCTGGTTCGAGCGGCCTGCTCAGAACCACGGTCGCCTCGTTGAGCCGGCCCGCCAGGACAAGCGCGTTCGACCGCGTCTGCCACACCCAGCCGGCGGCCTGGGGCAGCTCCTCACGCAGGCGAGCCGCTGTCGGCTCAAGCTCGTCGCACAACGCCAGCACCTGCTCCGCCCGGCCAGCGAACACCATGCACGCCCCCACCGGGGAAAGAGACCGCAGCCGCACCCGCACGTCCATGCCAGGCGTGATCAGCGGGCCGCCAATGGCAAGTGCCTCAGCGAATAGCCCGGCGTAAGCGAGGAGCTGGGCCAGGTCGGCGCGCGCGAGCAGCCGCCGCACCGGGTCGTCCACGGACGCCTCGGCCTCCTCCAGAACCCGCCGCGCGTCCGCCAAACCACCAGGACCGTGGAACATCACCAAGGCTCGCTCCCGCGCGAGCAGTTGATGGGCGGTTCCGTCAGGCTCCGCGCCGACCAGGCGATCGAGCACATCGGCCGCCTCGCCGAACCGCCCCAACTCGCTGAGCGACGCACCAAACAGCAGCCCGGCCTCGAACGAGGGAGCCAGGTCCAAAGACGCGCGAGCCAGCCGCATGGCCAGCGCGGAGTCGAACACCTCGCGGGCTCGGTGCGCGGCCCGTGTCAGCAACCCGGCGTCCACAGCGCTCGCCGACTCGACGCGCCAGGTAGCCAGCCGCAGGACATCGCCTCGGCGCTGGCCGCCTGCCGCCTCCAGCGCATCGGCTAGCAGGCGCTGCAGCCGTCGACGCTGCAACACCGGCATCCGAGCGCGAATCACCTCACCGAACAACGGGTACGCAAGGCGCAACTCGGCCCGTCGGCCGGACTCCTCAACCACGATCGTTCCCCGCCGTTCCTCGTCGGCGAGGTCGATCCCGGAAACCAGCCACTGCACCAGGTCGGCACCCAGCGGCTCGCCCACCGCCAGCAGCTCGGCCAAAAGCCGCCGATCGCCGTCCAGCCGACCCATCCGGTCGGCGACCAGCTCGGCCAGCCGAGGGCCGACCGTCCCATCCGGCGCCCATCTCCACAGCCCACCGAGCTGAACGAGTGTCCCGGCTTCCACGGCGTCGGCCACCAGTTCCCGCAAGAACAGAACATTCCCGGCAGCGGCGGACCATAGACGGTGCAGCGTGCCCGGCTCGATCTCCCCGCCCAACGCCGTCGACGCGAGCACGCCGAACTCCGAGTGCCTCAGCGGCTCCAGCTCCAGCCGCGGGACCGGGCCATCTTTGTACAAGGACACCACGGCCGACGGCGGCTGCTCGCCAGTTCGTATCGTCAGCAGCACCGCAGCCGCGCCAGAGGTCGCCAGATGATGGACGAGCGCTGCAGATAGCTCGTCCAGCAGGTGGGCGTCGTCCACCACAACCAGCATCTGCTGACCATCGGCCCGCTCGACCAGAGTTGCCGTCAATCGTGACAGCAGCCCCGTCTGCCCCTGAAATGACATTCCCGCATCAACCAGGCCCACTCCCTCATCAGCCAGGCCGAGCCCTGCGACGCCACCCAGCGGCAGCTCACTGGCGGCCCGGGTGGCCGTGGCCCACGCCACCTGCCAGCCAGCCAGCACTGAGGAAACCTCACGGGCAAGACGTGTCTTGCCCACACCCGCCGCGCCAGCTACGACCGCCCCGCCCCGCTCCGCGATCGCGGCGCCCAGGAAGGCGAGCTCCTCAATACGTCCTATCAGCGGCAGGTCGTCGCCCCGTCTACCCAGCCGCACCCGTCACCCCCACTCGCGCCAACTTCGGCGAGCACGCAACCAGCGTTTCGCCGTTGCCTCGCTGATGATCTGAATCCCGCGGGCAACTCGTCATGCGCTACCCTCGCGCGGGCAGCTTTAAATCATTAAGTGAGCGCTTCGTGAGATTCACTCAGCGGATGCACGGGAGGGCTCCGCTGTCGCGGGCGGCAGGGCGGACGGCGCGTTATCCGCATGACGCGGTCGCTCAATTGTCGGACCCGTGATCGGCGCATGGTCCCGAACCCCCCCTGGAGTTGAACCCTTATGGAGCTGCCATGCCCCTATACGCCATCCCGTCTGGCGCGCGTCAAGCCAGCTCTTCGGTCCCCTCCCTGGATTTCGACGCTAACAGCCCGCGACCAGGCCGTCCAGGGACGATCCCCTAAGCGCGTCGCCTATCCGGCGGTGAGAGGGCTGCCGACCGCGAGTCCTCGTCATGAACCGCGCAAGTCTGGCCCTACGAGTTGACGCAGGGCATGAGAACTTACGGTCGCACGTCGCAGGTTCGAGCCCTCCGAACCTGCTTCGGGCACACTCAATGGCGGGGAAACGCGCCGTTCGACCTGTCATCGAGGTTCCCATGTTGATTGCACCGGGGAAGGGAGCCACGCAGATGGGAAACCGTGCGTCCAGCGGGTTACCGATGTTTGGTTGTTGAGGCGACTCCGCCAACACCCAAGCGAACCGGGCTGGCTTCGCGGGGGTACAGAACGGCTGGCCCGGGCGGCACGACTGGTGGCGCCGGCGGATCGAAGGCGCACGTATTCGGCAACTTGCCGCCCTGCAGGTCCTTGGCCACGACAGGCTCGCAGCGAATGATTGGTGACCTTGCGCTCTCCATGAGAGCGACTCGGTGAGCGACACCCCGCCAGAGCGTGACGCG
>WNFB01001799.1_pt1 | contig 18444 bp, 20 predicted proteins | sample 5400501 | NCBI WGS metagenome assembly WNFB01 (sample SAMN13153341, study PRJNA577476) | soil metagenome | isolation source: 200 cm saprolite under Douglas fir tree site 2 hole 1 | place: USA:California | collected 2015-04-18 | reverse complement strand
GTTACCTCACGCACCGCCGGAGTCGCCTGCCGAAACTCAGCAAATGCTGAAACCGGGCACGGAATAAAGCCGCCCGAATCAATGAAGTCAGCCACTTGCAGCTGGCGCGGCGCTTGCATTTAGAGAGCAGCGAGTCATGCATGATGACCTTACGAATTGAACAGACTTCTGACGGGCAGACAACGACTCTTCGGTTGAGTGGCCAATTTCAATCGGAGTATCTCGAGGCAGTGAAAGAACAACTGCAGGGCGGCGGACCGAGAACGGTGCTGGATCTGGACGAAGTGACGCTGGTAGACGTACACGTGGTCCGCTTCCTGGGCACGTGTGAGGAGGAAGGCACTGCACTCCTCCACTGCCCACTCTATATCCGAGAGTGGATCTCGCGGGAACAGCAGATATAGCGAACAAACAGCAACACGGAGGGTAAACATGAGCGAACTTCTCGATTTGAACTGGGACGTGTTCGTGACGCCCGGCATCCCCACTGTCACGAGCGACCTGCCTCCGGGCACGAAACAGCAGATGTGGTCGCCGATATCGTCGACCCTCATCTACGGCAAGCGGGACGCCGTCCTCGTCGACGCCTTCATCACGGTCGAGCAGGCAGGCGCCCTGGGGGATTGGGTCGCGGCGAGCGGCAAGAACCTGACGATGATCTACGCGACGCACGGCCACGGCGATCATTTCTTCAGCGCCAGTACAGTTCTCCGACGATTTCCGCGCGCCCGCCTTGTGGCGACGCCGGCTGTCGTCAAGATGATGCGCCAGCAGGCATCGTCACAGGGCCTCGCGTCGTTCTGGAATCCGCGTTTTCCCGGTCAGATTTCTGATCATCTGGTTCTTGCCGAAGAACTGACCGACACCGTGATTGACCTCGAGGGACACGATTTGGTCGTTGTGCCGCTCGGCCATACCGATACCGACAACACGACCTGCTTGCATGTGCCGTCACTTGGCTTGGTCGTAGCGGGTGACGCCGCCTACAACGGTGTCCACCAATGGCTCGCCGAGTCCAATCCGCAAACGCGCCGCGAATGGATCTCTGCGCTCGACACCATCGAGTCGCTCAACCCCCGCGCGGTGATCGCCGGACATAAGCGACCGGGGAACGACGACAGCCCCAAGATCATTGAAGAGACCCAGCAGTACATCCGCGATTTCGACCGCGTAGCCGAGACGACGACGACCGCGCGAGGGCTCTACGACAAGATGCTGGAGCGCTATCCGGAGCGGGTCAATCCGGGGCTCGCGCTCTGGATTTCCGCGCGCGCGGCCAAACCCTAATACATCACAACAGGAGAACTACTATGCGTGCCATGAGAGCGGAACAATTCAGTGGGTATGAAGGCTTGAAGCTCGTTGAGCTTCCGCACCCAGCGGTCTCGGACGGAAAAGTATTACTGCGACTGACTGCAGCCGGCGTCACGCCCCTCGAGCATACGATTCTCTCCGGCCAATTCCCCCTCGCGAAGGCGCCACTGATCCTCGGCAGCGAAGGAGCAGGCGTAGTGGAGGCGGGAGGCGGAACGGACTTTCCTGTGGGTTCACGCGTGATGTTCACCGGGCCGTATGGCGTCTTTGAGGCTGGAACCTACAGTGAGTGGCTTGCCGTACGGAAGGCAAACCTTTGCTTGATACCTGAGGGTGTCGACGACGTAAGCGCCGCAGGGATGCCGGTCGCGTATCTCACCGCGCAGATGGCGCTCACCCTTGCTGGTTTTCAGCCAGGCAAAACCGTGCTGGCGCCGGCGATCGGAGGATCGGTCGGCAACGCGGTGACGCAATTGGCGCGTGCCTTGGGCGCAAAACACGCCATCTCCAGCACGACCAATCATGCGAAAGCCGAGCAGGCGAAGGCGCTCGGATTCACTGAGGTCATTGATACCTCCGTCGAGAAGCTGGGTGACGGCGTACGTCGTATCACAGGTGGTTACGGCGCAGACATGGTGATCGACGGGGTCGGTGGTGACATCTTGAGCGAGGCGCTCGGAGCGCTTGCGGTGGGCGGAAGCCTCACAACACTGGGGTATGCGGCAAACCGCAAGGCAACCATCGACGTCACAAATCTGATCTGGAAGCAGGCCAGCATCAAGAGCTTCATTCTGTTCGCTCAGCCGCAGGCTGACGCCTGGAAGGCTATCGTCCCTCTGCTTCAATCCGGCGCCATCAAACCGATCGTGGCGAAGACCTTCCCACTGGCCGAAGCGGCTGAGGCTCTGCGTTCCCTGGTTGAGGGCCGCCCCTTCGGCAGGGTCATCCTCACAATCTGACAAACTTTAATAAGAGGAGAAGAATACATGAACAAGCTGGAAGGAAAAATTGCACTCGTTACGGGCGGCAATAGCGGCATTGGCCTGGCGACGGCCAAGCAGTTTGTGCACGAAGGCGCATACGTTTTCATAACAGGGCGCCGTGATGCGGAGTTGACTGCGGCGGTAAAAGAGATCGGCAGCAATGTCACCGGCGTACAAGGAGACGTGTCGAACCTTGGTGATCTTGATCGCCTCTTCACGCAGATCAAGCGGGACAAAGGCAAGCTCGATATTGTGTTCGCGAATGCTGGTGGCGCCAATTTCGCCCGTTTGGGCAAGATCACTGAGGAGCATTACGACGCGCTCTTTAACGGCAATGTGAAAGGCCTCCTTTTCACGGTACAGAAGGCGCTACCGCTGCTGCCAGATGGGGCCTCGATCATCCTGAATGCGTCTACCGTCGCCAGTAAAGCGATCGCGCCGGAATGGAGTGTGTATAGCGCTACCAAAGCCGCCGTGCGTTCGTTCGCGCGGACATGGACCACGGACTTGAAGGATCGTCGCATTCGCGTGAACGCGGTGAGCCCGGGCTATACCGACACGCCCCCATGGCATTCCATAGAAGCGGCCGAGGAACACATGAAGATCATTTCCAGCAGTATTCCACTCGGCAGGTTCGGTACACCCGATGAGATCGCGAAGGCCGTGGTGTTTCTCGCCTCCGACGACAGCAGCTACATCACGGGAACGGAATTGTTTGTGGATGGCGGCTTCGCACAAGTGTAGGCCGTTCAGAGGGGAGGGGCACGGCATCAACAAGTGTTCCTCCGCTCCGCACTTCCTTCTGCCAGCAGCGTAGAACTTACCGGAAAAAATGCTCCAAATGAAAGGGATTTTCTTATGCGGCAGTTGCAACTCGTAGCTCACGGCGAACCTTCCGATGTCATCGAACTCAACACGGTCTCCGAACCGGTTCTCGGCCAGGAAGATGTGCTCGTCTCGATGGAAGCGGCCCCGATCAACCCATCGGACTTTCTGCTCGTCCGTGGCATCTACGGCGTCCGACCGGCCCTCCCATTCCCCTTAGGTGCGGAGGGCGTCGGGCGGGTCACCCGAACGGGCGCGAAGGTTGATGTTGCTCTGCAAGGGAAGCGAGTCCTGATTCTTCCAACCTACGAGCAGGGCACGTGGGCAGACCAGGTGGTCGTCCCGGTGCGCAACCTCGTGCCGATGAGCGATAAAGCAGATCCCCTGCAACTCTCGATGATCGGGATCAACCCGGTTACCGCCTATCTCCTGCTGAACCGATACGTTTCCCTGATGCCCGGCGACTGGATCGGGCAAACCGCTGCCAACGCGGCCATGGGGCAGTACCTCATTGCGCTGGCGAAGCTCGCAGGAGTCAAGACGCTGAATGTCGTCCGCCGGGAAGAAGCTGCCCAGCAGGTGCGGCAGTGGGGAGGCGACCGCGTAGTCCTGCAAGGCGACAACCTACACAAGGATACTGAGGAGGCCCTCGACGGCAAGAAACTGAGCCTCGTCCTCGACAACGTGGGCGGAACTCCGGTGGGCGAGTTGGCCAAGTCGCTCAAGACTGGCGGCTCGACGGTCGTCTACGGCATTCAAAGTGAGCAGTTCCCGGTCTTCTCACTAGACTTCGTCTTATGTGGCCTTAGTCTCCACGGATTCTGGCTCGGCAATTGGATACGCAGCGCGCCCCACACAGAGATCCTGGAGACTTACCAGAAGCTGGGCGACCTCGTCGCTGAGGGATCGCTCTCGGCCGCAGTGGAGCATGTCTACCCGCTCGAGCAGTTCCAGGAAGCGTTCGCGCACTCTTTGCAATCGCAGCGCAGCGGCAAGATCGTGTTCAAATTTGCGGCTATTGATCGATGATCGCGTGTCGCGGGCCATTCTGGGAGCGTTGGTCACATGGCAGCGGCTCAGGAAGCCGCTCCCGCGAACACAAAATGATACGGTCACGCCAAGGGAAATAACACACCACAACCGGCCGGGGAGCCTCAGGGCCGCGTAACACAGCGCGGTTTCTGGGGTGAGTGGAGGACGCCCAAGTGGCCTGCCTTTTGCGATGTTCCTAAGGATAGGGCGTTGAACGCCCTATCTCTGCAGGGGAGGTACATATGTGGCACGGAATTGCCCAGGCGGGACTCGCCAGTGCGGGCGTTGATTTCACGGATAGTCTCTCACTGCTGGTTGCTGGCCTGGTGGGCCTGGTGTGGCTGTCGGCCGGCCTAATCGCTTTCATGGCACTTCAACACTACTGGTCCCAGACCCAGATGCAGGTGCCTGAGGCAACCCCTGGCCCTCTGGACCACCAGGAGGCGGCGTAACGAGTTGGCTCTCCAAAAGAGCAACTCGCTTAGTCACGGAGAATCGTATGGCGACGGTGAGCAAAACACTCAAAACCACTGTGGTTATGATCCTGATGCTGACTGGCATCTCCCCGGGCGCGCAGGGGTTTGTGCCCGGCGGGACCGGCGCGTTCGGAGGGGCAACCAGAGGACCGGTGCAGCTGCGCGGCACGGTGGTCTGTGCCAAATGTACCCTGGATGAGGTACGACAGGCCCAGCCCCACGCACACGACCTCTACGAACTCACGCACAGGCAGGGACAGGTGGTGCTGAAGGTCACGTGGGTCAATGACTCCCAACGATGGCGGCTTCTGGCCTGGCCCCCGCGACTCTGGGTGCGAGCGAAGAACGAGGTCTTCCAGCAACTGGCTGCAGAAGAGAATCTGATGAAGGAGATTGAGATCCTCGGCTTTCTCAACAACCCACAGACGCTCGATATCTTTGCACTCACAGTCCGCGGGTAGGCAACACCAAGGGGGGAGCGGATAGGGATACCCTTGTGCTCGACTTCAGCCATGCCTTCAGCAAGACCCACTGTTGGCGCGAGACCTTAAGCCCCTTGGGCGGCAAGGGCTTATCCGGATCGAGCCCGGTAAAGACCGCCGGGAGCGACGGGTTACATTAACGACCCGTGGCCAGCAAGCCCGGGCTGAAGGGGTCCCACTCGGGGAGCAGGCGCCGGCCCACGCAGTCCGGGGCAGCGGGCGCGAGCGGTTGCCGCGAGTGCTCTCAGATCGCTCGACCAGGGGGACACTCATCCGGCAGCGCTAAATTTTTTATGCGAATAAGTGCATATACACCTGATGGCCAGGAAATTACGGAGAACAAGATCAGGCAGGGAAACGATACCGGGCTCTTGAGCGGCTAGGGCTCCTCCAGGGCGAGCCAGGAGCAGACCGCCGAGAGCCAAAGGAAAAGCCACCCCACACTTTAACCAATACAAGACAGGAGGTAACTATGAAGAGCATCAGCAAGACAACTCACGCGGGGTTCGGTCCGCTGATCCCGGCGGTGTTGGCACCGCCAGAGGTACTGGCCCAGGCCCCACAGGGTTTTATTCCGCCGCCGCTCCACCCCAGCGGGGCGCGACTCGAAACGAAGGAGTTAGCGCCTAGCGTCTACGGCCTGCTTTCCAGCAAGCTGCCAGTGGACAACAGTGGCTTTGTGGTGGGTGAGCGTGGCGTCCTCGTGATTGACGCGCACATTAATGGCGCGATGGCCGGGCTGATCCAGACCGCCGTGCGGCAGGTCACCACCAAGCCCCTCCTCTACGTGGTGAACACCAACTACCATGGCGACCACACGTTCGGGAACTACGCCTTTCCCGCCGAGACCCTGATCGTCGCCCAGCAGAAGACCGCCGAGTGTATGCGCGATATTGAGCGCGAGAAACGGTTTCTGCTGCCGACCGTGGACAACGACCCGACGGTGTTTAGCGACGTCCGACTCCGCCTCCCGGATGTGGTCCTCGATGAATACCTGGAGTTGGATTTGGGCGGCCGGGTGGTGGAGCTCTACCACTTCGGTCACGGCAACACGCCCGGCGACACCGTCGTCTACGTGCCCGAGGCCCGGGTCGCCTGGACGGGCAACCTGATCGTGGGTGAAGGGAGCATTCCCTTTCTGATCGAGGGTGGGGCAGGCGCATACTTGGAGACGATGGCCAAGTTCACGCACACGCTCGAGGTGGGGACCCTCGTGCCCGGGCACGGCGTGCTGGCGTCGGGGGCGATCCTGGGTCGTTACCTGCCCTACCTGAGTGAGTTGATTGAGGCGGTGCGCAAGGCGCTCCGGGTGGGCCAGACCCTGGAGGAAGCGCTCGCCGCCACTCCGCTCGGGCAGGCCTACACGCAAGACACGGCGGGAACGGACTCGCCTCTTGCCGCGCAATTCGTCGCATTCCGGGCTGGCATCCACCGCTGGAACGTGTGGCGGACCTACCAAGGGATGATAGGGGAGCCGACCTAAGGGGCAGTAAGGAGTGGCCGGGCACCCGACAACAGAACGGACTACGGAGTGTCGGTGTTTTTTCTGCAGGATCAGACCGGGGATGCCCTTTCAACAGAGGTCACGTGACGGAACCTACGGGCGGTGTACTGCTCGACCCGTCACTGCGTCGCCGCTCACTGTCACTACCGCAAGGGCGTAACGGTCGCTGGAACGGTTCAGGAGGTAACGTTACATAAGTTGACCACGGAGGATGGGATTATGCGGATGGCCGTGAAGCGGCACGGCGAGTACAGGGACTTTGCCATAGTGAGTTACCGGGGGGAGTGATGTTTAATTTTCAACAGTTGGGACCGACCGCGCAGCCGGAGGAGCAACTCGACCCGCCGGTCGCGGAGATTCGCAAGCTGTTTCTGGCCGAGGGTGCTCAGGAAATATCGCAGCCTCTGGCTCTGGGTCTCTCGAAGCCGGTCTATCAGATTGATGTGGCGCGGTTTAACGACTTTGCCAAGAAGATTGCTGAGCAGTCTGGCGGTGAGATGGCCGAAGAGCCGTTGGTGTACGCGCTGATCGACACGCACGGCAAGTATGAGTCAAACCAAGATCGGGCGAAGACGATCATTAGGCGGCTGAGGGCGAAGAAATGACTAGGCAAGGCGTACTCCGGCAGAGAGGGAGTGCTATCCAAGTCATGCTCTCTCTCGGTGCCATTAGATACTTCATTTGTGACGACAACCTCACCAGGAGTGCCGCGTTCCTGGGCGAGCACTACCCTAGTGGGAGGCTTTTTATGACACGCTCATGGTTGTTCGCTACGCTGCTCGTACTGTGTCTGCCGCTGGCCGTCCGCGCGGGAGAGGTCTCGGTCTCACCACCTCCGCACCTCTCCGCCAAGCTGATCGGCGTCACTGTGCTCGTGGGCTGTCCCGACGAGAGTCTGAGGCAAGTGATCCGCCACAAGGGCGAAGAGCTGGGGGCCGATTATACCGCCTTTCCTCAGGTGGCCGCGGCTGCCTGGTGTCCCGTCACCGAGTCCCCCGGTCCGCTCGCCCCGCGGCCCACGGTCGGCCCCCTGTGGAGCTTCTCGCAGCCCACGCTCGACTACGACGGCACAGGCGCGGCGTTCGGGACCTGGGAGACGCTCGGAGCTGTGACCGTGGGGTTGCACTACCGGGTCGGCCAATAAGCGTTCCCCTCCCTCACGGGGACCTCCGATCTTGTAAAGTCCCGACGCTATGTTTCTCGAGCTGTGTCAGAACTCGCCCCAACAAGGGGTGGGTGTCGAAGGAACTTCACTACGAAAAGCGTGCTCGCCACGCACCGGTCAATGTAGGCCGGCGTCGTGCACATCACGTTCTCGGGCGCAGAGGCGGAAAGGAGAGAAAACCATGCTCACAGCCCCCAGCGACAGAAAACAGAGGCATCAGAGCAGTACTGCAGAGGACCCCACCGTGTCTGGCGCCATAGACGGGAGCGGGAGTGATCCGCGCAGGTACTTCGCGCGAGACGTGACACGGGACGGTTGTGCCGTCGATATCCGCGCCATCCGCCCCGATGACACAAGACGGCTGTGCGAGCATTTTCACAGTCTGAGCCCGACCTCGGCCTACTTCCGCTTCTTCAGCCCGAAACGCAGGGTCTCGGAGCGCGAACTCGCCGGCCTCACGAACATCGACTTTCGGCGCCACATGACGCTGGTAGCGACCGTGCGCATTACAGGGGCGGAGCGCATCGTCGGCCTCGGGCAATACGTGGTCGACGACGACCGCGAGCAGCGCGCGCAACTGGCCTGCTCAGTGATCGACACCTATCAGGGGCGGGGCATCGGCGCTTTCCTCATCAAGCATGTAGTTGGCATCGCGCGGGCGCGCGGCGTTCTCGAATTCGCAGGTGACGTCCTCGGCGACAATCACACCATGCTGCAGCTCCTCACAAAGAGTGGGCTCGCCACACACCGGTCAACACAGGCCGGCGTCGTTCACGTCACGTTCTCAGAGGTGGAGGCAGACCGATTTCTCGCCGCGGCCTAAGCCCGCGCTATAGTTATGTATACAACTTTGACTGGAAAGGTGATCAGTATGAGCAGCGCAATGGATCTCGCATTAAGGAATCGCCGCCCTGGACCAGAGGCGTCTGAGCTGTGTGGCGGAGCTGCGGAAGAGAAAGAGACGCACGCGGCCCGCGTAGAGACAGTGATCGATCTGAACGACGGACGGCGGTCGGGCGCCACAGACAGGGTCTCGCAGCGAGAGCCCGAGGCGGGGGACGCTCTCACCGAACTGCGGCGGGAGAGCCTCGAAACCCTGCGCCGTAGGCCCCTGGACGCTGCGCTTCGAAGCCCAAGCACTGCCGTCCCGCCGAGCGACAGTACTCTCCCTCTCAGCACCGACTCTCAGAGTAACGTCGGGAGACCACACACGACAGCGCCCCGCTTCGACACGCGCACGCGCCTGCTGCTCGACGGACCGATCCTGGGAACGCTCCTCCGCCTCGCGACGCCCAACGTGGTGGTGATGGTCGTGCAGGCCTCGGTCGGGCTCATCGAGACGTATTTTGTCGCCAGGCTCGGGACCGATGCGCTGGCCGGCGTGGCCCTCGTCTTTCCCGTCGTGATGCTCATGCAGATGATGTCGGCCGGTGCGATGGGGGGCGGGATCTCGTCTGCCATCGCGCGCGCCCTCGGGGCCGGCCGCCGCGCCGAGGCCGATGCGCTGGTGTTCCATGCGCTGGCCATCGCCGGGGGCTGCGGTCTCCTGTTCATGCTTGTCGTGCTCGGCAGCGGACGCTGGCTGTACGGTGCTATGGGCGGGACAGGAGCGTCACTCACTGCAGCGCTCACCTACTCCGACGTGATGTTCTCGGGCGCGGTCCTCGTGTGGACGTTCAATTCCCTGGCGAGTGCGATCCGCGGCACCGGCAATATGGCAGTCCCAGCCGTCGTCACCTGTGCAGGCGCCGCGGCACTGATCCCCTTATCTCCCTGCCTTATCTTCGGCTGGGGGCCGTTTCCGGATCTCGGGATCGCCGGGGGCGCGGTGGCGGTGATCGCGTACTACGCTGCCGGAACGATCGTCTTCGCCATATACCTCTGGGCTGGGCGGAGCGTCGTCCGTCTCTCATTCCATAAGGCGCGTCTCCGCTGGTCCCTCTTCCGCGAAATCCTGCGCGTCGGCGCCGTCGCCGTCTTGATCACTGTCCAGACCAATCTGACGATCGCGATTGCGACGGGCCTCGTCGGACGGTTTGGCCCCGCCGCGATCGCAGGTTACGGTACCGGTGCGCGGCTCGAGTACCTCCTGGTGCCGCTGGTGTTCGGGCTGGGGGCTCCACTCGTCGCCATGGTCGGGACCAACCTCGGCGCGGGCCAGCGGGAGCGCGCGTTGCGCTCGGCGTGGATCGGGGCCGGGTTGGCCACAGGCCTCACGGAGATGATCGGCCTGGGGGCGGCGGCATTCCCGCACGCTTGGCTCTCACTGTTCGGCACCGATCCGGCCATGGTGGACTGCGGATCGCGCTATCTGCGTGCGGTCGGCCCCTGCTATGGCCTGTTCGGATTGGGCCTGGCGCTCTACTTCGCGTCGCAAGGCGCCGGGCGGCTGCGCTGGCCGCTGCTGGCGAACCTGACGCGACTGGTGATTGCGGCGGCCGGCGGATGGCTGGCACTGCACTGGGGCGGGGACATCTCACATGTCTTTCTGGCGCTGAGCGCTGCGCTTGCCGCTTTCGGGCTGATCAATGCGGGAGCGGTCGCGGGCGGGGCCTGGTTCGGCCCCGTCGGCTGGCCGCGCATGCCGATGGCGCGGGTGCACAGCACAGGGCTACGACCAACGTGCGGCGACTAGACGAAATGAGGAGGCGACGCATGCGATACGAGATTTTCGGACGGCGCACGGGGTTGCGGGTATCTGAGCTGGCGTTCGGCACTGGGAACTTCGGCACCGGGTGGGGCCACGGTACCGAACGCAGGGACGCGAAAAGAATCTTCGCTGGCTCTGTCGAGGCGGGCGGCGAAGGTGAGCTGCTGGATTTTCCTGCGATCCCGGTCGCGTAGGTGCTGTCCCTTTAGCGCACAGCGAGGAGTGTCACTTTGTTACTCCCCCGAAGCTAGAAGGGCACCCAGGACAAGGCCGGAGGATCACGATGCAGGGAAAAAGAGCAACAAAAATCCCAGCGCGGGGCCCTCCGTCTGCCCGGCCCGAGCAGCAGGCAGGCTGGTGGCACGGGGTTTGCCCCTTTCGCTAAAGATAAACAATTGGCGAGATGGATGACGAAGCCTCACCCAACAAACAGGAGGAAACCCGATGGCCAATAACATTGTACAGGTCACGGATGACACGTTTGACCATGAGGTCTTGCAGTCGCCTCTTCCAGTCCTGGTCGATTTCTAGGCCCCTTGTGCGGCATATGCATTAAGCGAGTCGCTAACAGCGTGAAATTATAGGGAAGTCGCAGTCTCCCGGCGCTGGTACGATGACATGGGATTGTTCATCTACCATGACATAGGAGACTGCGATGGCTGAACCCTGGCTCAGCACAGTAACGAAGGTAACAGAGTTTTTTTCGACGGAACACATCGAAGCCAGTGCGCGGCGCACCAGGTTTGTCCAGCGCGCGTCGAAGATTACAGGCAAGGTGTTTCTGGCCTTGGTGACCTTGGGCCGGTGGAGTACGCCGAAGACCACGGTGGCGCAACTGGCGGCCAAAGCCGCGCAACTCGACGAGCCTGTGGACCTTACGCCCGCTGCGCTCCAGCAGCGGATGACGGACCGGGCCGTGGCGTTTTTGCGGGATTTACTGCAGACGGCGTTCGCCACGCTCCACCCCAGCGGCACGGTATGCGATGATGGCCTCTTTGGCGCGTTTGGGCGCGTGCATATCGCAGACAGCACGGGCTTTGGGCTCCCTGCGAGTCTTAAGGAGGAATTTCCCGGTGCCGGCGGGAGTGGGAGCAAAGCCGGCGCGAAGATTCAATTGGTCTGGGATTATAAGAGCCACACCTTCGAGCACTTTGCCCTCGTCCCCTGGAACGTACCCGATAACAGATATGTCGAGACGGTGGTGGCCTTAGCGCAGCCGCACTCCTTGTTTGTGTTTGATTTGGGTTACTTCAAACTTGCGGACTTTGCCGCGATTGCCGCCGCCCGGGCCTACTTCCTCAGTCGTTTCAATCATCAAACCGCGCTGCGGGAAGTGGTCGGTGGCCGCGTGCAGCCGCTGGACTTACCGTGCTGCCTCGCGCATGAGTCACGTGCCCTGCTGGAGAAGGCAGTCGTGCTCGGCACGCACGACCACGTGGTCGCCCGTCTCATTGCCGCGCGTATGCCGGAGGCCATCGTCAATGAACGGCGGCGGCAGGCCCGTGCCATCGCGAAAAAACGCGGCTACACGCCTTCACAGGCGCATCTCACGCTCTTGGCTTGGAATCTCTTCATTACTAACGTGCCTGCCACGGTGTGGCTACCCAAGACCGTGGGCCTCGTATACTCTTTCAGGTGGCAAGTGGAACTCGTGTTCAAGGCCTGGAAAAGTGGCCTGCATTTAGCCGCTGTAACGACCACCACCAAACACAGCACTCTCTGTTATCTCTACGGGCGCATGTTGCTCATTCTCCTCACCTCCGCCCTCAGTTCCCCACTACGGGCAACCCTATGGCAGCAGCAGCGTGAACTGAGTCTGCTCAAGCTCGTCCGCCATTTCCAAGCCGGAGCCGACCAGTGGTTCCAGGCGCTCTTTCACAGCGCTGCGCAGCTCACCAGGTTGCTCGCACGCGCCTGTGCTAGTGCTGAGCGCTTAGTGAAAAAAGAGTTGCGCAAACGCCCCACAAGTGCCCAGTCTCTACGTGAGAGCTTGGGGTCGCATGTCGATTTTTTTGAGCCCGCCTTGGCACTTGCAGCCTAACTAAATGTATATGCCCTTGTGCGGGCCCTGCCGAGCGATCGCCCCGATGGTTGACGAACTGGCTGGAGATTACGCCGGGAAGCTGAAGATTGGCAAAATGTCGGACTCATCCGTCCTCTCAATGTTTCCTCACGCACCGCCGGATGCGCCTGCCGAAACTCAGCAAATGCTGAAACCGGGCACGGAATAAACCGCCCACGACCAATGTTGTCAGCCACTTACAGGTGGCGCGGCGCTTGCGTTCATAAAAGGGTGAGCCACGCGCAATGACCTTCAAATAATTTCTCTTCCCTGCCTCCGGCAGCATGCAGAAGCAGTGGAAACAGTCAGGAGATTCACATGGCAGCAACCTATGATGCAGTGGAAGCAGTCGCCCCCGGCACTCTGCAGTTGGTGCAACGGCCGATTCCCGAGCCCGGCGCCGGTCAGGTTCGTATTCGTGTTGAGGCGTGCGGGATCTGTCATACCGATTCCCTCACCATCGAAGGCCAGTGGCCAGGCCTGCACTTCCCCCGCGTGCCCGGACACGAAGCGGTTGGCCGCATCGAAGCTCTTGGTCCAGCGGTCGCCGGCTGGAGGCTCGGGCAGCGGGTCGGCGTCGGCTTCTTCGGGGGGGAATGCGGGCACTGCGAGCCGTGCCGCCGGGGAGATGCGATCAGTTGCCAGAACCTGATCATTTCAGGCATCACCACCGACGGCGGCTATGCGGGAGTAATGCTCGCCGAAGCCCGTGCGCTTGCCTCCGTCCCGGATGATATTTCTGCGGCTGAGGCAGCGCCGCTGCTCTGCGCTGGCGTCACCACCTACAATGCTCTGCGTAATTCCTCTCTGCGCGCTGGCGATCTGGTGGCGGTACAGGGTGTCGGTGGCTTGGGCCATCTTGGGATTCAATTCGCGCGGCGTATGGGGTTCCGCACGGTGGCAATCGCCCGCGGACGTGAAAAGGAGAAACTTGCGACCGAGCTGGGCGCCCAGTCTTATATCGACAGTGAGGCCGAGGATGTCGCAGCCACACTGCAGCGTCTGGGCGGAGCAAGGGTCATTCTCGCGACCGCAGCGAGTAGTCGCTCCATGGGCCCGCTGATACCGGGACTTTCCTCCCGTGGCAAGCTGATCGTCGTCGGCGCGTCGGCGGAGCCGATCGAGGTAAATCCGGCTCAACTTATCTTTGGTGCGCGCTCGATTGAAGGCACTTTGACCGGCACAGCGATCGACGAAGAAGACACGCTGAGCTTCAGTGTACGCGAACAGGTGCGGCCCATTATTGAAACCGTATCGCTCGAACGAGCTGGCGATGCGTACGCTCGCATGATGCGCAATGAAGCGCGTTTCCGCATGGTCCTTACTGTAGGTCAGTAAAGTGTAGGCTGCTTCGGCTTCTGGATATCTGAAGGCCGCGCTGACCGCTGGGCTTCGGGCGGCAAGCAACGAAGCGGAAGTGGCGGTCCTGCTCTTTCCAGCGCAGCGGCGATAACAACAACGGAGAAGAAGATCCCTCTAAGGAGTAACCAAGATATGGATGTCGATGGCCGTGCCACGGGCATATGACCTACAGACAAGGAGAAAGCGACATGACCGAAAAAATCGCTCGCCAGGTAGTCCTCGCTGCACGGCCGCACGGCCGCCCGCAGCCCAGCGATTTCCGTCTTGAGGAAACCGCGATCCCGACGCCAAGTGCCGGGCAGGTCTTGCTCAAAGTCCGTTATCTGTCCCTCGACCCCTATATGCGCGGCCGCATGGATGACCGGAAGTCCTACGCGAAGCCACTCCAGCTCGGCGAGGTCATGACTGGTGAAACGGTGGCGCAGGTGCTCACCTCACACCATCCCGCTTATGCGGAAGGCGATATCGTCCTCGCACCAACGGGATGGCGCACGCACGCGCTCTCGGAGGGCACCACTCTTCGCAAGCTGGATCCAGCCGTGGCGCCGGTCACGACCGGTCTCGGCGTGCTCGGCATGCCAGGGTACACCGCTTATTGCGGTCTGAACCTGATCGGCAAACCCGAGCCCGGCGAAACTGTGGTCGTCGCGGCGGCGAGCGGGCCGGTCGGATCGCTGGTCGGCCAGCTCGCCACGATCGCAGGTGCGCGGGCGGTCGGCATTGCCGGTGGCTCGGAGAAATGCGCGTTCGTGACGGACGCACTGCGCTTCGACGCCGCGGTTGATCACCGTGCCGCCGATTTTCCCGCCCAACTGGCGGCGGCCTGTCCAGACGGTATCGACGTGTACTTCGAGAATGTCGGCGGGGCGATCTGGCGGGCGGTGTTGCCCCTGCTTAACAAGTTCGCCCGCGTCCCGGTCTGTGGCCTGATCGCGCAGTATAACGGCCCAGGAAAGGGCGACGGTATCGACCAACTGCCCGCCACCATGCACGAGATTCTGTCGAAGAGCTTGACCCTGCGCGGCTTCATCTACTACGAATTTGCCAAACAGCACTACACCGACTTCCTGCGCGAGGTCGGTGCAGGCATCGCCGACGGCCGCATCCGCTACCGCGAGGATATCGTCGACGGTCTGGAGAAGGCGCCCGAAGCCTTTATCGGCATGCTGGACGGCCGCAACTTCGGAAAACTCATCATCCGCGTAGATGCCTAGCGTCAATACGGCGAGACGCCGCGGGTGCATACAATCTTTAGCCCAGTAAGGAGCTCGTCATGGACAAAGTCCGTTTCGAAATCTCAGATTCTCTCGGCATACTCACGCTCACACATCCGCCGCTCAATCTGTTCAGCGGGGAGGTAATAGAAGACCTGCGAGCGGCCGTGGACCACATAAAGCAGACTCCACTCAGAGCGCTGCTGGTACGAGCCGAAGGCAAAATCTTTTCCGGCGGGGCCGATGTCAGCATTTTTCAGGGCAAGACCTCAAGCGAAGCGCGAGAACGGTTCACCAGCCATCTGCGGCTGATTGCCGATCTGGAGGAGTTGCCCTTCCCTACGCTAGCGGCCGTTCAAGGGCTATGTCTCGCGGCAGGGCTGGAGCTCGCGCTGGCATGCGATCTGATCTGGGCGGCCGCATCCGCCCGCTTCGGGCAGGTCGAGGCCTCGATTGGCACCACGACACTACTAGGCGGCGTTCAACGCCTAGCCGAACGCGCAGGGCCGAGTCGCGCGCGCGAAATCATCTATACCGCCGACCAGTACGATGCGGCGACATTCGAGCGATGGAACATTGTGAACAAGATCATTCCGGATGACGCATTTGCAGCGCAGACCACGGCATTCGCCGAACGACTGGCGAGCGGCCCTACGCTCGCGTATGCCGCCGGCAAGAAGATCGTGCGCGCTTACCTGGAAAGTGGCATCCACGCGGCGGATACGGTCGTCGACCACGTGGCCCCGCCACTCTTTGAAAGCGAAGATATGCGCGCGGGTGTGGCTGGTTTGCTTGCTCACGGGCCGCGCGCGTTTCGCGACAAGGTCGTCTTTGGCGGGCGCTAGCAATCACCGATTCGCGCAAACCGGGGCTTCTCACCCCTGCTGTTCCCGGATTGAAAATGTGTGTCACAGCAGGTTGAAGGGCTAGCCCCCTCGACTCCCTTTTACAGGAGACCCTCTCATGAGCACTTCCCGCTTCGTCGTCAATCACATTCACCTGACCACCACTAAGCCGTTCGACCAAGTCACGGCGGACTTCGAGCGGCAACTCGGCAAATTCGACGCAGACGCATACCGAGCGTTGGCCGCGGGCGAGAACGCCGAGACAGTCAGAGCCAGGATCGAGGCCATGGCCGGCCCCAGTGGCTTCATGGTCTTCGCCACACACGACCACGGAGCGCTTTTACGGATCGTCGGTTTCACGCGCAAAGCAGTACAGTACGTTGTCGGTAACCCTTTGTACGCCATCCAAATGACGCAGCATGCCATCGGCGCAAGCCTCTATGCGCCCTTGCGTGTGCTGCTCTACGAGAACGACGAGGGCCAGGTCTGCGTGGAATACGATCGGCCCTCGTCGCTCTTCGGGCAATTCGACGATGACCGGATCGCTCGGGTCGCTTCCTCACTCGACCACAAACTGGAGGACCTAGCGGCAACGGCGATACGCTGAAGGTTCATCGCCGGTACGGGGACGCACTACCGTCTGCGGCGGCTGACGAAGTGGAAAGGCGCTATGACAGGAGTGGCTTAGTATGGCGAACCTGCATCAACTCGGAAGGAAAGAACTCCTCTCCCTCGACGACCTCCACGTTGGACAACGATTTACGAGCGGCACGCACCTGATCGACGAAGAACAGATCAAGGCGTTTGCGCAGCAGTTCGACCCCCAACCGTTTCATCTCGATGCCGAGGCGGCGAAGGAGACGCTGTTCGAGGGGTTGGTGGCAAGCGGTTGGCACACAGCAGCCATCTCCATGCGGCTCTTGGTGGAAAGAGTGCCGATTATCGGCGGGATTGTTGGGGCCGGCGGAGAACTCGCCTGGCCCACGCCGACGCGACCCGGCGCGACCCTGCATGTCGAGAGTGAAATCCTCGAATTGAGCCCGTCACGATCTCATCCGGACCGCGGCATGGCAACCATCCGCAGCGAAACCGTCAATCAGCTCGGCGAGATCGTGCAGGTGCTGATCGTAAAGCTCGTTGTGCCGTGCAGGACTTCATGAGGATATCGTAGACATGAAAGCCCATAGTCACTTTTTGATTCTTTCCGTCCTGGTCGTCACGCTGTGCCTGGCGCTGGGAGGCTGCAAACACGAGCCGCCTGCGCTGGCCGCCACTCCACCCCCGGTCGTGATGGTGAGCCAACCCGTGGAGCGGGAGGTTAGCGATTACTACGAGTACACCGGGCGCACGGCGGCCGTGGACGCGGTCGATGTCCGGGCCCGCGTCAGCGGGTATCTGGTCAAGGTCAATTTCCGGGAAGGAGCGGTGGTCAAGAAAGGGGACCTGCTCTTTCTCATCGATCCGCGGCCCTTCCAGGCGGTGTTGGACCAGGCCAAGGGCCAGGTCGCGCAGTGGGAGGCCAAGCTGGCCCGAGCCGAGGCCGACGTGGCTCGCGATGAACGGTTGCTCCCCAAAGGCGCGGCCAGTCAGAAAGACCTCGATCAGGCCGTGGCCGACCGAGGCGAGGCGCGGGCGGCGATCCAATCGGCGCGGGGGGTAGTCGACCGGGCGGCCCTGGATCTGGAGTTCACGCGCGTGACGGCCCCGATCAGCGGACGGATCAGTCGTTACTTCATCACCGAGGGCAATCTGGTGACCATGGACAGCACGCTGCTGACCACGATTGTCTCGATTGACCCGATGTATGCGTACTTCGACGCCGACGAAGGGTCGGTCCTGCGCGTGCGGCAATTGATCCACGAAGGCAAGGTGCAATCCGCCCGCGACGGCGAGGTGCGGGTCTTGCTGGGCCTGGCCAACGAAACGGGCTATCCCCACCGCGGGACCATCAATTTCGTGGACAATCAGGTCAATCCGCAAACCGGCACGCTGCGGTTGCGCGGGGTCTTCCCCAACGAGCCCGAAGTCCTCGCACCCGGATATTTCGCCCGCGTCCGGCTACTCATCGGGCAAACACATGGAGCCCTGCTGGTCACCGAGCGGGCCATCGACACCGATCAAGGCCAGAAGATCGTGTATGTCGTCAACGACAAGAACGAGGTAGTCTCCCGTCCCATCAGCCTGGGGGCGCTGCACGACGGGTTGCGGGTGATCGCAGAGGGCGTGCAGCCGGGCGAGCGGCTGATCGTCAACGGCCTGCTCCAAGTCCGGCCGGGCATCACCGTCGACCCGAAGCTCGTTGACATGCCCGTCGCACCTTCACGGCAATAAGGAGTTACAACATGTTGGCACGCTTCTTCATCGACCGGCCCGTCCTCGCGTGGGTCATCTCCCTGGTCATCGTCCTGCTCGGGAGCATCGCCGCGGCCCTGCTGCCGATCGCCGAGTACCCGGAGATCTCGCCCCGGGCCGTCCAGGTGACGGCCAGGTACCCAGGAGCCAACGCCCGCGTGGTAGCCGACACGGTGGC
>WNFB01001796.1_pt1 | contig 18456 bp, 15 predicted proteins | sample 5400501 | NCBI WGS metagenome assembly WNFB01 (sample SAMN13153341, study PRJNA577476) | soil metagenome | isolation source: 200 cm saprolite under Douglas fir tree site 2 hole 1 | place: USA:California | collected 2015-04-18 | reverse complement strand
CACGACGAGGAAGCGCAGGTCCTCGCGGCCGATGTTCTCGAAGTAGTGAAAGTATCCCCGCGGCACGAACACCACCTGGCCGGCCTTCACCTCGAATAGGGTCCACTGGTTGTTCGGCGCGACCACCGACATGCGGGCACGCCCGCTGATGCAGTAGTCGAACTCCCACGCGTCCGGGTGCCAGTGCGGCTCGCGGATTCCCCGGGGCTTCAGCACGACCAGGAACATCGCGCCCTTCTGATGCTTCAGGATTGGGAACACGTCTTGGAACGCGCCCTGGACCGTGCCGGCGGGCTTTTTCACCCTGGGTTTGGACTTGGCGAGATCGAACAAATAGGGATTTTTCATCGGCCTGGCTCCTCCGGGTTGTGCACGACTCCCTCTCCCCGCTTGCGGGGAGAGGGTTGGGGTGAGGGGGCCTCTGCGGGTGCGCGATTTCGCTGCCGCTCCATCCGGACTACGGCGGTTACGGCGGCAGCGCCGGCCCGGGCCACAAGGTGCGGCCTTCGGCGATCTCGCGCATGAACCAATCGTGGAACCCGCGCGCCAACAGCCACTCGATCCGGTCGCCGCGCCAGAATAGGCGCCGCCGTTCGAGGTCGACCTCCTTGATCCGCGCCACGTAATCGCGCGTGCGCTTGAGGTCGGCCATGGCGATGGGCAGCCGCCGCATGCGCCCGAGCCACTCGGCGACGTTCTTGTGTGCGTCGGTCGAGAAGCCCACGTCCAGCGCCCGCACCGCCATCAGGTGCGGGAACAGCGCGATGTCGGCGATCGACAAGTCTCCGCACACGAACTCGCGTCCCGCAAGATCGTGCTCGAGCCGGTCGTACACGAGGCGCAGGTCGGCGCGCGCCGCCCCCAGCAATCCCTCCGGCATGCTGTCGGGGCGGTCGGCCCAGCGCCAATAGGAAATGTCGGTGAGGACCGGATCGATCAGCGTATCGGCCGTGCGCTCCCACGCGCGCGCCCGCGCGCGGGCGGCCGGCTCGCCCGGATAGACCGGCCTCTGCGGATAGCGGTGCTCCAGATAGGCGACGATGTCGGCCGAGTTGACCACGGTCACGTCGCCGTCGATCAGCGCCGGCACCTCGACGCGATTGTTGGCGGCGGCGAGCGCCGCGTGGTTCGACTTGATGAGGCCGTCGACCGTCTCGAACGCCAGCTCCTTGTGCTCGAGCACCATCCGCACCTTGCGGGCGAACGGGCTGAACGCGTTGTCGAACAGCTGCATGGTCCCCTCCGCCTGCGCCACATGCGGCAGAGGAGTTATAGCAACTCCCGGCCCTCATGGTGAGGAGCCGCGCGTCCTTCGAGACGGCCCGCACGCAAGTCGGCTGTAGCCGACTTGCGCATCATAATGCCGATCTCGGGTAAACCCGAGATCGGTGCGGGCCTCCTCAGGATGAGGCGGCGCTTAGTATTCGCTATTCGGCAGCGCCTTTCGGCCGCAAATAGCGAAACAAACACCGACCTCATCCTGAGGAGCGCGCCGAAGGCGCGCGTCTCGAAGGATGGACCAAGGGCGCATATGCTTCCATCCTTCGAGACGCTCGCGCTGCGCGCTCGCTCCTCAGGATGAGGTCCGTCAGTGCTGGAAGCGAAGAATCAGGCGCGGGCGGCGGCGAACAGGCCCGCCGCGTTCGGGATCTCGATGTCGATCTCCAAGGTCGAGACCTTGTCGCCGCGGTCCATCCTGATCTCGATGTCGTCCGGCTCGACCGAGACGTGCCGGGTGACGACCGCCATGATTTCCTCGCGCAGGATCGCCAGCAGGTCGGGCTGGTGGCGGGCCGCGCGCTCGTGCGCCAGCAGGATCTGCAGCCGCTCGCGCGCGACCGGCGCGGAGCCGCGCCGGCGGAAGAAACCGAACATGCTCATGCGGCTCTCCGTCGGAGCAGCTTGTCGAGCAGGCCCTTCCGGTCGGTCGGGATCGTCATCGGGATGTCCTCGCCCTTGAGCCGCTGCGCCGCGGCCACGTAGGCGCGTGCCGGCGCGCTCGACGGATTGCCGGCGGTGACCGGCGAGCCGACATTGGAGGCGCGCAGGATGTCCTGGCTTTCCGGGATGATGCCGAGCAGCGGGGTCGACAGGATGTCGAGCACGTCCTCGATGTTGAGCATCTCGCCGCGCGCGGCGCGCGCCGCGTCGTAGCGCGTGATGAGGATGTGCTTGTCGACGCGCTGGCCTTTCTCGGCCTTCTCGGTCTTCGAATCGAGCAGGCCGATGATGCGGTCGGAATCGCGCACCGACGACACCTCCGGATTGGTGAGGATGATCGCCGTGTCGGCGAAGCGCATCGCGAGCGTCGCCCCGCGCTCGATGCCGGCCGGGCTGTCGCAGATCACCCAGTCGAACTTCGCGCGCAAATCCCTGATCACGCCGGCGACGCCCTGCTCGGTCAGCGCGTCCTTGTCGCGCGTCTGCGACGCCGGCAGCAGCCACAGCTTCTCGATGCGCTTGTCGCGGATCAGCGCCTGCGGCAGCTTCGCCACGCCCTGCACCACGTTGATCAGGTCGAACACCACGCGCCGCTCGGCGCCCATCACCAGGTCGAGATTGCGCAGGCCGACATCGAAATCGACCACCACGACCGTCTGCCCGGCCTGGGCCAGCGCGACGCCGAGGGCGGCGGTGGATGTGGTCTTGCCGACTCCGCCCTTGCCGGATGTGACGACGACGACTTTGGCCATCTTGAGAACCTCCTCTGTCATTCCATGGCGGCGATCAGCATGCCGGCGCCTTCGAGCCAGACCTGCACGGGCCGGCCGCGCAGCTCGGCGCCCATGTCCTCCGCGGTGCGGTAGTAGCCGTCGATCGCCAGCAGCTCGGCTTCGTTGCGGCGGCAGAAAATGCGCGCGCGCGGATTGCCGTTGGCGCCCGCCATGGCGCGGCCGCGCAGCGCGCCATAGACGTGGATCGATCCGCCGGCGACGAGCTCGGCGCCGGACGCGACCGAGCCGAGCACCGTGACGTCGCCGTAGGGGAAGATGACCGACTGGCCCGAGCGGATCGGGCTCTCGAGCACCAGCGAGGCCGGCTCCGGGCGCGCCGGCGGCGTGGGCGCCTTGCTCTCGGACGGCGGCTCCGGCGGCTTGAATTCCTCCGCCGGCCGGCCGCCGGTCAGCGCCGGCGGCAGCGCTGGCCCGAGCGCCGACGGCTCGACCCCCTCGATGCCCATGATCCGGATGCCGCGCTCGGCGAGTTCGGCGATCAGGTAGGTGATCGCCGATTCGCTCAGCGCGACCGCGCCGAGGTTGAGCACCACCGGCCGGCCGACGAAAAAGCCCGGGGAATTGCGCACCCAGCGGTCCAGTTCCGCGAGCCATCCGGTGATCGGCGGCTCCGGCGCGAGCCCGAACGCCATGAACGAGCGATGGCGGAATCGAAACGATTGGAGCGGCTGGGCGGCGCTTTGCACGGGCAGGCCTTATGCTTAGCAAGGAGTTAACGCGCATTAGGGAGCGGCGATGGTTAAGCCTTGGTTAACGGCTTGACCTCGATCCCGCCCGGCGCATTCAATTGGCCCGCGCGCCATTGCGACGGCGCTGCCGGGAGCCGCCATGAAAGCAGACCTTCGGCCGGGACTATCGCGGACCAAGCGCCTGGTGATCGACCGCGACCGCACCATCGAGTTCATGGGGGAGGAGGGCCGCGTCTACGCCACCCCGTTCCTCGTGCGCGACATCGAGCAGACCTGCCGGGATGTGCTGCTCGAGCATGGCGCCGCCAACGAGGATTCGGTCGGCATGGAGGTGTGCATCCGCCACCTTGCGCCGACGCTCGCCGGCATGAACGTCGAGATCACCGCCACGGTGACGGCGGTCGACGGGCGCAAGGTCTCGTTCGATATTTCCGCCAAGGACGACCTCGAGCCGATCGCCAGCGGCACCCACGTCCGCTTCGTCCTCGACGTCGCCAAGCGCGCCGAGCGTCTCAAGGCCAAGGCCGCCAAGCGCGCCGCCCAGGCGGGACCAATATCCGGGCTGAATGAGTAATTCGTAGGATGGGTTGAGCGTCGCGAAACCCATCACCTCTCGGCAACTCGCACCGCCGTCGCCCGTCGTCGGCTGGGTTGACATATTATCGCCGAGATGATATGTCTTGACATATGACAGAACGAACGACGGTCCGCCTTCCGCCGGACCTGCTCAACCGCGCGAAGCGCAAGGCGGCCGCGGAGGGACGCACCCTGACCTCTCTGATCGAGGATGGCTTGCGGCTGGTGACGAGCAAGCCAGTGAAAGCCGCAAAGACCAAGCGTGTCATGCCGCCTATCAGCAAAGCCACTGGCGGTTTGATGCCGGGAATCGACCTGACCAGCCTGTCGTCACTCCAGGAGATGGACGATTTGGATTACGTTAGGCGGATGAAGCGGTCGAAATGATCCTGCCGGACGTCAACGTCCTCATCTACGCGTTCCGCCGGGACGTCCGACAGCATGCGCTCTGCCGTCCATGGCTCGAAAGCGTGATCTGGGGCGACGCGCAGTTCGGCGTATCGCCGCTGGCTTTGGCGAGCGTTGTTCGGATCAGCACAAACCCTCGTGCCTTCACGATGCCGAGTGCGATCGAGGAGGCATTTGGATTTTGCGAAAATCTTCTTGGTCAGCCCAACTCCCGGGTCGTGGATCCCGGCGAGCGGCACTGGGATATTTTCAAGCGACTGTGCGTCGACGCGGACATACGAGGACCGCGTATCACCGACGCTTGGTTCGCCGCCCTTGCGATCGAGTCCGGATGCGAATGGATCACGCTTGATCGCGATTTTGCGCGCTTTCCGGGGCTAAGGTGGCGACCTCCGGAAACGCCCAGTTCGTAGGATGGGTTGAGCGGAGCGAAACCCATCCTACTCCGCCGCCGCGACGGGCGCCGCCCGGCCGACGCGCTCCTTCACCAGCGCCGCCACACCCACGTAGTCGAGCTTGCCGGAGCCGAGCACCGGGACCTTGTCGATCACCAAAACTTCCGCCGGCACCATCAGGTCGGCGGCGCCCTTGCCCTTGGCGAACGCCTGGAAGTCGGCGCGCCGGGCGTCCTTCTTTTGCGTCACCAGGATGAGCCGCTCGCCCTTGCGCGCATCGGCCACGGCGGCGACGGCGGAGAGCGCGTCGGGCCACAGCTCGGCCGCCAAGGTCTCGACCGCGGCGAGCGAGATCATCTCGCCCCCGATCTTGGCGAAGCGCTTGGCGCGGCCCTTGATGGCGATGAAGCCCTGGGCGTCGACGGCGACGATGTCGCCGGTGTCGTGCCAGCCCTCCGCCGGCGGCTCGAGCACGCCCGGGTTCTCCGTCTTGAGGTAGCCGAGCATCACGTTCGGCCCCTTGACATAGAGGCGGCCGCCCTCCTCGACCCCGGGCACCGGCTCGAGCCGCGCGGTCATGCCGGGCATCAGCCGGCCGACCGTGCCGAAGCGGTTGAACATCGGCGTGTTGATGGCGAGCACCGGCGCGGTCTCGGTCACGCCGTAGCCCTCGAGAATGCGCAGACCGAACTTTTCCATGTAGGTGCGCCGCGTCGCCTCCTTCACCGGCTCGGCGCCGGCGAGCACGTAGCGCAGCGAGCGGAAGTCGTACGGGTGCGCCGCGCGCGCATAACCGTTGAGGAAGGTGTCGGTGCCGAACAGGATGGTGGCGTTCACGCCGTAGATCAGCTCGGGCACCGTGCGGTAGTGCAGCGGCGAGGGATAGAGATAGACCTGCACGCCGGAGACCAGCGGCAGGATCAGGCCGACGGTGAGCCCGAACGAGTGGAACACCGGCAGCACGTTGAACACCTTGTCGGTGCGGCCGAAGTCGATGCGCGCCGCCGCCTGCGCGGCATTGGCGAGCATGTTGCGGTGGGAGAGCACGACGCCCTTGGGCGTGCCCTCCGAGCCCGAGGTGAACAGGATCGCGGCCCAATCGTCGGGGCTGCGCGCCACCAGCGGCTTCGTCGCCGCCAGCATGCCGCGCAGCTTGTCGGCCAGGCCGATGCTCGCGCGCACGTCTTCCAGATAGACGATCTTCACGCTCGCTTCGATCTGGCCGACGAGCGCGCCGAGCTTGCCCTTCTCGATGAAGGCGCGCGAGGTCACGATGGTGTCGATCTGCGCGGCGCGGCAGGCGGCCAGGACGTTGGTCGCGCCCGCCGTGAAGTTGATCATGGCAGGCACGCGGCCGGCCGACATCAGCCCGACGAGGGTCACCGCCGCGCCGTTGGCGTTGGGCAGCATGACGCCGATCGCCCGGCCGACGGGAGCGAGCGGCATCAGCTTGCGGCCGAGAACGGCGGCGCCCAGCAGCAGGCGCTTGTAGGACAGCGCGCCGGTCACCGGATCCTCGACCGCGGTGCGGCCAAGCCCATGGATCGTCGCGCCCTCGATGATCGCCTGCACCACGGTGCGGTCGGTCGAGGTGGTGCGGAACACGAGGTCCGACATGATCTCGTAGAGGGCGGCGCCCGCCGCCTGGCGGCGATGCCGGCCTTTGAGCGCCGGGTCGACGGCAAGCCTCGCCGGCTCGAGCACGGTGACGACCACCTTGGGGAACCAGCGCCGCCGCACCTGCGTGCGCGAGAGCCGGCTGAACGGCGTCGCCTCGAGCCCGTCGAGCCGCACCGGCACCACCATGGCGTCGGTCTTGTCGGCGATCAGCCCGGCGCCGTCATAGACCTTCATCAGGCTGCCGGTGACGGTGATGCGGCCCTCGGGAAAGATCACCAGCGTCTCGCCCGCCTTCACCGCGTTGATCAAGGTGCGCGTCGCCATCGGCTTGGTCGGATCGAGCGGCACGGCGCGCGTGAAGCGCAGGAACGGCTTGACCCACCAGCGCCGGGCAATGCCGTGGTCGATGGCGAAGACCGGACTGCGCTCGAGCAGCGAAACGGCGAGCGCCGCGTCGAGGAAGCTGACGTGGTTGAGGGCGATGATCGGGTTCGCTCCGGCCTTGGCCAGGTTCTCGCTGCCGCGCACCTCGAGCCGGTAGATGGCGCGGAACAGGATCGACAGGAAGTCGCGCAGCGGGCTCGTCGGCATGGTGCGCCCGATGGCGATGGCGCCGAGGAGGCTGGCGAGCCCGGCGACGAGGAACAGGGTCGGCGGGCGCACGCCGAACGCCTGCAGCAGCGCGATGATGACAGTGCCGGCCACGATGAAGCCGGCATTGAGCACGTTGACGGCCGCGACCACGCGCGCGCGGCGGTCGGCGCCAGCCCACGCCTGCACGGCGGTGAACGACGGCACGATGAACAGGCCGCCGGCGATGGCGAGCCCGGCGAAGTCCACGGCGATCCGCAGGCCGAGCGCGGAGGAGAACACCGCGGCAATCCCCGCTTCCGCGGCGGCCGGCGCGGCCGACCAGGTGGCGATGCCGACGTCGATCGAAAAGACGCCGAGCAGGATGGCGCCGACGAGGGTGGGGAGCAGGATGATGCGGCCATGCGCGAGCCAGGACGCGAGCCCCGCGCCGATCGCGACCGCGATCGAGAACACCGCGAGATACGCGTTGACGACCCCGCTGGTGCCGCCGAGCACGGTCTTGACCATCGGCGGCAGCAGCGACAGCACAGCGGCGCCCACCAGCCAGAACCAGCTGGTCACGACGCCGCCCCACCACAGCCGCGCGTCGGCCCACAGGTGCTTGAGCAGCGAGGCGGTCGAGCGGGCGATGTTGCGGTCGACCGCGAGATCGGGCGCCGCTTCGCCGGTGCGCGGGATGAACAGGCTCGCGACCCAGCACAGCACCGCGAACGCCATCATCAGCGTGCCGAACGAGGCCGCGTCGCCGCCCTGATCCGCGACGATGCCGCCGACCAGCGTGCCGAGCAGGATCGCCAGGAACGTCGCGCCCTCCACCAGCGCGTTGCCGGCCGGCAGTTCCTCGCGCGCGAGGTGGTCGGGCAGGATGCCGTATTTGATCGGGCCGAACAGCGCCGCGATCACCCCGAACAGGCCGAGCGCGCAGAACAAGAGCACGATCGAGTGCGCCGCGAATCCGGCCACCGCCAGCCCGGCGACCGCGATCTCGGCGAGCTTGAGCCGCCGCGCCACCAACGACTTGTCGAAGCGGTCGGCGAGCTGGCCGCCGAGGCCGGACAGGAAGAAGAACGGCGCAATGAAGGTCGCCGCCGCCAGCGTGATCAGCTCCTCGGCATGGTCGCCGCCGATCTTGAACAGGATGAGGATGACGAGCGCGTTCTTGAGGAAATTGTCGTTGAACGCCGAGAAGAACTGGCACCAGAACAGCGGCGCGAAGCGTCTCGTCGTCAGCAGATGTGCGGCCATGGCGTCAGGTCCGATTTTGTGCGCGATGTTATACCACCCGCGACCTCATGGTGAGGAGCGCGGCACCGATCTCGGGTTTACCCGAGATCGGCATTGTGATGCGCAAGTCGGCTACAGCCGACTTGCGTGCCGCGCGTCTCGAACCATGGAAACAGGCGCGCTTGCTTCCATTCCTTCGAGACGGCCGCTACGCGGCCTCCTCAGGATGAGGACGGAGAATGAAGAAACGTTAGAAGGCGCCGCCGCCCGCCGCCTAATTTTGCTTCGCGTCCACGATCGCGCGCACGTGCGGCAGCACGCTGTCGGCCACCATGGAGTGGCCTTCCGCGGTCGGGTGCATGGCGCCGCTGTAGAGGGCCGCATAGGCCGGCTGCAGGATGTCGAACGGCGACACGCCCTCGCGGTGGGTGTTGGCGGTGAGGAACGCGTCGTTGGCGGTGTGGAACAGCCGCCACCGGTGCGCGTAGGGCAGGGCGTTGGCCGGCGAATAGGGCTCGAACGCGCCGGAGCGCTGGGACAGGCGCGGCATCGCCATGGCGAGCCCGTCGGCGAGCGCGCGCTTGGGATCGCGCGCGCACACCCCGCGCCGCGCGAACTTGGCGAGATGGTCGGTGACGAGATCGAAGCCGGTGCCCTTGCCGGTCGCGAGCCCGGCCGGGCAGTTGGCGTGCCGCCGCGCGTCGGTCATGCACTGCAGCCGGTCGGTCAGCTCGGAATTGTACGCGGCCGCTTCCTGGATGCGCTCGCGGCTGAGCCTCAGCTTGGGCTGCACGTCGAGGCCGAGCGTCGGCAGCGATCCGCACAGCGCGCCGGTCTCGTCGAACTGGATCGGCTCGTAGGCGGTCTGCACCACATGCGAGGGCGCGACCCCGAACCCGTCGTGCAGCGCCTCCTTCACCGCGGCAAGCCGGCGGTCGAAGACGCGCAGGTAAGTGCGGGCGACGTCCGGGCCGAAGCGGATCTGCGAGCCGATCAGTTGTGCGATCGGCGCGACGTCGCTGGCGCTGTCGGTCATCGCGTAGAGCAGCACCGAGCTGAAGCCCGAGTCGTTGCCGCCGATCGACAGCATCACCACGTCGATCGGGCGCTTGCGCTGCTCCGGCGGGCACCAGCGCATCGCGATGTTTTGCGTGCTGACGCTGGTGCTGCCGTGCGAGTAGACCGGCAGCGCGTAGGCGGCCGACTTGGTCCGCGCCGCGGCGCCGCCGCGGCAGATCAGATCGCTCAGCTGATCGAATTGCGCCGGCACCTTGGCGGAGTTCGGCTTGTCGAACTGCTCGCGCGCGTCCTTCTCCTGGAACAGGCCGTTGACGACCTCGGAGCCGGTGCAGGCGAGGTGCACGAGCGTGATCGCGCGGTGGCGGTTCTCCAGCGCCAGCTGCAAGGCCACGCGGAACGGATAGCCGTACTGGGAGCGGTGGCAGTCGGCGCTGATCCATTGGGCGGCGCGCTTGTCGAACGCCTCGAGGAACTCGCGCGAGGTCGGCTTGTAGATCAGGCCGCGTTCCTCGTCCTCCATCAGCCGCTTGGGCAGCGACTTGGGATCGGGTTTCTCGTCCGCCGAGGCGAGCTCGAACGGGTCGGCCTTTGGCTCGTGCCGTTTGTACTGCCGCGTCGCCACCTGTTCGCGGTCGACCATGGTCGGGTCGTAGACCATCTGGCGCGCGCCGCTGAAGACCACCGGCCGGTCCGGATTGCTGTCTCCCGACGCAAAAGAATCGCCGAGGCCGACCACGAGCAGGTCCTCGACCACCACGTTGGGCTCGGCGAACTCGCGGCCGTCCGGCAGCCGCACGCTCACTGATACGCCCGAGTGCGCGCGGTCGAGCGAGAACGGCACGCGGTCGATGACGAGCTTGTCGGCGCAGGCGACGCTGCGCTGGCCCGATCGCCCGTTCGCCGCATGCGCCTTCCAGGTCCATGCGCAGGCGCCGGTGCCGGCCTCGGCGCGGCGCTCGGCCGACAGCCGCACGATCACGGTGTGCGCCTCGGGCAGGACGTAATCTTCCTTCGCGGCGCCCCAGGAATATTTCCGCTCGCACTGGGCGAGGTAATGCCGCGGGCGCCCGACATTGTCGTAGCAGGCGGTGTGCTGCGTCTTTGCCGCCCAGCCGAGGCGGCTCTCGTCGTAGCGCGCGCGCTTGGTCGCCGCGCAGGCGGCCGGGGTGGACGAATCCTTGCAATCCGGATCGTTGAGCCGGCGCTCGGTGCGCCAGATGATGTCGGTCGGCAGCGGCGCGCGCGGATCGCCGCGCGCCTCGTGGAACGCCTTTTCGTGCAGCGCGAAGGAGCTGCCGAGCTTGTAGAACCGGAACGGGCTGTCGACTTCCCATTCGATGTCCGCCGCGAAGCTCGGGCCCATCGTGCCGAGCAGCGCGGACAAGGACGCAATGGCCGTGATGGTGTGCAGCCGCATGAAGCCCCGCCTCCATAACGGATGTGATCTGGCCTGGTTGTTATGGGGTTTCTCCGGACGCGCGCCGGAGTTCGACCGTTTTGGCGGCCGATCCGGTCGAATCCCGGCCCGGCGCACCCGCCCGCCTAGGCCCCAATTCGGGCGGATGTCGGGCAATTGTGGCATCGCGGTCATAGAGCTTGCAAGATTCCTAACGAACAAGGTTAAAAAATGGTGAATCCGCGCTTAGAGCGCTTTCCGATTGGGCGGAATCGGAAAGCGCTCTAAGATTCCTTATCTGATCGCATTTTCTACGGAAAACCGGTGTCCACTTTTCCGGAAAATGCTCTAGTTGCGGGTGATCGCTCACGCGTTCTAACTACGCGCGCATCATGGGAGGCGCCGCATGCCGTCCGACATCGCCGTCATCGTGGGAGCGGGGCAGGGGCTGAGCGCGGCGCTGGCGCGCGCCTGCGCCAAGCGCGCCATGACCGTGGTGCTCGCCGCGCGCAACATCGAAAAGCTCTCGGGGCTTGCCGACGAGACCGACGCCCGCCTGATCGCATGCGACGCGGTCGAGCGCCGGCAGGTCGACGCGCTGTTCCGCGTGGTCGGCGAGGTCGGCGTGCCGTCGCTCGTCGTCTACAACGCGAGCGGCCGCTCGCGCGGGCCCTTCGTCGAGCTTGACGCGGGCGAGGTCGAGCGCAGCCTGCAGGTGACCGCGCTCGGCGGCTTTCACGTCGCGCAGGCCGCGGCGCGCCAGATGCTCCCGCTCGGCCGCGGCTCGATCTTCTTCACCGGCGCGTCCGCGAGCGTGAAGGGCTACCCGCACTCGGCTCCCTTCGCCATGGGCAAGTTCGCGTTGCGCGGCCTCGCCCAGAGCATGGCGCGCGAGCTGGCGCCCAAGGGTGTGCACGTGGCGCATTTCGTCATCGACGGCGGGATCAGCCGCGGCGCCGACGATCCGCGCGGCGGCCGTGGGCCGGACGGCCTGCTCGAGCCCGCCGCCATCGCCGCCACCTACATGCACGTGCACGACCAGGCGCGCAGCGCCTGGACCTGGGAAGTCGAGCTGCGCCCGTGGGTCGAGACGTTTTGACCTTACCCTCCCCCTTGTGGGGAGGGTCGACCGCGTGAGCGAAGCGAACGCGGTCGGGGTGGAGGTGGATCAGATATCAGAGATCAGATGGACAGATATCAGAAAGTGCAGCCGTCTCCTTCTGATCACCGCTGGCGAGGAAATGGAAATCGCGCCGGCGTGAGGCGCGCACTGCTGATCTCCCTCTCCCCGCTTGCGGGGAGAGGGTCGGGGTGAGGGGGCCTCTGAGGGTGCGCGCTGTCTTCAAATGCCCCCTCACCCGGATCGCTTCGCGATCCGACCCTCGGGTCGGAGCCCGAGGGCAGGCTCTCTCCCCGCAAGCGGGGAGAGGTGAACGGCGCCGAGCTGATCTACCGGTTTCCGAATGGGGGGCGCACGATTGATGGCGTCCGACCGCCGAAAGAATCGCGGCCCGCCGCCGATCGACCCGCATAAGCCGCGCCGGCGGGCGAACCGCGTCCTCTCTCCCGTCGTGGCGGTGTTCGCGGCGATCTACTTCCTCATCGATGCGCTGTTCCTGCCGCCGATTCATTGGGTCGCCGAACGGCTCGGCCGCTTTCGGCTGTTCGCGCGCCTGGGAGACTGGATCAGGTCGCGCGGGCCGTACCAGACCCTGGCGCTGTTCCTCGTTCCGCTCATCCTCCTCGAGCCGGTCAAGCCGGTCGCCGCCTATCTGATGGCGTCCAAACGCTTCACCCACGGGGTGATCGTCCTCGTCGTCGGCGAGATCCTTAAGATCACCATCGTGGAGCGCCTGTTCCACATCGGCCGCGCCAAGCTGATGACGATCCCGGCCTTTGCCTGGGCCTATAATTTCGTCATGCGCTGGCTCGACTACCTCAAGTCCCTGCCGGCGTGGCAGGCGGTCGTGCGGCGTGTTAATGCGATCAAGGCGACGGCGCGCGCCGTCTGGCGGCGGATGCGGGCGCGGTTTCGCCTCATGCTTCGCGGGGCGAGGTGATCCCGGTGACGGCTCAGCAAACAAACGTCGTGCTCGGCACCGCCACCCCCGGCGGCGGCTTTCCCCTCTATGGCGATGCGGTGATCGCCGTCGTCGGCGAGGTCGATCCTTCGCTCGCGATCGAGCCGCGCAACACCAAGGGCAGCACCGAGAACATCCCGCTGCTCGAGGCGGGCAAGCTCGACGTCGCGCTGGTGGCCGGCGAGCCGGCCTACGAGGCGTTCGCCGGCATCGGCCGGCCGCGCACCGATTTGAAGATCCTCGCGGCGATGTACTCGACCCCGGGCATGTTCGTGCTGCGCGCCGACGGCCCGGCCCGCGCGATCGCCGACCTCACGGGCAAGCCGGTCGCGTTCGGCGCGCGCGGCTCCGGCCTGGTGATCCTGGCGCGCTACGTGCTCGACGGCATCGGCCTCGACCCGGAGAGGGATTTTTCGGCGGTCTATCTCGACCGCGCCGGCGACGGGCCCGCCATGGTGCTCGACGGCAGGGTCGCGGCGCTGTGGGGCGGCGGCATCGGCTGGCCCGGCTTTGCCGCGGTTGCCCAGGCGCCGGGCGGCGCGCGCTTCATCGCGCCCAATGCGGACGAGGCGGCGCGCATCCGGGAGAAGCATGCATTTCTCAAATCGATGACGGTTCCGGCCGGCAGCTATCCGGGCCAGGACGCGCCGATCGTCTCGGTCGGCTCGTGGAGCTTCATCCTGGCGCGCCCGACGCTCGACGAGGACGTCGCCTATCGGCTGGCGCGCGCGCTCCACCGCGGCGAGGCGGCGCTCGGCCGGCGCCTCGCCCAGGCGCGCGAGACCACCGCGCAGAACACGGCCGCCGCCGCGCCAAATCTCGACCTCATCCACCCCGGCGTGCTGCGCTATCTACGGGAGATCGGGGTCGTCAAATAATGCGCCATGCTCCCCGGGCGCAGCGCAGCATGAAGTGGTGCGCTGCAGACCCGGGGTCCAGGAATTTCAGCGCGACCTGGGTCCCGGATCAGCGGTGCACCGTTCCGCTTCGCTCCACGCTGCACCGCATCCGGGACACGACCTTCAAAACCCGTACAGTTTCGCCGGATTGTCGACCAGGATGCGCTGGCGCGTGTCCGCGTCCGGCGCCCAGTCGGCGAGTTGATCGTGAAGAAGTCCGCGCGCTTTCAAACCGCCCTCATGCTGAGGAGCCCGCCGAAGGCGGGCGTCTCGAAGCACGAGGGCGGCCCCGGTTCGGGCCAGCAGTCAGTGTGGGCTCATGCGCGCTGAGGCCGGATGGCCGGGCACCTTGAAGCGCTTGCCGGTGTCGGTGATGTCCGGTCCATCGACCTTGAGGATAGAGAAATCCTCGTCGAGATAGTTGCCGACCAGCAAATACTTGCCGTCGGGCGTGAACACGGCCGCCTCGGGCAGGCCGCCGACGTCGATCTCCTTGGTCTTGGTGACCTTCTTGCCGTCGATCCTGAGCACCGAAAGATAGCCGTTGCGGCGATGGAACCAGGCCGGCTTGTTGTTGGAGCCGGCGAGGATGACCGACACCGCCACGTCGCCCTTGGGGCTGATCGCGAGGCCTTCCGGCCCGTCGCCGACCACGATGTGGTCGATCACGCGCGGCGGCTTGGCTTCCAGATCGATCACGCTCGCGGTATCGATGTTGCCGTCGGACGAACCGGCATTGCCGTTGTCGGAGGTGAGCGCGATCTTGCCGCCCGCCACCACCGCGACGTTGTAGGGCCACAGCCCGACCGGCAGGTCGACCTTGTTGTAGGTGACCTTGTCGCCGTCGACGTCGAGCAGCGACACCTTGTGGGCGGAGAATTTGGTCGCCAGCGCGCGCTTGCCGTCCGGCGTGAACACGACATGCGAGACCTCGTCGCCCATCGGCACCGTGTCGATCACCTTCACGTCGGTGCCTTTGACGGAGAGCACGGTGATCGACTTGTCGGCGCGGTTGGCGACCAGCGCGAGGTTGCCGGACGGGCTGAAGCTCAGGCCCGACGGCTGCTTGCCGGCCGAGATGGTGGTGACGTGCTTGGGCGGGCTCGCCTTCATGTCGATGACGTGAATTTTGTCGTCGGGCGACTGCTTGAGGGCGTCGCCGTCCTTCGCCACGTTCACCGAGTCGGCGACGAGCGCCACGGTCCCGGTCGGATCGATATCGAGGTTGACCGGCGGACCGACCACCGAGTTCTTCAGCGGCAGGTTGGCGACGATCTTCGGGTTCATCGGATCGACGAGGTCGACGATGAGCACGGAGTCCTTGCCCGGGAGCGACAGCACCGGCTTGCCGTTGTCGTCCCAGATCAGCTTCTCGTCGTTGCCGACGATCATGAACGGCGCGGCGAGTGCGGCGGTGACGCCGAGCCCGAGAACAGCGGCGGCGCCGAGCGCGCCTGCCACGATACGAGACCGCATGACATCCTCCCCATTTTGCGCGGGTTCGCGTCAGCCCGCTGCGGCGATCTTTGCGCTTGGCCCCAGCGGGCGCAAGGGCATCTCGATCGCAGTCCGCTTGCTGCCGGCTCATTCCCGCTCGGCGCGGATCCAGTTCTCGAGCAGCATCCGCACGGCAGCGACGAAGGCCAGCGGCTGGTCGAGCATGACGTGGTGCTGGGCCTCGGGGACTTCGACGATCGGCGCGTGCGGCCCCATGATCTGCGACATGTAGGACGCGGTCGCCCGCGACACGAGCGCGCTTTTTTCGCCGAAGATCAGGGCGGCGCGGCACCGGACTGCCTGCAGGTATTCGCGAAACGGTTCGCCGAACCGGCGCGCGCCGATCGCCGGACCGTCGAATTTCCAGGTCCAGCCGCCGTCGCGCGGCATCAGCGAATGCCGGCCGATGAACTCGACCAGGAACGCATTCTCGCACGGCTGCGGCGGCATCAGCCGGAACCGCGCCAGCCCCGCCGCGAACGTGTCGTAGATCTTCTTGTTTCCCCAATTCGGCGGCGCCAGCGGCCGGTGCGCCTCGGCTTCGGGCGAGCGGATCGGCGAATCGACAATGACCACGCCGCCCAGCTCGTCCCCGAACTGGGAAGCGAACTTCATCGTCATGAAGCCGCCGAAGCTGTGGCCGATGACGAACGGCCGCTCGCCCAATCCGGCGTCGGCGATGACCGCGCGCATTTCCGCGGCGCGAATGTCCGAGCCGTAGGTTTCCCGCCGGCCGCTGTCGCCCATGCCCGACAGATCGATCGCGGCGACGCGGAACTGCCGCATGAAATACGGGGCGATGAAGGTCCACCAATTGGCGTGCGCGCCGCCGCCGTGCACGAACAGCAGGCCGCGACCGATCAACGTTGCCGGTTCCGCCGCCCACAGCAGATAGTGGATCGGGCAGTCGGCTACGATGACCTGCCGCGACTGCTTGGGCCGGGTGATGGCCCAGCGAAACCAGTCGGGCGCCGGCGTTTGAACCTCGAAAATGTCTGCTGACGGGAAGGGTTGGCTCAACGGGGGTCTCCTTGCGGAGCAATACTCGGGCGTCGATTCCAGGATCGCAACGACTATTCTGCCGTGCCGCGTCGCCGAAAAGCCAATAACTTTATGCTTGACAACAAAATCCTAATAGAATTATATACGCAGAACGCCGCGCGTTTCGCACGACGGGGCCGGCCAGTCCGGCAACCGGCGCGGATATATGTCCGGCGGACCGAAAGCGCGGCCAGCCCTGTAAATTCCTGTAAAAACACGATTCGAAAATGAAAGTGCGATGCAGCAAAGATGATGCAGGTAAGGGCCGCCTGTAAAGATCAGGGAAAATACAGGATTCGGAAGGATAGGCGACGGATGACCGAGGATAGATGTGAGCAACCGCGAAAGACGATCATCCAATCGACGCCCTCTGGCCGGCGTCATTGATTGGATCAATGCGGAATCAATGGCGCGGCGCCGCCAATCAGGAAGCTTGGGTCGGGAAAAGCCAGGGGCATCAACGGATTGGCGATCGTGAATCGGCGATCACGCGGTCGTATTGCAGGGGCGAAGCCGGCGCGAGTTCAATACCGAACAATGGATCGAAGGGAGAGCGGAGAATTCAGCTCCCCGGGCGGTCGCGCATGTCCGGCACGAACAGATCCTTCCATGACGCCGGGCGCGTGCGCAACGTGCCGGCGCGGTGCATGAAGTCCGCGTAGGTCATCGTGCCGTTGGGCACGATCGAGTACTGCGAATCCGGATCGTCGAGGATGCGCATCAGCTCCTGCTCGGACGCCTTCACCGTGGCGAGCGCGCGATAGAACCTTGCCGCCGCCGGCTTGTCCCGCGCGATCAGCGCGTTCGCCTCGTCGACCGCGGCGACCACCGCCTGCGCGAGGCGCGGATTGGCCGCGTAGAAGCGTTTGGTCGTATAGGCCATGATGATGGTGAGGTTGCCGAACAGGTCGGCCGTGTTGACCACGCGGTGGATGCCCGGATGGTCGAGCTCGATATAGGAGAACGGCGGCGAGCAGAAGTGGCTGGTGATCTCGGTCCTGCCCGACAGCATGGCGGCGAGCGCGTCGGGATGCGGCACCCCGACGGTGAGCGGGTCGAGCCTGGCGTAGTGCTCCATGCCGAACGCCTTCGCGGCGGCCATCTGCAGCACCACCGCGGCGAACGAAGTCTTGATGCCGGGCACCGCGATGCGGTCGTTTTCGGTGAAGTCGGCGAGCGTCTTCACCTTCGGATTGCGCGTGTTGAGATAGAGCGAGCCGGCGCCGACCGCGCTCAGGCCGACGATCTCGAGGCGCGGGTTGCCGCGCGCCTTGTCCCACAGATTGAGGAAGCCCGGCACCCCGACCGAGGCGATGTCGAGGGCGCCGGCGAGCATCGCGTCGTTGATGACGTTGCCGCCGTCGATGGTCGACCAGGTCACCTTGACGTCGCCCAGGCCCGCGGCCTTCGCGTGCTTCTCGATCAGCCGCTCGTGCTCCATGACGTAGAGCGGCAGGAAGTGCATCCCGAAACCCTTCGAGATGCGCAGTTCGTTGGTGTCGGCGTGGGCTGCCGCAAGACCAAGGGTCACAAGCACACAGGTCAGAAGCAATCGCATCGGCGAGGCTCCGTTCTTACCCTCCCCTGGAGGGGGAGGGTCGCCGCCGAAGGCGGCGGGGTGGGGTGAGCCGCACGGTCGGATCGCGGATAGGCGCCCCACCCGATCGCGCTTCGCGCGACCGACCTCCCCCTGCAGCGGAGGTATGGCAGGTTAGCGCACCGCCAGCGCTTCGACCAACGGGGCCACGTCGGGAAGCTTGTCGCAGCCGCGCACCAGCTCGGCGAGGCGATCGATCTGCGCGCCGGGCAGGGCGCGGCCGGCGAGTTTGCGGAACTTGGCGACCACGTCGGCTTCGCCGGCAAAATTGCGCTCGCTGCCGCGCGGCGCTTCGACCGTCTGCTCGTGCCGGCTGCCGTCCGTGAGGCGGACCTCGACCCGCACCATGTGGCGGAATTTGGCACCGCGCGCGGTGATCCGCGGATCGTGCCGCACCGCGACCTTCCCGGCGAGCTTGATGCGGGCGGGGTCGGCGACCAGCGCCTCGGAGAACTGCTCGACGAACACGTCGCCCTCGATGAGCAGCGTCGCCACGCAATAGGGCAGATTGAGCTGCGCCGCCGTGAGGCCCTGCGGCCGATAGGGCCAGCCCACGTGATCGACGGTGACCTGCGAGCCGTGCACCACGATCGCCTCGACCTCGTCGGGCGTGAACGGCCGCCGCGCGCGGATCGCCCGGACGGCGTCGAGCGTGGTGTGGTTGCTGCCGACGCAGGAATAGAA
>WNFB01001795.1_pt1 | contig 18459 bp, 10 predicted proteins | sample 5400501 | NCBI WGS metagenome assembly WNFB01 (sample SAMN13153341, study PRJNA577476) | soil metagenome | isolation source: 200 cm saprolite under Douglas fir tree site 2 hole 1 | place: USA:California | collected 2015-04-18 | reverse complement strand
TGAGAACGTTTGAGTATCGTCTCTATCCGAAGAAAGCACAATCTCATCTGCTCATGCAGTGTCTCATCGAAACGCGCCATATCTACAATGACATGCTGGCAGCCGTGAAAGAGCAGTATGAGCAAGATGGGACCTTTCCCTCCAAGTATGATTTGAATATTGCCTTTAAGGGAAGAGGTGGTGAGACTGTTCCTGCCTCTTGCGTGCAGATGCTCTCTGACCGGCTCTCCAAGGCTCTCAAACGCTTTCTTGCCGCCAAAGAGAACAATATCCCTGGCGTGGGCTTCCCGCGTTTCAAAAAGCCCAATCGCTGGCATAGCATCCCACTGCGACAACACAAAACCGATTTCTCGCTTGAGCCTGACGGAAAGCACCTGTCTCTTCCCAAGAAGTTCGGTGGCTCCATCAAGATCAAGTTGCACCGTCCCATCGAAGGTACCCCAAAGACAGCCCATCTCGTTTTGCGTGCTGATGGGCACTGGTATGCGCTCATCGTCTGTGAGACGGAGCTCGAGCCTGAACATTCCCCAAGCGAATGTTCGCATCCTGACATTGGGATTGATGTGGGCTTGAAGTCCTTTCTGACGGATAGCGAGGGGCATACGGTTGAAAACCCACGCTATTACCGCAAGAGTCAAGCCACCTTGAGACGCAAGCAACGCACGATTGCACGGCGCAAAAAGGGGAGTCACCACCGCCGGAAGGCTGCCAAGAGTACGGCTCAAACCCATCTGAAGATCAAGCGGCAACGCCGTGACTTTCATTTCAAGGTCGCCAAAGGGTATACTGAACAGTATCAGCACATTGCCGTCGAGAACCTGAACATCGATGGGATGGTGAAAAACCGCCATCTCGCAAAAAGTATCATGGACGCCTCCTGGGGCGCGTTCCTCGATATACTCACTGCCAAGGCTGAAAGTGCTGGACATGAGGTCATTCGAGTCAACCCCCGCTACACTTCGCAGAAATGTTTCAGGTGTGGGGAGATCGTCCAAAAGTCGCTTTCCGTGCGGACGCATATCTGTCCTTGGTGTGGCTACGTTGAGGATAGAGACGTCAACGCCGCCCAGAACATACTCAAAGTTGCTCGGCCAGGGCATGGCCGTCAGGCGCTAACGTACACCGATGGGTGCAGCGTTGCCTGAGAAGCCCCCGCCGATCACGGCGTGGGGAGTTGTCACATATCCTGTGAGCAGCGAAAGACGCTCTGGCAAAGCCGAAGGAAGCGAATACAGAGCGAGACTTCGAGTAAAGGAGATTGTGCGGCAGCACAAATTCAAACGCTCACGTTCAGAATTAAGTGCTGAGTATTGGAGGAGGTTATAGACATGGCAGCACCACAGATATACATCAATGAACATGCCTTAGAGGAACGGCTTTCTCAATTAGAGCAAGTGCGTCATTGGAGTCCGCGAGTCATTTCCAAATTGGAAACGTTTATCCGCACTGCTGATGACTATGATCTATTCCGGATTAATCCCCTTCGTTATGCAAGCGAAAAAGGGATTACGGAAGCAGAGACGATCGACCTCTTCCTCTACGCGACCAAATGGGGCCTCTTTGAAATGGATTGGATCCTCGTTTGTGCCTTTTGCCCTCAAGTCGTCGATAGCCTGCGAGAACTGAGCAAACTGCATTCGCATGCTCGCTGCCCCTTTTGCCTGGCTGATAATGAAGTCGTCCTGGATGATTATGTCCAGGTCGCTTTTACCATTTCTGCCCGTGTTCGCGACATTATTTTCAGACACCCCGCTTCTCTCTCGGTGGAAGATTTCTATTTGAAATATGGCTTCCCGAGAGGGTTGAAAATATCTCCGGAAGTGTTAGCTTCTCTCCACAAATTCTTTGCCGATATTCAACCGGACGAGCAGCTGAACTTTGAACTTGATTTGCCGCCAGGTCGCTTTGACATTATTGATGTGGAGCATAATAGACTGCTCGATTTCGTGATTGAGCCACCAAGTGATATCAATGCACGGCAGACTACCTCAATTCAAGTCGTTGATGGCCGGTTCAACGTGCTGGATCGTGAGGTTGCTCCCTACGATGTGACCTATGGGGCAGCAAGCTTTCACTTTGAACAACATGGACAGCTTCCAAGCGGAAAACATCGCTTTGAACTCAGAAACGTGACGAATACACGTGCCCGTTTGTGGGCTATCGAATTTCCCGCCGGCTGGGAGGCTACGTATCAGGAATTTGAGCCTTTTCTCTCCGGCAAGAAGCTGCTCACCTCACAAACATTCCGCGATCTGTTCCGCTCGCAGGTGATTCAATCGTCAGAAGGCCTCACGATCAAAGATATTACGTTCCTGTTCACAGATTTAAAAGGGTCAACCGAACTTTATGACAGAATTGGTGATGCTAATGCCTATTTCCTGGTAGGACAACACTTTGAAACCTTAGGGCAGGCTATTACTGCCAACTCCGGTTCCATTGTGAAAACGATCGGCGATGCAGTTATGGCAACATTTGAAAATCCAGCTGATGCCGTTGCCGCAGCCCTGGCAATGATGGAGGGAATTAAGGAATTCAACAAAGGGATTTCTGAAGCATTGGAGCTGAAGATTGGCATCCATCGTGGTCACTCCATTGCGGTGACGCTCAATGACCGTATCGATTGTTTTGGGCAAAACGTCAATATTGCCGCCCGCGTTCAAGGTCTTGCCAATGCTGGGGAAATCTACCTTACAAGTGATGTCTGGGATGCACCAGGAGTCCGAGAATTACTGAAGTCACATGACCTCAATTCGGAACAGGTATCTGTAAAGGGAGTCAGCGAAAAGCTGGAAGTGTACAGAGTTAGTACTCAAGGATGAGATCTCAACAGTTCAAGAGGAGAAAACACGTGAGCCAACACGAAGCCGAACAGCCAACCCAGCAGAAAGCCACCGTACGCATTGTGAAACCCCATCAATTTGACTCCAATACGCCACAAACGCCAGGTATGCAACGCGTGGCAGCTATTTCACAGGAGTTAGCAGGCTCACAGGGGTTGTGGGCCGGTATCACCGTCGTCGCACCGGAGACAGCCAGCGGTGTGCATCATCACGGCGAAGTGGAGACCGTCATCTACGTCGTGTCGGGTCGGGGCAAGATACGTTGGGGAGACACCAAATTAGAGTTTGAATTAGAGTTTGAACAGGATGTCGAGCCAGGTGATTTCATCTATGTACCACCCTTTGTCCCACACCAGGAAATTAATGCCTCGCCAGACACTCCATCAGAATGGGTCATTGTGCGTAATTCGCAAGAACCGGTGGTAATCAACCTTGGGCCGCTAGACAGCATGCAGCAGAGTGGGAATGACGCCACCCACAAGTTTTAGTGCTTTGGCATCCGGTGAAGAATAAATGAACATGCGTTTTGTACATGCTCATCAGGGTAGGTCTGCAATCCTGCTTGTTTTGCTCGTCTTCATGCTAACGGCTTGCAGCCTGATTGGAGGTAACCCAACACCGACCAGCAGTAATGAACAACTGACTCCCACATCCTCAGGCATAGAGCTTGGGGAGCAACCTTGCCCAGGTCAGGTGAAAGACCCGGCATACTGGAATACCATCGTGATCTCAGGCGCCGGTCAAACGATCGAACGCGTGATGTGTGGCAACCTGGTAGGCCTGTCTACGCTCCAGGCAGTAGTGGCTGTTCGTCATGCGGGCAGCGATCACATACTGGACATCTTTATCTACAGTCACCTCGCTAGCGGTGAACCAACACAACTGTTCGCCCTGAGCGGACTCCTGCATGGCGATGTCAAAATCAGTGGCTACAACACTGTCCTTACTGCCCAGTCGGACCCACACTCCAGCCTCAACAAAAGGCTATCTTCTGCCGAATTTGAGCAGGACCTCTTCCGCGAGTTCAAGTGGTCCGATAGTGCGCTGACGTTTGTCCAGGTAACCTTCTCAGGCCTCTTTCCCGACCTGACCCGTTTTCAGGCTGAACGTGAGCAGGCGCAGGTCAATGCGGGACTGGGATTTCAGCAATGGAGGATCGATGCCGTCGGAAGCGCTCAGCACCTCGCCAACACCTTCCTCAACTGGCCACCCGACGTTCCGGTGACCGTTTTGAGCGGTGGAGGGATGCGTGACTATAAAGCAGTCGTACAGGTGCGCAATACAGCTCCCGGCGGTGGGATGATTCGCATCTCGTTCAGTCGTCTTGAAGGCAACAACAATGGCGGCCTGTGGGAGGCAACAGCCATCGAAGCCGATGGGCTGTCTATCACCTCTCCACAAAGTGGACAAGTTCTCACAAGCCCAATCGTGGTAGAGGGAACAGACACAGCTTTTACCGGAAAGATCATGACCATCAAAGTGCTGGATCACGTTCACGCTGATATTGGTCATGCTACTGTTACAATGCCAGGCAACAATGGAACAATGAGTTTTTCAAGCAGTGTTCCTTATACTGCGAGTTTCCAAGGTGGAGGTCAGGAAGGGATTGTCGCATTGTACGCATATAACGCGAATGGCTCTATTGCTGCTGTGACTATGATGAAAGTTCTGTTGGGTACTTAATGAAACACCTCGCCCCCGATTACCTTTATACTCCCCAGGGTCTACAAGCCAACATGGTCCTCTCAATTTCCGATGATGGACGTATCACCTCCATTACCCAACGGGACGTAGTGGCCCAATTCATTGCGCCCGCCGATCTCTCTATTCTCCCCGGAGTGGCTCTCCTGCCGGGCTTCGTGAATGCCCATAGCCACGTCTTCCAGCGTGCTCTGCGCGGACATACGCATCGTCCTCTCTCTAAGCAGGATACCTTCTGGACGTGGCGGCGTGCCATGTATGCCGAGGCGCAGCGTCTGAACCCTGAGCGTTTGTACGAGTCGGCTGTGCATACCTATCGTGAGATGCTGGCGGCTGGCTATACCAGCGTGGGTGAGTTTCACTATGTCCATCATCAACCCGGTGGGCAGCCCTACGCTCAACCCAATGCCATGTCCGAGGCGCTGTTACAGGCCGGACGCGATGCTGGCATACGTGTCGTATTACTCATGACAGCCTATGCCCGGGGTGGTTTCGATCAACCGCTGGAGGAAGAACAACGCCGTTTCTGCGATGCCTCGGTCGAAGCCTATCTTGCCCGTGTCGAGGCACTGCGTCTTACGGGTGTTCCAATTGGCGTCGCACCTCACTCCGTGCGTGCCGTGCCTCAAGACTGGTTTCGCGCCATTGCAGAATACAGTCGCACACATCGTCTCCCTCTGCACGTCCACGCCGACGAACAAACAGCGGAGATCGAACAATGCGAGGCGGCATATGGCTGCAGGCCGATTGAATTGCTGGAGCGTTTCGGCGCATTGGGTCCCTTCACAACCATCATTCACGCAACACACGCCAATGATGCTGAGATTGCCTTGCTTGCCCAACACGGCTGCACCGTCTGTGTCTGCCCCACGACGGAAGGTGACCTTGGCGACGGTATCGCGCCCTACGCCGCACTCTTGCAATCAGGTATCCCGCTGGCAATCGGTTCGGATAGCAATACGCGCCTCGATCCCATTGAGGAGTTGCGCTGGGCTGAATACTCTGCTCGTATGCGCTATCAACGTCGCCGCGTACTGGTCGCCGACGAACTTGCGGCACCCGGACCCTTATTGCTTGCCTACGGCACTCGTTATGGGGCTGCTGCGTTAGGGTTGGAAACGGGAATCATCGCTCCGGGCATGCTGGCGGATTTTGTGGCGGTTGATGTCAATCATCCAACGCTGGCGGGCTGGACTGCGGACGATTTTCTGGATGTGTTGTTCTTTGGCGCATCGGCTGGGGTGATTGTGCAGACGTGGATAGGGGGGAAACGGGTAGTGTAGCAACAATCTGGCCAGCAAACGGGCCTCTAGCTTTCAATCCACAGCCATACTCGCACGGTCTTATCCCCACTTGCCGAGGCGAGCCGCTTGCCATCAGGCGACCACGCCACGCTGAACACCCAATCAGTATGCCCTTTGTAGGTGAAGAGACTGGCATCACTACTGAGATTCCAGACCTGTACGGTCAGGTCGTCGCCTGCCGAGGCGAGATACTTGCCATTGGGGGACCACGCTACGCTCAAGACAGCATCAGCATGCCCGCTGTAGGTGAAAAGGCTGGCGCTGCTGCTGGGGTCCCACACCCGCACAGTCCCGTCTGCGCTTGCCGAAGCGAGGTGCTTGCCATCGGGCGACCACGCCACGCTCAACACAACGTCAGTATGCCTGCGGTAGGTGAGCAGGGTGGCACCGCTGGTGGCGTCCCACACCTGCACGGTCCGATCAGCACTTGCCGAGGCGAGACGCTTGCCATCGGGCGACCACGCCACGTTCTGCACAACGTCAGTATGCCCGGGGTAGGTAAGTAGCGTCTGCTCGCTGCTGGCGTCCCACACCCGCACGGTCTTATCCGCACTGGCCGAGGCGAGGCGCTTGCCATCAGGTGACCACACCACGCTCTCCACGGTAGCAGTATGGCCGGTGTAGGTGAGCAGGGTGTGCCCGCTGTTGGTGTCCCACACCCGCACGGTGTGATCCGCACTGGCTGAGGCGAGGCGCTTGCCATCGGGCGACCACGCTACGCTCAAGACAGGACCAGTATGCCCGCTGTAGGTGAAGAGGTTGGCACCGCTGCTGGCATCCCACACCTGCACGGTCTTATCGTCACTGGCCGAGGCGAGGTGCTTGACATCGGGGGACCACGCTACACTCTCTACAGTAGCGGTATGGCCGGTGTAGGTAAGAGTTGTCTGTCCGCTACTGAGTTTAGCATTCCATACCCGTACGGTCTCATCCCGGCTTGCCGAGGCGAGGCGCTTGCCATCGGGCGACCACGACACGCTCAAGACAGCATCAGTATGGCCGGTGTAGGTGAGAAGGCTGGCGCCGCTGCTGGCGTCCCACACCCGCACGGTCTTATCCGCGCTGGCTGAGGCGAGGCGCTTACCATCGGGCGACCACGCTACGCTGAACACCCAATCAGTATGCCCACCGTAGGTGAGCAGAGTGTGCCCGCCACTAGCATCCCACACCCGTATGATATCATTAGCGCTGGCTGAGGCCAGGCGTCTACCATCGGGGGACCAAGCTAGGCTCGTCACTACGTCCGTATGCCCACTGTAGATGAGCAGGGTGTGCCCGTTGTTAGCGTCCCACACCCGTCCAGTTTTATCAAGGCTTGCGGAGGCGAGGTGCGTGCCATCGGGGGACCACGCCACGCTGGTCACCTGGTCCGTATGCCCATGGTAGGTGAGAGCCGTCTGCCCACTGCTGGCGTCCCACACCCGCACGGTCTTATCCGCGCTGGCTGAGGCGAGGCGCTTACCATCGGGCGACCACGCTACGCTCAAGACAGTGCCAGCGTGGCCGGTGTAGGTGAAGAGGCTGGCACCGTTGCTGGCATCCCACACCCGTATTGTCTTATCGTAGCTTGCCGAGGCGAGGCGCGTGCCGTCGGGTGACCACGCTACGCTGGTCACCTGGTCCGTATGGCCGGGGCAAGTGAGAGTTGTCTGCCCGCTTGTAGCATCCCACACCCGCACAGTCTTATCCGCGCTGGCTGAGGCGAGGCGCTTGCCATCAGGTGACCACGCCACGCTTTCCACAGCAGCAGTATGACCTAGATATGTATGAGGAAGGGTTACTGGTGGCACAGGTGCTTGTCCTGGCGACTTCCTTTGCAACAGCACTGCACTCACTCCCAGAGCGGCTACGGTCAACCCTCCTCCTGCCAGGCCCACCAGTACGGTGCGCCGGGTATAGCGCTTGCGCTGCCAGGCTTCCTGCTGCTCACGTTCGGCGATGAGGGCTTGCTGGTGCGCTTGCTCAGCAGCACTGGCCTCCAGAAACGCTTCCTCGTCGAGACTGAGCAAGGAGCGCTCGCGCCAGGCGAGCGCTTCGGCCAGTTGTGTTCCGCGATAGAGCCGATCCACCGAGCGCCCATAGCGTTGCCACTCGGCCGCGTCCTGCCGGACCACCTGCAAGAGATGCAGGTCCTCACGGGCCTCGCTAATCCATTCTGCCAGACGTCTCCACTCGCGAATCAGCGCTTCATGGCTCACTTCCAGCGTCGTCGTTCCTGCGGCTTCGTTGGTCGTCAGCAAACGAGCTGCAATGAACGTATCAGCCGTCTCGCGCAACCGGCGGGTGGTGGTCTCGTCGGCGAGTGAGAACTCTGCGAGGGCAGCACGACGGCGGGTCGTGTCCTGCTCAGAGGCTCCCGGATCGATCAAGCGCAGCAACAGCGCACGTGCCAGCCGTCGATGTTCCTCCGAAGGCAAGCTCGCATAGGTCTGCTCGGCATGCTGGGAGAGTGCGCCTTTGACTCCACCGATCTCGCGATAGGCTGCCCGCGTCAGGCGATGGTCGCTGCGTCGCTCAAACAACTGCTCCAACGTAAATTCCAACAGCGGCAGTGCTCCCACCTGTCCCTGCATCTCGAAGAGCAGGTCGCCCACCAGGTTCCCTTCAAAGCTCAGTTGCACATCCGGTAGCGCGGCAGGTCCCTTGATGACGGCTCGCAGGTCCTGGACCTCCATTGGCAACACCACGACCTGGTGGCGCGTAATGAGTCGACTCAGCTCTGGATAGGCCAGGGGTCGATCATAAAAATCGGCGCGCAACGTGAGGACGATGACGACCGGCCCCTGAGGCTCCGTCACAGCAGCGACGAGCAGGTCGATGAACTGTTGCCGCTCCTCCTCCGACGAGGTCTGCGTAAAGAGCTCCTCCAACTGGTCAACGACGAGCACAACCCGCTGCTCTCTTGCCTGCACGAGCTGCGTTGCCAGCAGATGCAGGCCGCGTGCTGACTCATCTTCCAGGTCCTCACGCAGGCTCTTCAGACTCCTGTCGGGCAAGCGAGGCGCGAGCGTGAGGGCGAGTGCCTCCAGCGCACGGGTGCCGGGCACCATCGGCCCCAGGTAGACCCACTGCTCGCTTCCCGCCACAGCCCCCTGTCGTAGTCGTGGCAGTAAGCCGGCCATCACCACGCTGGATTTGCCCGACCCGCTGGGTCCAATCACGGTCAGCAAGCGGACGGGAGGTCGCTCTGGATGCTCTGCTGCCAGCAGGCGCTTCACCTGCTCGACCAGTTCCTGCGTCAAGGCCTCGCGCCCAAAGAAATCCGCGGCATCGTCCTGGGTGAAAGCGTGCAGCCCCTTGTACGGGTTGCGCGGCGCAAAGGCTGACTCCGGCGGGATGGATATCTCGAGGGGAGTGTCCTCCTCCAGGTGGATCATCAACTGATCCAGTGCCTCCGCATAGTGCTCCTCGCGGGCGTCGACGAGTTCAATCTGCACGGCGTTGCCCCACTCAGCAGGCAACACGGCAGCGATCTCCTCGCCGGCAGCCCACACGAAGACCACTCGCCGTTGGTACAGGTTCGCGATGCGCAGGTGCTCTTTGATGGTGCGCGAGGAGCGTGCAGCCGGCGAGAGGACCACGAGCACCACATCGACGGCGCGGATCGCCTGGCGCACCGGATCTTCCTGCTCCAACGCGTTCTGCGTCCTATAGGGGTTCTCATCCCAAGCAATGATCCCGCGCTTCTGTAAGTCCGTTTTGAGGCGCGCCACGAAGGATTGATCAGTGTGCGAGGCCGAGACAAACACCCGCCTGGGAGTGACAGGAGGGATGACAGATGGGGTAGAGGAAATGGGACCTAACGGGGTAGTCCCCTCGGGGTCCGAGCGCCGATCCTGCAGGCTGACAGCACTGGCCTGCTCCAACGCCTGGGCAAACAACTGCACGCTGCCATACCGGTCTGCTGGCTCCTTGGCCAACGCTGTGAGCACGACCCCATCGACCGCCTCGGGCAGGGAGGGATCCTTGTCGCGCAAGGCTGGCGGCGGCATCGTCAAGTGCTGCACCATCACTTCGGTCACCGAGCCTTCAAAGGGGCGCACCCCACAGAGCCATTCGTAGACGACGATGCCCAAGGAGTACTGATCACTGGCAAAGCCGGGTTTGCCACGAATTTGCTCCGGAGCCATGTAGGACAGGGTCCCGGCCATGTTCTGCGTCGAGAGCTGCTCCGGGGAAGGGGTGAACAACGAGATGCCGAAATCGCTGAGCAGCACCTCCTGGCTCGCTCCCACCAGCATATTCTCCGGTTTGACATCACGATGGATCACCTGCTGGGTATGGGCGTACTGCAGAGCGGCCGCGACCTGCTTGACGTAGGCCACCGTCGTGGCAAGCGAGAGGCAGGAGCCGCGGGGGTGACGTTGCCGCAAGGTGCCGTGGAGGGCATAGTCCATGGCCAGAAACGGGGTTGCCTGTTCCACGGCAAAGTCGTGGACGCGCACAATATGCGGATGGTTCAGGCGAGCGAGCAGCTGCGCTTCGGCGAGGAAGGGGTCGATATCCTCGTCTTCCAGCGAGGTGTGGAGGACTTTGAGAGCGGCACGACGTTTCAGATAGATATGCTCGCCCAGATAGACCTCTGCGAAGCCGCCTCGTCCAAGCAAGCGCAGCAGACGATAGTTGCCCAGCTGTTGACCAACCCGATTGGGCATGGCTGACACTCCTCGCACTGCATCGAGTACTCATACCTGGTGGAACACCTGCATTCTCTAGACGCTGCCTCACTTGATTTTTCTCGCATCAAGAGAACGCTCTAGCTCATCTGCGCTAGTATACCATACAGCGTATATAGAGACAAAGAGAGGGCAATAGGAAAGGCAGGGGGTAATATCAAATCCGGTTAATCACTGTATCTTTCTCAAGCCGGCTGCCTCAGCCAAATGTAAAGTGATCATCAGGATTTGATATAAGAGACAACATAGCAACAATCTGGACAATAAAAAAAAGCGGATACCCTTCCCGGCCTCTAGCTTTCAATCCACAGCCACACCCGCACGGTCTTATCCTGGCTGGCTGAGGCGAGCCGCAAGCCATCGGGCGACCACGCCACGCTTTCCACAGCATCAGTATGCCCACTGTAGGTGAAGAGGCTAGCACTGCTGCTGGCGTCCCACACCCGCACGGTTTTATCCGCACTGGCCGAGGCGAGGTGCTGGCCATCGGGGGACCAGGCCACGCTTTCCACAGCATCAGTATGACCGGTATGAGTGAGAGCCATCTGCCCGCTGCTGGCGTCCCATACCCGCACGGTCTTATCGAGTCCTGCCGAGGCGAGGCGTCTGCCATCAGGCGACCAGGCTACGCTGTTCACCAAATTAGTATGCCCTTTGTAGCTGAGCAGGGTGTCTCCGCTGCTGGCGTCCCACACCTGCACGGTCTTATCTCTGCTTGCCGAGGCAATACGTCTGCCATCGGGGGACCACGCTACACTGTTCACAATATCAGTATGCCCTTTGTAGCTGAGCAGGGTGTGCCCGCTCGTGGCATCCCACACCTGCACGGCCTTATCGTCGCTCGCGGAGGCAATGCGTCTGCCATCGGGCGACCAGGCTACGCTGGTCACAACATCAGTATGCCCTTTGTAGCTGAGCAGGATGTCTCCGCTGCTGGCATCCCACACCTGCACGGTGTGATCGTAGCTTGCCGAGGCGAGGCGCTTGCCATCAGGCGACCACGCTACGCTGGTCACAGCTTCAGTATGCCCTTTGTAGCTGAGCAGGGTGTGCCCACTGCTGGCGTCCCACACCTGCACGGTCTTATCGTCGCTCGCGGAGGCAATGCGTCTGCCATCGGGGGACCACGCTACACTGTTCACAACATCAGTATGTCCATGGTAGCTGAGCAGGGTGTGCCCGCTCGTGGCGTCCCACACCTGCACGGTCTTATCGTCGCTCGCCGAGGCGAGGCGCTTGCCATCGGGGGACCACGCTACGCTAGTCACGAAACCAGTATGTCCATGGTAGCTGAGCAGGGTGTGCCCGCTGCTGGCATCCCACACCTGCACTATCCCATTCTCGTCCCCCGAGGCGAGGCGCTTGCCATCGGGAGACCACGCTACGCTATGCACAAAACTAATATGCCCTTTGTAGCTGAGCAGGGTGTACCCGTTGCTAGGGTCCCATATCTGCACTATCCCACTCTCGTCCCCCGAGGCAAGGCGCTTGCCATCGGGCGACCACGCTACGTTGGTCACAAAACTAATATGGCCTTTGTAGGTGAGCAGGGTGTGCCCACTGCTGGCATCCCACACCTGCACGGTCCTATCGGCGCTTGCCGAGGCGAGGCGCTTGCCATCGGGCGACCAGGCTACGCTGGTCACAGCATCAGTATGGCCTTTGTAGGTGAGCAGGGTGTGCCCGCTGCTGGCGTCCCACACCTGCACGGTCCCATCGGCGCTTGCCGAGGCGAGGCGCTTGCCATCGGGGGACCACGCTACGTTGGTCACAACATCAGTATGCTCTCGATATGTGTAGGGAAGGGTGACTGTTGGGATGATCACTAGCGGTTGTACTTGAGGCTTCCCTCGCAACAGCAATGTACTCACTCCGAGAGCAGCAACCGTCAACCCTCCTCCTGCCAGGCCCACCAACAGGGTGCGCCGGGTATAACGCTTGCGTTGCCAGGCTTCCTGCTGCTCACGTTCGGCGATGAGGGCTTGCTGGTGCGCTTGCTCAGTAGCACTGGCCTCCAGAAACGCTTCCTCGTCGAGACTGAGCAAGGAGCGCTCGCGCCAGGCGAGGGCTTCGGCCAGTTGCGTGCCGCGATAGAGCCGATCCACCGAGCGCCCATAGCGTTGCCACTCGACCGCATCCTGCCGGATCACCTGCAAGAGATGCAGGTCCTCACGGGCCTCGCGTATCCAGTCCGCCAGGCGTTTCCACTCGCGGATCACTGACTCATGGCTCACTTCCAGCGTCGTCGTTCCTGCGACTTCGTTGGTCGTCAGCAAACGAGCGGCAATGAAGGCATCGGCGGTCTCGCGCAAGCGGCGGGTCATGGTCTCATCCGCCAGCGAGAACTCCGCGAGCGCCGCACGGCGGCGGGTGGTGTCCTGCTCGGAGGCTCCCGGGTCGATCAAGCGCAGCAACAGCGCACGTGCCAGCCGGCGATGTTCCTCGGAAGGCAAGGTCGCATAGGTCTGCTCGGCATGCTGGGAGAGGGCGCCTTTGACCCCACCGATCTCACGGTAGGCCGCCAGCGACAGGCGATGGTCGCTGCGTCGCTCAAACAACCGCTCCAGGGTAAATTCCAACAGTGGTAAGGCTCCCACCTGTCCCTGCATCTCGAAGAGCAGATCGCCCACCAGATTCCCTTCAAAGCTCAGTTGCACATCCGGCTGCGCGGCAGGCCCCTTCACGACGGCTCGCAGGTCCTGGACCTCCATCGGCACCACCACCACCTGATGGTGCGGAATAAGTCGAGCCAGCTCTGGATAGGCCAGGGGTCGATCATAAAAATCGGCACGCAGCGTCAGGAGCACGATCACCGCTCCCTGCGGCTCCATTGCGGCCGTAATCAGCAGGTCGATGAACTGTTGCCGCTCCTGCTCCGACGAGGTCTGCGTAAAGAGTTCCTCAAACTGATCGACGAGCAACACTACCCGCTGCTCTCTTGCCTTCACCAGTTGCGTCGCCAACAGTAGCAGGCCGCGTGCTGACTCATCTTCCAGGTCCTCACGCAGACTCTTCACACTCCTGTCGGGCAAGCAAGGTGCGAACGTGAGGGCGAGTGCCTCCAGTGGATATGTTCCGGGCACCATTGGCTCCAAATAGACCCACCGCTCACTTCCTGGTAGTGCGCCTCGCTTCAGTCGTGGCAGTAAGCCGGCCATCACCACGCTGGATTTACCCGACCCGCTGGGTCCAATTACGGTCAGCAAGCGGACGGGCGCTCGCTCTGGTTGCTCTGCTGTCAACAGGCACTTCACCTTCTCCACCAGTTCCTGCGTTAATGCTTCGCGCCCAAAGAAATCGGCGGCATCCTCCTGAGTGAAGGCGTGCAGTCCCTTGTACGGGTTGCGCGGCTCAAACGCTGATTCCGGCAACACAGACTCCATCTGTGGCGTTTCGTCCTCGTCAAGAGAGTCCACCACCTCTTCCAGAGCCTGTTCATAGTGGTCCTCGCGGGCATCGATTAGAGCGATCCTGTCCGTTTTACTCCATTCCCCTGGCAGAGCTGGAGTGCCATTCTCGCCTGCTGCCCATATGAACAGCAACCGTCGCTGATACAGGCTGGCAATGCGCAGGTGCTCTTTGATGGTACGCGAGGAGCGTGCATCGGGCGAGAGCACTACGAGCACCACGTCGACGGCGCGGATCGCCTGGCGCACCGGATCTTCCTGCTCACGCGAGTGCTGCGTCCGGTAGGGGTTCTCATCCCAGGCGATGATCCCGCGCTTCTCTAAGTCCGTTTTGAGCCGTGCCACGAAGGGATGATCGGCCTGCGAGGCCGAGACAAACACCCGCCTGGGGGTGAGAGGAGGGATGAGAGATGGTGTGGAGGAAATGGGACCTGCTGGGACAGTCATCTCCGAGTCCAAGCGCCGATTCTGGAGGCTCTCTGCACTTGCCTGCTCCAACGCCTGGGCAAACAGCGGCACGCTCCCATACCGGTCTGGTGGGTCCTTGGCCAGCGCTGTGAGCACGACCGCTTCGACCGCCTCAGGCAAGGAGGGATCCTTGTCGCGCAAGGCTGGCGGCGGCATCGTCAAGTGCTGCACCATCACTTCGGTCACCGAGCCTTCAAAGGGGCGCACCCCACAGAGCCATTCGTAGACGACGATGCCCAGAGAGTATTGATCACTGGCAAAGCCGGGTTTGCCACGAATTTGCTCCGGAGCCATGTAGGACAGGGTCCCGGCCATGTTCTGCGTTGAGAGTTGCTCAGGGGAAGGGGTGAACAACGAGATGCCAAAATCGCTGAGCAGCACCTCCTGGTTGGTTCCTACCAGCATATTCTCCGGTTTGACATCCCGGTGGATCACCTGGTGGGTGTGGGCGTACTGCAGGGCGGCAGCAACCTGCTTGACGTAGGCTACCGTCGTGGCGAGCGAGAGGCAGGAGCCGCGGGGATGCCGTTGCCGCAAGGTGCCGTGCAGCGCATAGTCCATAGCGAGAAATGGCGTGCCCTCTTCCACGGCAAAGTCGTGGACGCGCACAATATGCGGATGGTTCAAGCGAGCGAGCAGCTGTGCCTCGGCGAGGAAGGGGTCGATATCCTCGTCTTCCAGCGAGGTGTGCAGGACTTTGAGGGCGGCACGGCGTTTCAGATAGACATGCTCGCCCAGATACACCTCTGCGAAGCCGCCTCGTCCAAGCAGGCGCAGCAGGCGATAGTTGCCCAGTTGTTGACCCACGCGATTGGGCATGACTGATACTCCTCGCACTGCGTCGAGTGCTCATACTGGTGGAACACCCTCATTCTCTAGACGCTGCCTCACCTAATTTTTCTCGCATCAAGAGCACACTCTAGCTCATCTGCGGTAGTATACCATACAGCGTATATAGAGACCAAGAGAGGGCAATAGGAAAGGCAGGGGGGGAAGAGACAATGTAACAACAATCTGGACAATAAAAAAGCGAATACCCTGCAGGGTATTCGCTCACTGGTAGAAAGCTAGTTGTGTTGCCCAAACTTACGCTGCAACTCCTCTTCTACCTTATTTGCAACCAAATCACAGAACGTTATCTCTTGCTCAGTGGCGGACTTGTATTCTGCCAACTTCAGAAAGAAATCTGCTTGTTCCGCAGTCATCGGGACATCGTATTCAACACCGTTATGTGCAACAACATGTACAATTCTTTTCATCATATCCTCCTCAGTAGCACCCCGATTTATCGTGGGTGACTCCTGCTATGCTTACTCTCGTTCTTTATCCAATATATGGCATTCGATATGGTAAGCGTCCCCTTCGCCCGACTTACTTTTATCATTCTCCTCTATTCAGGTCATCATCAGTGATGTTATGCATATATACATTTCTATTATACCACACCGGTCCCGGTTGCTTTTTGTGCTACAATTAGCTCCAGGAACACTCGATGATACCTGTCGCGTCACACCGCATCAATTCAAGAAGGAAACAGTATGCCTCGTATACAATTTGGTTTGTCTCTACCTTCACCTCGCAGAATGTCACGCCAGGACTATCTCGCTAGCGTACAAAAGAGCCTGGAACTTGTCACCGGACATTGCGACTCAGTCTGGTTTACCGACCACCTCCAGTATGACGATGCACCGATACTGGAAGGCTGGACGATACTCACCTACCTGGCGGCCCTTCATCCACAATTTACTTTTGGCCACGTCGTATTGTGCCAATCCTTCCGCAATCCAGCCTTGCTGGCCAAGATGGCCGCAACCTTTCAGTACATGAGCAGCGGCCGCTTCATCCTGGGCATCGGTGCTGGATGGAAGGAAGATGAGTACAGAGCCTACGGGTATGATTTCCCGTCCGCCAGTACTCGTGTGGAAGAACTGGAAGAAACGCTCCAGATCGTCAAAGCCATGTGGCGTGATGAACGTGCGACGGTGCAAGGCAAGCACTACCAGGTTGTTGACGCTTACTGCGAACCCAAACCAGAGCCAATACCCACGATTATGGTTGGTAGCTTCAAGCCACGCATGCTGCATTTGACCGCACGGCATGCCGATTGGTGGAATGTCTCCTGGACACCCATTGCCGCTTACCGCGAGCTGGTTGCAGAATGCGAACGTGCCTGTGCCTATGTTGGTCGCGATCCGTCTACGCTGCGCCGCACCTGGTTCGGTGGCTGCCTGTGTGCTCCCACCGAAGCTGCTGTGGAGGCGATCAACAGGCAGCATGTCCAGGCAGGCCCTAATTTCATTGGCACTCCTGCGCAGGTCGTAGAACAGATGCGCCCGTTTATCGATCTTGGTGTCGATTACTTCATGCTCACTAACCAGGGGTTTCCCGACCAGACGACGCTCGAGATGCTGAACAATGAGGTGATACCGATGCTGAACAGCTGAATAGACTATCCTTCCTTCCTACCTTACTTTTTATTTGACGGCACAGTCGCAACACCTTCGAGGTCAGCGGCGCGTTTGAGTGCACGAGACTGCAATATTCTGACGTTTCCTTCCGTCAAACCCAATCTTCTAGCCGTATCTCGTACCGAAAGGCTGAGCAGAAAACGGCAATTTAATACCTCCCGGTAATGCTGCGGTAGTGCCTGCAGAATACGCTGAACGCGCTCTGCTGGCTTGCTGTTTACCCCAAATGAGTCGTCTTCAACCGGACCTTCCCAGCCAGCTTCTAACAATCCTTCCAGTGAGCTAGTTGTGACCCGATAGTGGGCACGCCAGTGGTCAGCAATGGTGGTACGTGCCACTTGAAACAGCCATTTACGCACACTTTGTGCCTCTCGCTCGTAATTGAGCCCACGCACGGCCTTGAGAAAAATTTGCGACGTCAGGTCCTCGGCCTCTTCCCGGTTTCCCATCTTGCTATAGACATAGCGATAGATCAGGCCAAGATTCTCGCGATAAAATGCCTGGACCCTCTGCGTATCCAGGGTCGCTTGTTCCGTAGCTAAACAGGTAGTGTGTATCACCGCCATTGCCTCCTTCTCAACCTCAGCTTATGGTGTTGTGACTTCGCCTTAGAAGATAAACTACTCAATCACCTGCAAATAGTGCAGGGCCTGCTCATCCATGGTGGAAGTATAACCGCGAGGGGTTGTTTATAGCATCGGAAGAAATTCTATATGTGCGAGATCTTTTGCAATAGCAAGGATTACCTGGTATGCGAAGAAATACCCATGCTGGTGACCTTACCAGGGTTTCAGGCCACCTGCTGACGGTGCTCTTCAAGAATGGGACAAGGCTTGCGGGAACAGGGAGTGAAGCTTTTTGGCAATCGGCACACCTAGACTGAGAAGATGGTACAATGCGGTCACGATGTTGATCATGTAGGGGTAGAAGTAGCGAAGCTGTCATATACCGCATACAGCAGCGGCTTGGTCTGGCAATTCCGATCGACCTGATACAGGCCAAACCGAATGATGTGCTGAGTAATAGGGGGATAAGGAGGGATAACCCATGAATGTACACGAGGAGCTGACGCTCGCGCCCTGTCCGTATTGCCAGGGCATGCATCAGGCTGGCACAAGTGAGCAATGCCCCTTGAACCCGAACAGGGGAGAGCAGAGTAAGACCGTAACCAACGGGTATGCTACACTATAGTGGCACACGTAATGCGCGGCCCTGCTTCTCACCACACGTACAGAACAGCTCGTGCTTTCAGCAGAGACGACGCTTGCACTGCTTGAAATGCTCTATCAGCACAGAGACGAGATGATAGAGGCTGCACATGCGCTGTAAGACGCAGGGAGTAGACAGGACATGAAAGAACACATACTATCAGGGACCGCAAAGGGACACACGGTAACATTGAATGTCAATGAGCAAAGAGGTATCACGCTTGCAGAAATAACCTCACTTGAATTGAGCGACCATGATGTACTTACGGTGATTGCGTTTTTACGTGGGGTGAGTGCAAGGCATGAGCATCCTGCACGCCACGAAAAAGAGGATGACCGCTTACAGCTGTACTACACGGTTGAAAACGGTATCAAACAGGTGACAAT
>WNFB01005528.1_pt1 | contig 18464 bp, 16 predicted proteins | sample 5400501 | NCBI WGS metagenome assembly WNFB01 (sample SAMN13153341, study PRJNA577476) | soil metagenome | isolation source: 200 cm saprolite under Douglas fir tree site 2 hole 1 | place: USA:California | collected 2015-04-18 | reverse complement strand
ACCGGACGAGTGAATATCACCTTCTTCCCCGAGTCGAGCTACGTCTCCTCCTTCAAGGTTGGGGTAGACGGCAGCACCTTTACTCCGAGGGGAACGAGTTATCAGTGGGACTCCCTCCTCGTCTCGGACGGTCTTCACACACTGAGAGTAATCGCTGTAGACCAGGCGGGCAACAACTCCACCACGCTCGTCACCTTCCGCACAAACGGGCAGGCGCTCGCTGCACAGGCTGCTCAGGTCAGAACTCTCACCACGTACCTGACGTTCGCGGTGGGGGGGATAGGGGTCGTCGCGGTTGCCGCCGCAGTCGCTTTCTACAGACGAAAAAAGGCCTGGATGTACTAGCGCGTGACCGTCGGCGGCGGTTTGTTGACTTGCTTGTTGACCGCGTCCGCTAGATAGTGGCCCCTCAGCGTAACCTTCACATCCCTCACGCCTTTCACGCTCAAAACGCTCGACTTGATATCGCTGGCGATTTTCAGCGCGAACATCGGAGGGCAGAAGGCTGCCGTGAGGTGAAACTCCACATCCACGAAGCCATCACGAATGTCAAGCCGGTCGACGAGGTTCATGTCCGTGATCGGGCGGCCGATCTCCGGGTCGATGATTTTCGAGAGCTGAGCCTGAATCTCACTCAGTGATACGGCCTCGGAGGTCATTGAATGGTTTTCCCCTAGCAGTCTATTTATTCTTTCGGCGGAGGGGCTTGCGGGAAGAAAAAGAAGAATGGTAGACCTCTCCGCCTTCCTGACGTTCGACCTCACACTATTCACCGAGGCCTTCCTCCTCCTCTTCGCCATCCTGGACCCGTTCGGGACCGTTCCGATCTTCATGGCGCTGACTGAAGATCACATCCAGAAGAGGCGGCAGATTGTGCGACAATCTGTGACGCTCGCCACCGTCATCCTCTACATCTTCGCCTATCTTGGCTGGTTCATCTTTCAAATCCTGGGGATAACCCTGAACGACTTTCGGATAGCCGGAGGGATCGTCCTCTTCATCGTCGCATACGACCATCTAAGCGGGAGGGAGGCGAGAACTCGTAAGCTTGAGGCTGAGGAGGTGGCGGCCTTTCCCATCGCCACCCCACTTCTTGCGGGGCCCGGAGCCATCTCTACGGTCGTCATCCTTGCCAACCCTCCCTTCGGCCCGTTAGTCACGTTCGTGGTGATCACCCTCAACGCCGTGCTCGCATTCGTCATACTCAGCCGGAGTGAGCTGGTTCAGCGGCTGCTGGGGGCGAACGGCACTAAGGCCCTCACCCGGATAACTGCACTTCTCATCGCTGCGGTTGGAGTCGCCTTCGTACGGCAGGGGATAGTCGAGATCGTGAAGTCACTCGCAAGGTGAGGCTCGATAGGAAGAGTAGCACTCAGGGTCGTGGTCCGTGGCATCGTCCAGGGAGTGTTGTTCAGGGCCTCGATGAGCGATGTCGCGAGAGCAAACAGGGTGGATGGGTGGGTGAGGAATCGCCCCGACGGAGCCGTCGAGGCGCTTCTTGAGGGGGAGGAGGTTGATGTCAAGAAGGTCCTCGACTGGAGCGAGCGCGGCCCTAGCAGGGCGAGGGTCGACTCGGTCACCGTCGAAAGGAAAGAGAAGCTCCACGGCCTTCGAGGATTTCGCATCGTGGGCTAGTGGGCTAGCCAAAGGTTTAACCATCTCTGCGCGGCCGCGAAAATACTTTGAAGAAGGTCGCCGTCATCAGGGGTGACGGAACGGGACCTGAACTGGTCGACGCGGCCCTCTCTGTGATCGAAGCGAGCGGCGCGACGGTGGAGCTGGCGAGTTGCGAGGCGGGGTCGGAGTGGTGGAGCAGGGAGAAGGGCCCCACCTTCATTCCCGAAGAAACGTGGCGGGTCCTCGAGGACTCCGACTGCTGCCTCAAGGGGCCCACCACGACGTTCCCTCTTCCCGGAACGCCTAAGAGCGTCGCCGTGAGCATCAGGCAGAAGTTCGACCTCTACGCAAACGTCAGGCCCATCAAGACGTACCCGAATCATACGGGTCCCCTCGGCGAGGTTGACTTCGTGTGTGTTAGGGAGGCGACCGAGGGGCTCTATTCAGGAATAGAGCATCGACTGGACAAGGACGTGGCTATCGCTATCCGTCTCATAACGAGAAACAAGTCGACGCGAGTCGTGAGGTTCGCCTTCGAGGAGGCGCGAAAGCGAGGATGGTCGCACGTGATCGCAATTTCGAAGGCCAACATCCTCAAAGTCACCGATGGGCTCTTCCTCGAGTGTGCCAGGAGGGTTGCGAAGAAGTATCCCCGTGTCGAGCTGGAGGACCTATTGATCGACAACTTTGCGCAGCAACTGGTGAAGAACCCCGATAGGTTCGACAGGTGTATCATCGTCGGGACGAACCTCTTCATGGACGTCCTGTCAGAGGAGGCATCAGGGCTGATAGGAAGCATCGGGATGGTCTACTCGGGCAACTTCGGGGACGACTACGCCATGTTCGAGCCCGCCCACGGCAGCACCCCGAAATACAAAGGGCTCAACAAGGTCAATCCTACGGCCACGATCCTCTCGGCCGCCTGGATGCTCGACTACCTGGGTGAGAAGGGACCTTCGAAGGCGATCTTTGACGCAACCTTGAAGGTAATCGCAGCGGGGAAGGACATCACATACGACATCGGCGGGAAGGCGGGAACTCGCGAGATGGCTAGCGCCATCGCGAGGCTCCTTTAGATTGGCCGTCCTTCGCGAGAGCGCCCTAAGAACTGGTATCGCTATCAGGGTGCCGGCAATCGTGAAGAAAGCTCTCTCCACTGGGTACACAAAGAAGATTGTCGCCCAGAGAGATGGGAACCTGGACGGAGGGATGACAGCGTTGATTCTCCCGAGCACGTTTTCGAAGAGAACGCTTCCTGCCACGTGCGCGCTCATCGTCGAGAGGAAGACAGTCGAGGCGATGAAAAGCCATCGGAATTGGTCCTTTCCCCCCCTAGCTACGAGAGCCCAAACGACACCCATCCCCACCACAGAGAGAAGGTGCATCCAGAGAAAGGGAACTTCCGCTGAACCCACAGAGATTAAGCTGCTGGAGAGAGGGTCAACTGTGAAGAGCGCTATGAAGAGAAGGGGGAGCGCGAGTGATTCCTTGATCCTTCCGGTGAAGGAGAGTCCAGCGGTCGCGGCGGCGACGGCTCCTGGTACGAAGTCGAGTCCGTCGAAGATGACCGGCCGGCCGAGCAGGAAGTCGAGGAAGGTGCCGAGTGTTACGGAGAGCGCCCCCACATAGGGACCGAAGAGCATTCCTGCGAGCGGGCTGAACGTCTCTCCTAGGGTGAAGGTGCTGCTAATTCCCACGTACGCCGAGACTGGGAACAGCCTCGTTATCGAGTATACCACTGCAAAGACCGATGCGTACGCGATCCTTTTGGAAGTCCCTGCTGTTCGTAGCATACCAGTCATCGAATTCGTGCGCTTAAAGTTTTATTCGGTTTTTCATCGTCTCCCGTGTCGTACTGGTAAGTTGGACCGGTACCACAGTTCTTAGGGAAGAATTTCCTGAACCCGTAGAATAAACGCTGTGATGACGAAGAGTGCGGACCCCGGTTGTGTTCGAGGGGTACAAAGTGTTGAAGAGATTCCAAACGGCGTAAGCTCCCTAGATACCAGCCCACCTGTCGCCCGACCGGAGGGCCGTCGACGAGACCGATGCAAGAACGATTCCCATGAACAGTCCTTCGAAACCGCCCTTGTTCCGCAACTAGTTGTGGCACGGGCGCAATTTCTCCTGCATATGGGAGAATTGGGAATAATCCTCCCGAAAGCATCGAAATCCAAGCAGGGCTGACGAAGGCCTCTCGGTATCCATCAATCCCGACTGAACACCATGAGTTTTTGCGAAACTGATCAAGTCGAATTGAGTTCGAATGACCGATGCTCAAGCGGGCCTGGTAGGGTCCATCCTGAACTGGTTCGAAGTGGATCCCATAGGCCGAGTGAATGATAGGCTGGTAGGCGATTCGCATAAATAACGAGAGTCCTTGGCTCGGACCATGCCCGAGTACGCGGTGCTTCAGTCACACCCACCCGATAACTGTCCCATGACTAACAAGGCAGTCAGGGAGTTCGCAAAAAACCAGTTCCCAAAGAATCCGGCAATAGCCAAGAAGCTCGGTGTCAAAGTCAAGCAGGAGCTCCATCTCGATCCGGACCATCAGGCTTTCATTCTGTTCGAGGCGCCCAACGCCGAGGCTGTCCGAGATTATCTCGTGCAGGGAGGGTACGTGCACTTCTCGCGCCTCAGTTTCCATCTCGTGACGCCCATAGCTAAACTCCTGAAGCAAGTAGATGATATGCCGACCATCTACTAGACCTTCTCTTCTTTTTCTTCGGTAGGATGTCGGGTGGGATTCGAGCAGGCCACTCCGAATTTTGACACATGGCACGAAATCGGATTCGCAGGCCCGGACAGCTTCAACGAACCTACGATTCTCTCTCCCTCTCAAAACCAGGGTCGAACTAACACTTTCTTCTCCGATGGCAATCCCCCGCTGGGAGTCGGATCTTTTGCCACTGAAAGGAAGAAGAAGGAACCCAATTTTTGGGGCGGTGAAAGTTTTTAGCTTCCGAAGGACGCTGGGAAATCATGTCGGGCTCAGACGCAGAAGTGAAGAAGGCGGCGGAGCTCAAGCTGTGGCTGGAGTCTCGGATAACCGAGCTTCAGGAGGAGATCGAGAGGCTGAAGGAGGCTCTCAACTACGTCGATACCACCCTGAGGGCCGAAACGTTCAGGTCTGCCAGCGAGCTGGTTAGTGAGGCTGGTGAGATTGCGGAGAGGAGGGAGCTCAGGAAGGACAAAGGGGGGCAACCGATCGCGACTGCCTCGATCACCTCCGCCAAGCTCGTCATTGAACCCGCGCCCAGTGTGACCCTGCGTGTTGATGTTCCTCCGTTCAAGTCTTTCCTCCTCGGGAAGATTCTCCAGGGGATGAAGGCGAAGGATGAGGAATTGGTCGCGAAGGGGAAGCTCGCCGATGGTGAGCAACTCCGCTTCAACTTCGAGGAGAGAAACGGCAGCGTCTCTAGGGTGGTGGTTGAGAATTACAGAGAGAAGAGCAGGCTGAACGAGATACTCAACACTGTCAGCTGGACCTTCTCAAGAATGCTCGAGAAGTAGCTAGGTTTCCCTGAGGCGGAGTACCTCTCCGCGAGTCGGGGCCTCCGGTTCTTCGGCCGACACGTAGTATTTTGCCGCTGCGTTCGCGAGGGCGAGCCTATCAGCGTCGCTTTTCCCGTTGAGGAAGAAGTGAATCGAGGCGGCGTCCCAGACGTCTCCCGCGCCTGTCAGCCTCTTCGGGGTCACCCATCCTATCCCGCATCGTACGACCTCGGATCCGGTCGAGGTGTAAGACCCGCTCTTCGTGTGAATGTCGACCCTGAGATTCAACTTTCGTGCGATGCTGCGCGACAGGTCACCGAGGTCCCTCTCCCGGATTCCGAGTAGTCTGCCCGTCGCTCGCGCCTCCGCCTCGTTGAGACTGAGCCAGTTCACGAGACTCCGTTCCATCATCGCACGCAGCAGCTCCCCGTATGGTTCGAGCCTGTCCCGCATGTCCGCGGGGTCGAGGAATATCTGGTGCTTTCGACCGAGATGCCTCCTCAAGGCCATCAGCAATTCGGTGCCATGGCTGTTCGCGGCCCAGTTCACCGAGCAGACAATCTTCGATTCTCTGAGAGCGGCCCAATCATCGCGGTCAATAAGCGACGGCGGAAATTCTCCGGCCCCTCGGTTGTCACCCAGCATCACGTTCGTCCTCGCCCCCTCTTCCATCCCTTCCAAGGCGACAGTCAACCCAGCCTCCCTCTTCTTCACCTTTAGGCCAACCGGCAATCCCTTGAACCCAGCCCTCAGCAGAGGCTCGTGCGCCGGGTCACTGTGTGTCAGGAGGAAGGTTCTGGTCCCGAGCCTCCCCAGCGCGTAAGCGAGGTTGACGGCGTTCCCGCCCCTGATCTCGAGCTGCCTGACTCCGTGTATCCCGCCGCCTCCCTCGTCGGCCTTCTTGGAGATCGCATCTGAGAGCTTACCGAACTCCTGAATCAAGACAAGCCTGTCCACGTAGTAGTCGTGCAGGACCGCGACCTCGAACCGGGACATCGCGCTCTACTTGAGTATCTTTATGCTCTTAACAAGTTTCAGGTCATTAAGCTCTTCCATCGCCTTCCCGCTCAAACTCCCCTCAACAACGAGTGTCATCTTCGCCTCGGGCACCATGTCGGGGTCGTCGGCGAGCGCCTGCCTGATCACTAGGTCGTGCTTCGCGAGGACGCCGGCCACAGCGGCGATCACCCCCGACTTTCTCGGGTCCGCCTCTATGACAATCGCCGAGTAACCAAGCTTCGATGCGACCGGAACAAGGCTCGAACCGATGGGAGCCAGGTTCGAGAAGAGACCATTGAGAAACCGGTTTCCCTTGATCTGCTTGACTGTCTGTTTGACGACCCTCCTGTCCACGTTCACGGCCCTCGCCACGGCAGAATAGTCCACCTCGACGTCCCCGACATAGAGCCGCAGGTCGTCGGCGACCCTGATCCCACACTCTATCATCTTCTTCACGATGTCGGCCCTAACGATCTGTCGGGAGAACTGTTTCTTGACGCTGGGCCACATCCTTCGTAAACTCCCGAGTCCCGACTTAATAGTCGTTCCCCCGTGCGAGTGGGTGTACTGAGGCTACCTTTTGTTTGTTCAGACTTATTTTCGGTAAGCGGCTGAAGATGGGACAGAAGGAAAGGTGACGATGTACATTCGTGAGCACAAATGAATAAAAGGCGTGCTGGAACTTCCTCCCGCCGAGGCAGATGCGAATCAAATCCACGCTTTCGCAAGAACAGCTCCCCAAGAACTACTACAATATACTCCACGACCTTCCCGAGGGCGTCCCCCCACCCCTCGACCCCAAGACGAGAAAACCGGTATCCCCCGAGGCGTTGCTGAGGCTCTTTGCGAAAGAGTGCATCATGCAGGAAGTCTCCACCCAGCAGTACATTCCAATACCCGAAGAGGTAAGAGAGGCCTACCTCAGGGTGGGAAGGCCCACACCTCTATACAGGGCAACCCGATTGGAGAAGAAGCTGAAGACGCCCGCCAAGATCTTCTTCAAGAGGGAGGACCTCAACCCGGCAGGCAGCCACAAGCCCAACACAGCAATCGCGCAAGCGTACTACCATCAGAAGGAGGGCACCGAGAGGCTGACGACCGAGACGGGTGCGGGGCAGTGGGGAAGTGCCCTCGCCCTCGCCACAGCCCTCTTCGAGATAGCCCTCACCGTCTACATGACGAGGAGCAGCTACATCCAGAAGCCGTACAGACGAATCCTTATGGAGGTATACGGCGCGAAGGTCTTCTCGTCTCCTAGCGACAAGACTAACGTAGGGAGGAGCTTCCTCGAGAAGGACCCCGACCACCCCGGAAGCCTGGGTCTTGCGATCAGCGAGGCCGTCGAAGACTGCGTCACTCACGACAACACAAAGTACTCCGTCGGTAGCGTCCTGAATCACGTCCTCCTTCACCAGACGGTCGTGGGGCAGGAGGCGAAGGAGCAGATGAAGGAGTTCGACGTCGAGCCCGATTACGTCGTCGGCTGTATCGGAGGAGGCAGCAACTATGCGGGCCTCTCGTACCCCTTCATCGGAGACAAGCTGAAGAAGAAGAGCGAAGCAAAGTTCGTCGCGGTCGAACCGAAGGCGGTCCCCTCGACCACGAGGGGCGAGTACAGGTACGACTACGCAGACACGGGCGAGATCATTCCTCTCATCAAGATGTACACGGTAGGTCACAGGTATCAGTGCCCCCCAATCCACGCGGGCGGACTCCGCTATCACGGCAAGGCCCCCTCTCTCTGCGTGCTGGTCAACAAAGGGATCGTCAGCACTGTCGCGTACTCCCAGAACGAGATCATGGATGCTGGGATCACCTTCGCAAAGACCGAGGGAATCGTTCCCTCCCCGGAGACGAACCACGCCATCAAGGGGGCGATAGACCTCGCTCTGCAGTGCAAGCAGAGAAACGAGGAGAAGGTTATCCTCTTCAACTTCAGCGGCCACGGCCTTCTCGACCTCAAGGCCTACGAAGACAAACTAACGGGCTCTCTGCAAGACTTCGAGCCGGACCTTTCGACGCTCAGACAGGCGCTCGCGTCAGTACCACTAGTGCAATAGTTCCCACCGATGGTGGGAGGCCTTCCTTTTTTACTCGTAGGCTCTAGTTATCTTGACCCCATCGACGAGCACCCAAGGGCACAGGGTGGGCGTATCCACCTCCCACCACTCTATCCATTCCCTGTTCTTCGAGATCAGACGGGTTGAGCTGAAGATCCTCTCGAGGCTGTCGCTCACCCTGAGCCCCTTCAGTCCCTGAGTTATCCGACCATCTTCCACCAAGTAGGCGCCGTCTCTCGGCACTGTTGAGAACTCGCCAGTTCTGTAGTTCTTGAAGCGCGTGTACCAGTTGCACGTCAAGATGACACCCCTCTTCATGCTCTTGACCATCTCGTCGTAACTCGAGTCCCCCTTCCCCACTTCAAGGTTCCAGGGGTGTGGGCTTATCGTCCCCGCGTTGCCTGTAGACACCTTCCCGGACTTCTTCGCGGTGGTGAGGTTGTGCAGGTAGTTCTCGAGGACTCCCTCCCGGATGATGGGGGTCGTCCGGGTGGGTAACCCCTCGTCGTCGAAGACCCTCCCGTCGAGGGCCCCGTTCATCCGTCCGTGGTCAGAGAGGTTGAAGCTTTCGGAGGCAACCTTCTTGCCTAGCTTGTCGACCAAGTAAGATATTCCCGCATCTACGCTAAAGGCGGAGGAGAACCCTCCGATGAGGTCGACGAGGTTCGACGCAACTGTAGGGCTCATCAGGACCTCGTAGTCGCCCGCCTCTGGTTCCTTCGCATCAACCATCTTCTTTGCGTTCTCCCCGGCCCTCTTCCCCGCCTCCGCAGGGTCAAACCCCGATAATTTTGAGGCGCACGAGAGACCGTGGCCGCTCGCGTCGTTCTGCGAGAAGGACCGGATGTTCAAGGTGATTGACGCCCCTCTGTCGCGCCCACTCGTTCCGCTCGAAGTCAAGATGGAAGAGGTCGTGAAGGAAGCCACTACCGCACCGGCGGACCGTTCTCCCCCGTTCTTTCTCGCTGACTCGATAGCTTCCCCCGCGAGCTCGCTGAGCTCCGTTCCGACGGCCTCGATCTTCCTGTCGTAGCCCTCCTCCCTAGGTTTGTAGTGGCGCGCCTTCTCAGGGAGGGAAGCATAGTCTGACCCCTTGGGCAAGCTCTGCAGAGAATCGAAGAGCTTCTCGATGAAGGTCCTTACGCTCGACTCATCGGGGTTCGAGGTCGCGGCGACTATCCTTCTCCTGTCCTTCCCCAGGTAGACGTAGAGCTCGGTCTCCTTCGTGTTCTTCGTCACGGTGAGCGAGTTGTTGGCAAACCTAACCATCCGCTCGTTTCCCTGAGAGGTGAGCGCAACAGCGTCATCGACCCCCAACCTCTTCGCGGTCGAAACGGCGAGCTCGTTGAGGGCCCCCACCAGGCCGATCACCTTGACCCCAGTTTGATTCCAGAGAGAAGGGTGTCTGGTCCACCCGTCCAGACGGGGATTCCCTGCATCGGGTCGCCCTTTCCGCACGTCGCGGCCTCGAACTCCATCTTCCTGCTCCGAGCCTTGACGCTCCCCCAGAGCCTCGGCGTCGTTATCTCCAGTACGGGCGCCTTCACCAAACCCTTCAGCTCACCCCCCTCGATGAGGTAGGCCTCAAGGCCGACGTACCTCTGGTTAAGCCTCTTGTCGTCTATGTTCCACTCGGTGAAGGAGGCGAAGTAGACTCCCAGCTTTACCTCCTTCAGGAGCTCTTCGAACGTGTATTCTCCGGGTTCGACGAAGGTGTTTGACATCCTGATTATAGGCTCTCGGTTGAATGCGACAGACCTGGAGGCGCCGTTGCTCGTCACCTCCAATTCCGCCGCCGTGCTCCTGTTCTGGAGGAACTCCCTGATGTACCCGTCCTGGATTAGCCTCCTCTTCTTCCCCTCAACCCCCTCGTCGTCGACCGGGCTGAATCCGTTGGAATTCGGCAGGGTGGGGTCATCGCTCACGTTCGCCTCGGTGCTTCCGATTTTGAGCCCCAAGCTGTCCCTCTTCAGGTAGGACTCGCCCGCCTGCGCACCCTCCCTCCCGAGAATTCTGTCAGCCTCCTGCGGATGGCCGACAGACTCGTGCGCGGCTATTCCTGACAGCTCGGGGCTCAGGACGACATCAATCGTCCCCTCGGGGGGCTTCGTCGCCTTCCTGAGCACATCCCCAAGGGTCTTGGCTTCTCGCTCGACCCTCTTCACCAGGTCCAACCTCTCTACCACCTCCAGGCCACCAGTCTCGCCCTGCTGAATCATCCTCTGGGCAGTCTCCCCGTTCTCAAGCGCGGTGAGGATTCCGAAGAAATGGACCCTCGGGACCCTGCTCTCGACTCTCGCCCCGTCGCTGTTCACATAGTACTTCTCCTCCAAGCTTGCTTCAGCGGTGAGGAATCTGCCCGGAAGTTTGACTCCGACCTCCTCGCTCGTTAACCTTCCGTCGATCTCCCTCAGAAGGGACCCCAACCACTTTACGTCACCGCCCTCTATCTTCTGCTTCTCCTCCGCACTCCACTTCTTCTTCACGGGCTTCGAGGCGTCGAAGGCGAGTGGTTTTTTCAGCAGCGCCCCCGCCGACTTCGCCATCTTCACCGTCCCGATGGTGAGTTGCTTCACCGACCTCCGGTCAAGAGAATTTGTCGCCGAGAATCCAAGGGCGCCTTTCGCCAGAACCCTAACTCCAATTCCGAAGCTTTCTACGAGGACAGCCGGCTCCGGCTCCCCATTTTTCAGGAGCGACTCGTTCCCGCTGGCTCCGTGAATTCTCGCTTCGGCGTAGCTCGCTCCAGCAGTTCTCGCTTGGCCTACGGCATAATCCGCGAGGTCCTTCAGCTCCTCGAGCTTCAATATCAGGCAGCGAATCCTCACCTTATTTCTGCGTTGCGTTGATTCAGAGGCTACCTCCCCGGAGTTGATAGGACTCCCCGGACAACGGATAAATAGCGTGGGGGGAGATGAGTACATGTTGGCGCGATGGAGGTTCTCGCGGTGGCGATAGGGATCGCTGGGATAGCGATTCTGATTCTCTTCGCGAAGAGAAAGATCTAGTGGATGATCCGAGCCGTAATCTTCGACGTCGACGGCACGCTAGTAACGTTCACCTTCGATATCGTCGGAACGCGAAGCGCATTGATCGGAGAGCTACTCAGTAGGGGCTACTCGACGTCAAACCTGACCACCACGACGCTCACGCAGGTCATCCTTGACTCGGCCAAGGAGCAGATCGACTCCGGGCAGGTGAAGGACGACTACCAGACCCTCAGGTCGAGGGTCTACTCGATGCTAGACAGGTTCGAGCTGGATTCGGGGAGGGAGGCGAAACCCATTCATGGAACGCTGAAGACTCTGAAGGCGCTGCGACTCTCCGCAATAAGGCTCGGTGCCTTGACGAACAGCGGGAGGGCTGGCGCGACGAAGGTCCTCAAGAATGGCGGACTGATGAATGCCTTCGAGCTGATTCTCACGCGGGACGATGTCCCGGCCATGAAACCCAAGCCGGACGGAATCCTGAGGGCGCTGGACCTCTTTAACCTCTCGAAGGACGAGCTACTCTGCGTCGGTGACAGCGTCATCGACATCCAGGCCGCCGACGCGGCCGGTGTCAGGGTCGCCTCCGTTGCGACAGGAAACTACAGCCGCGAAAGGCTCCAGGCTGAGGGAGCTGACCTGATAATGAGTTCTATCTCTGAACTTCCCGGGCTACTCCGGACCCTCTCCTAGCTTAGGAGTCTGTAGGTCGGTCGAGTCTTGACAGCCGCTCGCGTAGCTCCCTGTTTTCCTTCTTCAACCCCTCTACTTCTTCCCCGAGTTTGGCGATGGAGCTTATCGTCTCCGCTGTCCTTAGTAACTCATAGTAGACTTCCAGGGCCCTCCTCCTGACCCTGGTGTCCCGGTCCGACACAGACGCGCGCTTGAGCTCCTCCAGCATCCTTCTCTCCGCGAGCCTCGGAGCAACTTGGTCGGCGACATAATACCTCACACGAAACTCCTTGTCCCGGAGAAGTATCTCCTTCAGCGCGGCCACTTCGTCTTCGTAAGCGAAGCCCCGGTTGATGATTCCCTTCATGGCTCCGGTTCTTGCCCTGCTCGGCGCCCCGTACCTCAGGTTCTCCATGATCAGCGTTCTCACCTCCTCCTCCTTGATGTAGCCGGCGGCGTCAAGACAGGCCTCCATAAGGGTAAAGTTGGGAGAGTTGATCTTCATCGCCTTCTTCAACAGCTGCAGGGCTCCGTCTGCCTGCGCCTTCGCGAGAGAGATCGCCGCCTCGCACTGAACGTAAGGGCTCTCGTCTGCGAGCAGAAGCTCTGCGAGGAGCTTGTGTCCTCCCCGGTCCTTGAAGTTGGCGAGCGCCCTCGCGAGGGCCCTTCTCACCCTTCTGTTCTCCGGTATGCCGAGAGAGAGAATAGATGTTAGCGCCTCCTCGGTCCCGACCTCGCCGAGGGCCTGGAGAGCCCTGGCTCTGACAATCCATGATGGGTCGGTCAACGCGGCTTCCTTCAGGGGGGCCAACACCGCATTGTTCTTCGTGGAGCCTAGGTCGGCCGCCGCCCTCGCCCGGCTGGAGGCGTCGATGCTTTCTCTCAGTTGGTTGGCGAGGAGTTCGAAACTCTTCCCAAACTTGACCTTCTTCAGGAACCATTCTTCCGGGTCGAATTCCACTATCCTCGGCCTCGAGCCTAGCTCGAAGGTGAGCTTCTCCTCAGCGGAGGACAGAAGGACCCTCCTCTTCGTCCTACCCTTCCGCGTGTAGAAGACGATATCACACGGCAACCTGAAAATCGGTGTCTGCTCGTCAGTCAGCTGCCTCTGTTTCACGGTGAGGTTGGCGGTCGACCCGACCTCGTCCCAAGAGTATTCTACCTCAAATTCCGGGTATCCCGCCTTAAAGAAGAACTCCTCAAAATACTCTTCAAGCGACTCTCCGCTCACCCTCTCGAGAGACTTCCTCAGGTCGTTAGTCTCGGCGTTATCCCTTGAAAACTGCGTGAGGTACTCCTGAACACCTTTGAAGAAGAAGTCATCGCCGAGGATGTACCTCAGCTGATGGATCATCCAGGCCCCCTTTTCGTATGTCGCCGAGTCGAAGAGGTCGTCGGGGTAGACGTAATTTCTCTCAACGATCGGTCTTCGGTAGGAGGTCTCCTCTTCATCAAAATAGAGCTCTGCTTTGAGGGACATATCCCGCCTTAGAAGGTCGACGCCCTTCTCCTTCTCAAGGTACAGGCACTGAAAGTAAGAAGCGAAGCCTTCGTTCAGCCACGCGTGGGTCCAGTCGGCGCAGGTCACGAGGTCGCCGAACCATTGATGGGCGAGTTCGTGCGCGACCAGGTTGACCGCGTTCTGCCCCTCCCTCGAATACGAGACTTGGAAGTCCTCCTCCGACCTCTCGTCCGGGTAGTAGGTCGTCGCGAGGGTCGTGGCGGAGATGTTCTCCATCCCGCCGTAGATGAAATCCTCGACAGTGGTCTGCGCGTACTTTGCGTACGGGTACTTGATCCCTGTCAGCTCCCCAAAGACTTTCATCATCTTCGCCGTCTCCCCGAAGTATCTCGTAACGTCGTTCCTCTTCCCTTCTGGAAAATAGTACTCGAGACCTATGCCGTCCACCTCCTCCTTCTTGACTCCGAACTTTCCGACGACGAAAGAGTTGAGGTAGCTGGAGTGAGGCGTCTCCTCCTTCCAGTGGTAAGTCACCTTGTCTCGATTCTTCGAGACAGAGAGCAGCCTTCCGTTCGAGATGGCGAGGAATCCTTCACTTACGGTGATGAGCATCTCGCTGGTGCTCTTGTCGTTCGGAGAGTCGTAGCAGGGGAACCAGTAACTCGCGAACTCCGCCTCCGACTGCGTCCATGCCTGAGCCTCCTTGTCGGGGTAGGCCTCGTCAGGCTGGATGAAGTACACCCCCTGGGTCGGCGAGGCTGAGTAGGAGACGACTACCTCGTGCGCCCCCGGGCTCAGGGGAGGGTCGGCTATGACGACCAACTTCTCGTTATCGTGCTCGTACTTGCACTCTCTTCCGTCGAGTGTAACCATCGAGATATGCATCGCCCGCGCGTCGAGCTCGATCCGTTGAAGGGACCTTAGGGGAACGATCCTAAGGGAAGCTCTCCCTTCGAGGCGCTTCCGCTCCAGGTCCACCTCGATTTCGAGCTTGAGGTGCTCGGTATGGAAGGCTCTGCTCCTCGCGAAGTGAGGCCTGGACTCGGGGAGGTAGAACGACCTGTACCTCCTCTCACCCGATGCCACGAAGAAGGCGCCCCTTCTGTCCTCTGAAAAGCTTTCCGAGGTGGATGCTCATGAGGGACCACCCTTACGAGGAGGGGCGCTCCGATCGGCAGTGTGTCTTGGTGCAAGGTGAGCAGCCTCAACGCTTCTGTCGCGAAGGCCTTGAAGGGCTTCCATATCCTCCAACCAAAAGAAGGGTCCTGTCGCGCACGAGGCGCATAGTCGTCGAGGGCTTGGAGGTCGGATACTTTCTGAAGCAGGCTCTCGCCAAGGAGCGATACTTCGGCCTGCGCGAAGTTATGGAAGACGTTGAGGGTTGGGCTGAAGGGCGGGGGCAACGGCTTCTCTACAGGTAGCCCCAGCTGAGGAGCATGTCGACGTCCTTGAACCAGCGCTGCCCTATGTCGTCCCTATAGAACATGTTCGGGATCATGACGTTCCGCACAGACTGGTAAGCGGAGTTGATGGCTTCCTGCATCGAGGCCCCTGAGCCGGTCAGCACCAGGGCGTAACCCGACTTGCCCGCGATGTGCCAATCGCCATCCACATTCTTCACTTCACCGAGGTGAACTCCGTTGAGCGTGGTCTTCCTGAAAAGTATCGTAGCGTCCTCTGAATATTTCTTGAAGGCCTTCTCGTCCTCGAATGGGAAGGGAGGGATTGCGACAACAACACCGACCTGGTAACCCTTCTTCGTTTTGAGCTGGGCGTCCTTGCCCTGAGCTATTTCGCTCAAGAATGTCCCCCACTCGTTGGTAACCCCTTCCATCTGGATGCTTATCGTTGGGTAGCCTAGCCTCGAAGTCCATTCGAGCGGAAAAATCCCCTTGTTGTTGGCAATTGAGTTTATGTCGATGTATCCGACGTACTTACTGGCCGCCAGCTTCTCCTTCGCTTTCAACAAGGTATTCTCGAAGAGCGGGCTGTTTCTCGTCCAGTACATCGAAGTGTTGCCGCACCAGTAAGGCTTGCCATTTCTCCTCACGTACATGATGTGATTCTTCACGCTTGCGCAGTAGACAGTGCCGTCGTAATCGACAGTCCGGGTGTCTCTCTTGTCTATCCAGGATTCTAGCTTTCTGACCCTCTCCAGAACCTCGTATTGAGGCCTCGAAGCGTCCGCGTAGTGATCTACTATCCGAATCTTCCCTCCCCTTCGCCTCTGTTTCACAATGCCGAGCCTTCCTAACTTCAGTAGGAGTTCCTGGATGTCGTCGGCCAGCCTTCTGGATGAGGTGGAGAATATTCTGAACCCATTCTTCATTATGGTACCATCGCCCAGAGTGAACCATTCCAGAAATGTGCCGATCTTGGTGGAGGTGAGCTGTTTTACGAAGTTTGGAACATACTTTTCAGGGGCTCCTCCCAACTCCGCTAGATAGGAGCCTAGCCGTTTGTCGTAACAATAAAACTCTCTCTCCCCCCTGGAGAACTTGAAAGGGAGCTGGGACAGCAGCCCCTGTATTCTCTCGGCCTTCACTCCAAGCTTTTGCGCTATGCTTACCCTGTAGCTGTCTCTGTTGCCTGATACAGAACCGTCGGCGAGCCAGACTCCGATGAACGCCAACCATCTGTCCATTGGTACCTCCAAGGAGCCGGTCGCGCTCAGCACGACTTGACGTCCTTCGACGTGACCAATTGTAACTGATGGCAATGTGAAATATTCGCTTTCCAGGCCGACCCAAATTCCGGTTCTCTTGATTTGAGATTGGGTCTGTAGCTCTTTTGCCTTTACGAAACGGTAGTTGTTTCTGTGCATCCTGGCATCTTGCCGAGATTGAAGGTACATGTTGTGGTCTGGCGTTACCATGATATCCAATGTTCTGTTTTGTATTGAGATGAGCTCCCTGTGGTGCCTGAACGAGACGATGGCGCTGGGCCTCTGAAATTCTATGACGTCGCTTGACGGGTTTAGTGTACAGACCTCATCTTCCTGAGACAGATCCTTGAAGAGTTTCCAGCCCTTCTCCGTGAGCACTTCTGTCTTGTCGTCGTAGCATCCCATCTCGCCTGTGCTGGGCCCAATGTCATTGGGAAAGAGGCGCTTGTGTTCGAAGTTCACGTTGATTGGGTAGACGAAGTCCTTCCCGTTGAAGAAGGCGCCGACGGCGACTTCGACCCCGTTCGCATACTTCTGAATCTGGAAGATCTTAATCTTGTTTGACCAATTCCGTTTGTAGTGTTCCAGAACCAGGAGGACGTCCTTCCCGTCTTCCTCCTGCCCGACGAAGAGCAGCTCCTTCTCGTTCTGGGCGCGCCCGGACGGCTTGATGACATACCTATCGGGATTCTTTCGCACGAAATCTACGCCTGCGTCGAAAGAGCTGAAGTTCCAGCTCGGGAGTGTGTTGACCGGTTTCGCCAAAACCAAGGTCATCAAAGATGATGACGTCGGCCCAGTCCTTGAGAGGTTCCCATGCGCTGACCTTCTCGACGAAGCCGTCGCCGACGTCCTTCTCGCTCTCGCTGCGGGTGTAGAACTTTACTTCGTGCCCTTCCTTCTTCAGCCCCCACGCTAAGTCAGTCGAAAGTGCTTCGACCGAGACAAACAGGAACTTCATCTTTCTTGTTTCGCCTATATATGGTTCTGTATAATAGTTTTGAGATTCTGAAATCCATATTCGGTTTTCCTTAAGGCGGGCTTGGAGAAATCGAATTCGTACGAATTGAGTGGATGGTTCTTTTGCTTCTTTCGGTTCTAGTACGCAATAGAGTGAAGACTTGATTTTCCTCCAAGAACTTGTTGAGGCGGGAAGGAAAAATCCGGTCATAGATAGACGATACCCGTTGGAACAGATTGCCGAGGCTCAAAAGACATGTCGAAAAAGGGCACAAAAGGGAAACTTAGTAATAGCTGTGGAAGCATGAAGTGCGAGTAGGTGATTGAATTATGGAAGACGTGAAAATAATTCTTTCAGTAACACGGCAGTGGCAAGGTTCGCGCGCGCAGCACATCATTTACCTCAAGTGTGACTATCGAAAATGAAGGCGATTGTGTACACAAAATACGGGCCTCCGGAAGTTCTTCAGCTCAAAGAGGTAGAAAGACCTACCCCCACCGACGATGAAGTACTGATCAAAGTTCAGGCGGTATCCGTGAATAGATCTGACTGGGAGATACTGACAGGCACACCCTTGTATGCCCGCATGGGGGGGCTCCTAAGACCACGGCACCAGATACTCGGATCGGACATAGCCGGGCGAGTTGAAATGGCTGGCAGAAACATCACGCGATTTCAACCAGGGGATGAAGTCTTCGGAGACATCTTGGGGCGTATGGGTGGTTTTGCCGAGTATGTCTGCGCTCGTGAAAGAGCCTTGGCGCTGAAACCAGCAAGTATGACGTTCGAGGAAGTAGCGGCCATCCCGCAATCTGCAGTGATCGCCCTGCAGGGGATTCGCGACAAAGGAAAGGTCCAGCCGGGGCATAAGGTTTTGATCAATGGCGCCGGCGGCGGCGCCGGTACGTTTGCGGTGCAGCTTGCAAAATTATACGGGGCTGAGGTGACCGGGGTGGATAACGCGGGCAAGCTGGACTTTGTGCGCTCGCTTGGCGCAGACCAGGTCATTGATTATAGCCGGGAAGACTTCACCAAAAATGGACAGCAATATGATCTGATACTTGATGTTGTCGCGCATCGTTCGGTTTTCACCTACGAGCGGGCGCTAAGGCCCAATGGAAGCTATTTCTTTGTCGGAGGTTCTGTGGCTACACTTTTCCAGATTTTGCTCCTGGGACCATGGATTAGAAGAACCGCGGGCAAGAAAATACGCGTGCTGGCGGTTCAAACAAATCTAAAAGATATGGTTCATGTAACGGAGCTTTGTGAAGCCGGCAAAGTCGTCCCTGTCATTGATAGACGGTATCCGTTAAGTGAGGTTCCTGAGGCCCTCCGGTATCTTGGAGAAGGGCGCGCCAAGGGAAAAGTCGTCATCACGGTGGAACACAACAACTAGATCGAACACAGCACTGCTGCCGAACAGCATTAACACCCCGGTTTTGACCCTTTAGAATGCAACGATTCATGAAGACCTGATGTTCGACCCACTTTGAGGATGAAACCGAGGACGAATCTGGTAAGCTACCAGATAGAGAAAGAGTCT
>WNFB01001790.1_pt1 | contig 18482 bp, 15 predicted proteins | sample 5400501 | NCBI WGS metagenome assembly WNFB01 (sample SAMN13153341, study PRJNA577476) | soil metagenome | isolation source: 200 cm saprolite under Douglas fir tree site 2 hole 1 | place: USA:California | collected 2015-04-18 | reverse complement strand
CCAGTGAGACCCGCCGGCCGGGCTGGCCGAGCGCCTGAAGCGAGAAGCTCCTGGCGACGGGCGGCGTGCGCGGCCCGGCGGCACCGGTCCCGGTCAGTGAGATGACCGCGAGCGCGGCGATTGCCAGCGCGGCGGCGATGCAGGCGATCCTGGTCGTGCGGCTCGTGCGGCGCAGCCTGCTCAAGCCCCGTGGCCGGCCTGTCCGCTCGGGCCCGGCGGCGGGCTGGCCGTCCAGCGCTGTGGACTGGTCGCTCATCGCGGGGTCCAGCTTTCGAGCGGCTCTCTCGCCTGCGCGGGAGCGGGAACGCCGGCCGGGCCTTCGCCCGCGGCCGTCATCGCGGGGAGCATGAGTTCGAACTTACTGCCCGCGCCCACTGCGCTGCGCACCCGGACCTCGCCGTGGTGACCGCGTGCGATCGAGCGGACCAGCGCCAGGCCTAGCCCGGTGCCGCCGGGTATGCCGATGTCCGTTCCGGTCCTGAACCGGTCGAAGATGTGCGCGAGTTCGTCGTGCGGGATGCCCGTACCTCCGTCCTCGATGACGATGCGCGCGAACGCCATGTGGTCGCTGCGGCCGGCTGACAGCCTGATCAGCTGATCAGGGCCGGTGTGCTGAACGGCATTCTCCAGCAGTGCGTCCTCGGCGAGCCCGAGGCGCTCCCGGTCGGCCTGCACGATAACGGGCGCAAGCTGCCCGAGCCGCCAGTCTCGCCGTGCCGTTGGCCGCCAGCGCAGGAACGCCTCGCTGGTGAGCTCGTCGAGCGCAACCGGCTCGGGATGCAGGAAGTCCGGATTCTCGGCCGCGGCGATGACCAGCAGCCGCTCGCCGAGGCCCCTGAGCCGGGTCAGCTCGCCGGCGATTGCGTGAATATCACGCTGCTCCTGGCCGGCCAGTTCACGCGCCAGCAACTCGGCGTGCCCGAGTGCGATCGTGCTTGGGGTCCTGAGCTGAGGCGAGGCATCTTGCCGGAACCTGCGCTGCGTCGCGAGCAGCCGGGCATTCTCCTGGCTGACCTGGGACCGCTCGGCGTCAGCAGCAAGCCGCCGGTGCGCGTGCCACACCACCACCCAGAACATGGCCGCCATCAGCGGCACCTCGGTCAGCCCGGCAGCTGGCTCGGTATGGCGCCAGACGTCGGCGCCGATGGCGGCCAAGGTGGTCAGGCTCACCACGGCGAGCACCCAGAGCGCCTGCCTGGCCGGCCAGACCCGGAAGCAGCAGAGCAGCGTGGCGCTGGCCCAGATGAGGTGGAAAGGGATCGTCTCCCACCGCTGGAAGATCAAGATGGCGGCCAGGTTCAGCAGCGAGAACCCGGCCCAGGCCAGGTCGAGCCAGCCGGGCCAGAACGGCCATCGGTCGCACGGCCGCAGGCCGCGGGCCGTCACGGCCGCCGCGGCCTGCTGTCCTGGCCGCCATTCCCTCTCCAGCCGGCCCAGCTGGGGAAAGGTGATCCGGTCAGAAAGCGGCCAGCTGATAGCCCTCACCACGCACCGTCTTTATCAGTTCGAACCCGAGCTTCGAGCGGAGCCGCCGCACGCAGACATCAACGACATTGGAGCCGGGGTCGAATTCGAGTCCCCACACCGAGGCCAGCAGCTGGCCCTTGGGCACCGACCGGCCTGGGTGCTCCATCAGTTCCCTGAGCAGCAGGAATTCCAGGCGGGTCAGGGGCACCGGGCCAGTGCCGATATTGGCCTGCAGCCGCCCTATGTCTAGCTCAAGCTCGCCTGCCCTGATCACTTCGCCCGGCTGGTGACCGTCGGCGCGCAGCCGCGCGCGAACCCGGGCCAGCAGCTCGGCCAGCGAGAACGGCTTCGTCAGGTAATCCTGCGCGCCAAGCTCGAGGCAGGCCACCTTGGTCGCGACGTCGTCGAGGCAGGACAGCACGAGGACCGCCTGGTCGGGATGCCGGCGCATGATCTCGGTCAGCACCGCCCGCCCGTCCATGCCAGGCATGATCAGGTCGAGGATGATCAGGTCGTGGCTGCCGCCAGCGGCCTGCTGAAGCGCGCTGGCGCCATCGCAGGCGAAATCGATTGCATACCCGGCCGCTGAGAGCGCGCGACTGACGAATTCTCGTATTCTCGGCTCGTCGTCCACGAGCAGAATGCGTGATCCGGCTGAGCGATAGGCCGGCTGATCTCTGATCATCGCGGGCACTTCACTTCGCATCGGCCACGTCAGCGGGGTGTGGCAACCGAATCCGCCGCTCGGCGCGCAGTAGGCGCTCAGCAGAGGATCTACTCCATCAGGCCGCCTGGGTCAAGCGTGACGACTGAGTGCAAGCCATTGCATTGCGTGGCAGCGGCATCGCCACCCCGCTCAATCACGCTGAATATCACTCAGTGTTCTAGGGTAAGCACTTAACGTGACTGCCAGGCTCGGCTGGGATGGCCGATCCGGACTGACCGCCGCCGTAGAGCGCGCAGACCATGACAATTTCGTCATTCACGGCTCAGGTCATTGCCGGTCCCCGGCCGTGATCGCAGGATCGGAAGCGTCCAAAACTTCTGGTTCAGGGGCTGCGCAGGGCGCGCGGCCCCGCTCATGATGCTCGCCCGCGAAGAAGCGAGGTGGTGACCGGTGTCCGTCTCGGCCCGGGCCGTGACCCTGCTCGTGGCGTTCCTGGCAGTGGTCGCGGGCGCGTTTTTCATCGTCATCCATTACCTGCTCGGCGGCCCGCCCACGGTGGACTACACGTCGAGTGCCTCCGGCGGCCAGGTGAACGTCACCATGCAGACCGATGCGTCGTCGAACCCGCAGGCAGTGGCTGACCATCCAACGTGGGTTAGCTACTTCATCAAGAGCCCGCAGACCGGGGCCTGGTTGCACACCACCCTGTTCACGGTGCCGGCGCACACTCGGGTGAATGTGACGATCCTTGGCTACGACGGATCCACGCCGATCCGCAACCAGGTATGGGGTCACGTCACCGGGACCATCGGCGATGTCGCCTACTACGGTGGCAAGCCGGTGCAGGTGGTTAACGGGTGGAACGGCCCGTACCTGATTCAGCACACCTTCGCGATCCCGGCCCTCGGCGTCAGCGTGCCGGTCGAGGCGGGACCGGGCACCTGCCTGACCGGCCCGTGCACGAACAAGGCCCACTCGACCACCACGTTCAGCTTCATGTCGCCGTCAGCGGGCACCTACCGCTGGCAGTGCTTCATCCCATGTGGTCTCTCGTTCCTCTACGGCAATGGCGGTCCCATGTCGACGATCGGTTACATGAGCGGCAACATGCAGGTGGTGGGCTGATGGCCGCCGACGCAGCGCCCTCGCCCGCAGCGACCGGCGCCGCCGAGCCGCGGCATGGGCTGCGGATCTTCCTCATCTGGCTGGTCGCCTCCGCGATCGCCGATCCGCTGCTCTGGTTCGTGCTCGGGCCGCACATGCCGCCGGGCGCAATGACCGACGCCGCGGCCAGCCAGCAGGTCGACCTCAACGTGATGGCGGTCATGTCGGCCCCGGTGACGATCTTCGTGATCATCTACTTCATCTATGCGCTGGTGGTCTGGCGCCACCGCGAGGGGGACGACGAAGACGGTCCGGCCATCCACGGAAACGCCCGCATCTCGGCCCTGTGGATCGGCGGCACCGCGGTGATAGTGCTGTCGCTGTTCGTGTACGGCACGGTCCGGCTGATCAGCCCGCCGGGCGCAGGCGGCGGCGAGGGAAACACCCCGGTCTGGCGGCCGGCCGGCGCGCCGGCGGCCGCCGCGCTGGCGGCGCAGACGTCTGCCTGGCAGCCCGGAAGCGTGCTGCAGGTGCAGGTGATCGCACAGCAGTGGTGGTTCACCTACCGGTACCCGCAGCTCGGCGGCTTCGAGACCACCCACCTGATGCTGCCGGTCGGCCAGGAGATCCAGTTCAACGTGACATCGCTGGACGTCATCCACAGCTTCTGGGCCTACCAGCTCGGCGTCAAGGCCGACGCGAACCCGCAGCTGAACAACGTCGCCTACGTCAAGACCGAGCACACCGGCTCCGTCGTCGTGCGGTGCTCCGAGCTGTGCGGGCTCTGGCACGGCGCGATGTTCGACTACGGCAAGGTCATGCCGCTGGCCCAGTTCCAGGCCTGGGCGGCATCGACCAGGACGCAGCTCGTAGCTCTCACTACGGAGCTGCCCCCGTACGCGCTGACCTACGACGCCAACGCGGTCAAGCAGCTCGGCAAGGCGTTCCATCAGGCGGGGCTGTTCGGCGCCGGCGGCGGCTACTACGGCCCGCAGTACCCGGTGTCGCCATGAGCCGCCGAACCAGTCCCCAGCGTTCGCTTCCCGATCGCAGCGCGAAGGAGTGACGTAATGGCCATCGAGATCCAGCCGGAGAAGGCGCAGGAGCCCGGCGGGCGAGGTCCAGGCAGGCCGCGGGCCGCAGGCCCGTGGTGGATGCGCCCGGGGGTCCACACCGGGATCATCGGCGGCGCCGTCGGCTACCTGATCGGCCACTGGCTCGGGGATTTCCTCGCCAGCGGCTATTCCCAGGTGCAGAACAACGGCCAGAACGACATGGCCCTCGTCCTCGGCTACGCGCTCGGCGTCGTCGGCTGGCTGGCCGGCCTCGGCGTGTTCAACGACCTGCTGCGGCAGATGGCCGGGCGCCCGGTGCGCACCGCCGAGGAGGAGGCCGCCGAGGATGGTGGCGTGGCGAGGTACTTCCGGTACACGCTCGACCACAAGGTGGTCGGCATCCAGTACCTGGTCGGCATGATCGGCTACTTCCTGGCCGGCGGGCTGTTCGCGATGGCCATCCGCACCGAGCTGCTGTCGCCGAGCCACCACGTGTTCAGCGCGCAGATCTACCTGATGCTGGTCGGCGAGCACGGCACGATGATGATCATGATGATGTCGTCGATCATCCTCGGGCCGTTCGGCAACTACTTCGTGCCGCTGATGATCGGCTCGAAGCGGGTCGCGTTCCCGCGGATCGAGGCGCTGTCGTTCTGGCTCACCCCGGCGGCCTTCATCATCCTGCTGTCCGGCGTCATGTTCACCGGGTTCCCCACCGGGTGGACCGGCTACGCCCCGCTGAGCGTGCAGGCCGGCTACGGCCAGGACTCCTACGCGGTGGCGTTCGGCCTGATGGGGATCTCGCTGATCCTGGCCGGCTTCAACATCATCGTGACGGTCATCTGCCACCGGGCGCCCGGGATGCGGTGGAGCCGGCTGCCGATCTTCGTCTGGGCGATGTTCACCACCGCGCTGCTGATGGTGCTGGCCGCGCCGGTGCTGGTCGGCGGGATGTACATGCTGATCACCGACCGGACGGTGCAGACCGCGTTCTTCACCGACGACCTCGGCGGGAGCAGCTACCTGTGGCAGAACCTGTTCTGGTTCTTCGGCCATCCCGAGGTGTACATCCTCGCGCTGCCCGGCTTCGGCATCGTGCTGGAGATCATCCCGGTGTTCTGCAGGAAGCCGCTGTTCGGCTACCGGATCGCCGCGGCGGGCATGGTCGGGGTCACGCTGCTCAGCTTCTTCGTCTGGCAGCATCACCTGTTCATGAGCGGGATCAACCCGGACATGCGGCCGCTGTACATGCTTACCACCGAGCTCATCTCGATCCCGACCGGGTTCATCTTCCTGGTCGCGATGGGCACGTTCTGGAAGGCGAAGATCAGGTTCACGGTGCCGATGCTGTTCGCGCTCGCCTTCTTCTTCAACTTCCTGATCGGCGGGATCACCGGGGTGTTCCTGTCCGACGTGCCGGCCGACGTCACCGAGCACGGCACGTTCTTCTCGATGGCGCACTTCCATTACACGATCATGGGCGGGCTGATCTTCGCGTTCATGGCCGGCATCTACTACTGGCTGCCGAAGATGACGGGGATCAAGCTGAACGAGCGGCTGGGCAAGATCCACTTCTGGACGATGTTCATCTTCTTCAACTCGACGTTCATGCCGCTGTTCGCCGTCGGCCTGCTCGGCCAGCCGCGCCGGGTGTTCGAATACGCGCGCAACGTGCACGCGCTCAACGACTGGGTGTCGATCTCGGCGTTCTGCCTCGGCGGCTCCATCCTGATCTTTCTGATCAACTTCGTCTGGTCGACGGTCTTCTGGCGGGAACGGGAGGCGGGCAACCCGTGGCGGTCGCGCAGCCTGGAGTGGCAGGTGCCGTCGCCGCCGCCGGCCCACAACTTCGAGCACGTTCCCGTCGTGCTGTCCGGCCCGTATGAGTACGGGGCCAAGGACGCGCAGCCGATGGCGGACCTGCACCCGCCGGTCGGCGTGGTCAGTGCGGCCTACGCGGGCGCAGGACTGGAGGCATAGACGATGGCGAGCCAAGTACCCGCAGCACCGGATGTGGCCAGGGAAGCCGAGGAGGCTGGCTTCTATCACGAGGCCGCGCTGAACGCGGCGTGGACCGGAACCCGGCTGGCGATCGGCGCCCTGATGTTCCTGTTCGCCGCGTTCGCGTTCGCGTACTTCTACCTGCGGTCGCTGAACTCGCATCAGATGTGGCATCCGGCGGGCTTCAAGGGCCCGCAGCAGTGGGCCGGCGCGGTCGTCATGGGGCTGATCGTGGTCAGCGCCGCCGTGCAGACGGCGGCCTTGCAGCGGATCAAGGCCGGGACCAAGTCCGCCTGGCAGGCGGGCGCGGTGGTCGCGCTCGTGCTCGGACTGGCGGCCGTCGGCCTGCAGGTCTGGCAGTTGCTGAACCTGCCGTTCCAGCCGGCCCAGGCGGGCTTCGCCAGCGTGTTCACCGGGTTCTATCCGGTGTTCGTGGCCGTAGTGCTCGCCGCGATGATCTGGCTGGAGATCCTGATCATGCGAGCGCGGCCGATCCCGGCGATTTCCTTCGTGGAGCAGCCGCCCACCTATACCGAAGCGTTCGCCGTGCAGCGCTTCCAGGCGGCGCTGAGCGCGTTCACTACGGTGTGGAACTATCTAGCTGTGATCGCGATCTTCTTCTGGGTCCTGTTCTACCTGACGGCCTGAGCGGAAAGGAGCGGCTCGCCCGGACGGCGCAGTCAGCCAGCCGGAGGCCACCACCTCCATGAACTATGTCGTCTCGCACTGGTCGGCCGCCTGGCCCGTTCTGGTCTGCTACGCGGCGATCACCGCCGTGCATCTGACCGGGCTGCGCCGTCTCACGGTCGCGGGCTGGACGCCGCGGGATGCGCTGGCGAGCGACCAGGCGAAGGGGCGGCGCCGCGAGGCAGTGATCTTCCACCTTGGCCTGCTCACCGCGTGCCTGGCGCTGGTCTCCCCGATCGTCTACTGGTCCGGGAAATACATCTGGGTGCGCTCGGTCCAGGACCTGGCTCTCGGCGTGGTCGCCCCCTCGCTGATCGTTCTCGGCGCGCCATGGCTTGCGCTGCGGCAGGGTCTGCCCCGGGCCCCGGCGCAGCGCCCGGATGACGAGCCGGTGCTGGGTAACGGGCACGCCGCGGTCGTCCGGGTTCGCTGGTGGCTGGCATGGCCGGTTGGCGTCACAGCGGCGTTCAATATCGTCTGGCTGGGCTGGCACGTGCCCGCGCTCTACGATCTCACGGTCAGGGATGCGGTGGCAGGTTACGCCGAATCCGTCATGTTCCTTGGAGCGGGAATCCTGTTCTGGCTCCAGCTCATCGGCTCGCGCCCGTGGAGCCCGCGTTCCTCGCCTCTGCGGCGGCTGGCGCTGCTCACCGGCACCATCGCGGCCGACATGCTACTCGGAATCGTGCTCGTCTTCGGCACGGGTCTCGTCTACGCGGCCTATCGCGGCTCCGCTCATCACCTGCTCGCCGCAGTCGCGGATCAGCAGGTCGGCGGCGGGGTCCTGTGGATGGGCGCGCTGCCGTCGTTCATGGTCGCGGCCGTAGCACTGCTCAATGCCTGGCTGAAGAATGATGAGTCCGACGATCTCTCGGCTGACCTAGACCGCCTGAGTGGGCAGCGACCGGCCGGCGCGTGGTCCGGAGGATCGGCCTGGCCCGCACGGCCCGGCTACCGGCGGCGCACGATCTGATTGATACGAGGAGGCTTGAATGGCTGGATCGATTCTCGCGGTCACTATCAATAGTCAGGGCGGGTCATACATGACCTTCTTCCTGCCGGTCGGTGTGTTCTGTGTCGTGTCTGTCGTCCTGTACGTGCTGTTCAGCAAGCCACGAACGGTCCCAGGCCATCGCGACCTGGCGCCTGCCCAGGCCTCCGGGGCCTCCGGGGGCTCGGGCTCGGCATCAGGAACGGCTCAGGCTCCCGGGCAGGTGCCCGCACCCGCACCGGGGAGTGCCGCCGCGACGGCCGGCGACGGGGCCGGTAACGTGTCGGATGCGGCTACCGCGCCTGGCCAGGCCGCAGCGGGCGATGCGCCTGGCGCTGCAGACGACTCGCAGCGGGAGACCACCACGACAGAGGGCACGGAGGCCGGCGAGTGACACAGGCGACGAGCGCGCTGCCCGGACACGGGCATGCGCAGCCAGGCGTGTCGGCCGGGGGGCGGAGGCCCGTCCGGCTGGTCGCCAGGTCGCTGTTCCTGCTCACCAAGCCGCGGATCATCGAACTGCTGCTTGTCACCACCGTCCCCACGATGCTGCTGGCAAAGCGCGGCGTGCCATCGGCTTGGCTGCTGGCGCTGACGCTGCTCGGCGGCGCGCTCGCGGCTGCCAGCGCCAACACCCTGAACTGCTATATCGACCGCGACATCGACGCGGTGATGAAGCGCACATCCCGCCGCCCGCTGGTCGCCAAGGGCACCAAGGCGCTGATCAAGCCGGCCGAGGCGCTGGTGTCCGGCATCGTGCTCGGGGCGCTGTCCACGGTGCTGCTCGGGCTGGGCGTCAACTGGCTCGCGGCGGCCCTGGCCGACGGGGCGATCCTGTTCTACGTCTTCGTCTACACGCTGGGCCTCAAGCGCAGGACTGCGTCCAACATCGTGATCGGCGGTGCGGCCGGCTGCTTCCCCGTCCTGGTCGGCTGGGCCGCCGTCACCGGCACCGTCAGCCTGCCCGCGATGGTGCTCTTCGCCGTGATCTTCCTCTGGACGCCGCCGCATTTCTGGGCGCTGGCCATGAAGTTCCGCGACGATTACGCCGCGGCCAGCGTGCCGATGCTGCCGGTCGTCGCGCCGCCGGCGACGGTCGCGCGGAAGATCCTTGGCTATTCCTATGCGATGGTCGCGGCCACGCTGGCGCTGGCCCCGGACGCCGGCTGGCTCTACGGCGGCTGCGCTATGGCGCTGGGCGCCTGGTTCCTGCTGGAGGCGCACCGGCTCCGCGGCCGGATCGGGGCCGGCGAAGCGCCTGCACCGATGCGCCTGTTCCACCTGTCGATTGCCTACCTGACGCTGCTGTTCACGGCGATTGCCGTGACGGCCCTGCTCCCGGCAGGCCACTGGTAGTCGGCTCGCTTCGGGCCGGTCACTGGCAGCCGGCTCGCTTCCGGCACCGGCGCTTGTGCTGACCGCAGGCCCAGCCAGGCACCGGGCATCGGGCATGCCGCCCGCCGTCCAGCCTGCCTCCTGCGCCGATACGGGCCGGCGGCCCACTCGGGTCGCAAAGTCTGGGTAAAATCCGCAAAATTCTTTCGTGCCGCGCACTTTGCAGAGCCATTCCGGAGCATTGTCGGCGTTGTGACCCGGCTCAGCCCGCCGTCCAGGCGGGCGTTCCTCGGCCTTGGCGCCGCAGCCGCCGCTGGCGGGGCCGCCACGGCAGCGAAGATCCTCGGCTCCAGCCAGCCGGGCAATCGGCGTGCCGCCGCGGCGCAGCACGGTCCGGCGGCGGCGTGGCGCCGGCGCACAGCCCAGGAGAACGCGCTGCCCGGCGACCGGCACTGGCGCATCAGGCGCGTCGGCTTCCCGCATGCGATCGAGGGATACGCCGGCCGGGCCAGCGTGCTGCCGGGCGAGCCCGTCCCGCTGCACGTGTCCACCACCGCATCCGGGTACCGCGTCGTGGCCTTCCGGATGGGCTGGTATGGCGGCGACCTGGCCCGCCGGGTGTGGGAATCGGGTCGGCTGCGCGGCCACCGGCAGCATGCGCAGGCCATGGCCGGGAGGACAAACACGATCAGCGCCGACTGGGCGCCGTCGCTCACCGTGCCGACCGATGGCTGGCCGGAGGGTTCCTACCTGCTGCGGCTGGACGCCGACTCCGGCGCGCAGCGGTACGTGCCGCTCACCATCCGGTCCAGCGAGACCGCCGGCAAAGTCGTGCTCAAGAATGCGGTGGCCACCTGGCAGGCCTACAACACCTGGGGTGGCTACGACCTGTACAACGGCCCCGGCGGGATCGCCGACTACGCCAACCGCGCCCTGGCGGTCAGCCTCGACCGGCCACTGGCCGGCAACGGGGCGTCGATGTTCCTCATCCATGAGCGGAAGGTGATCGAGCTTGCCGAGCGGATGGGCCTGCCGCTCGCGTACGTGACCGGCATGGACATCGCCGCCCGCCCGCACCTGCTGGACGGGGCGCGAGCGCTGGTCTCGCCCGGGCACGACGAGTACTGGTGCCCGGCGGAACGGGCGCACGTGACCACCGCCCGGAATGCCGGCGTCAACCTGGCCTTCCTCGGCGCGAACGCGATGTTCCGGCGGACCAGGCTCGCCCCGACCGCACTCGGCCCCGACCGGCTGATCATCTGCTACAAGACGAGCTACCTTCAGGACCCGATGTACGGTAAGCACGATGAACTGGTGACCAGCGACTGGCGGGAGCCACCGGATCCCGACCCCGAGTCGTCGCTGACCGGCACCCTGTACGAGTCCAACCCGGTCACCGCAGACTTCGTCGTCGTCAGCCCGCATGCCTGGCTGTTCCGCGGGACCAGGGTGCGGCGGGGATCGCGGTTCCGCGGGCTGGTCGGCATCGAGTACGACCGGGTCAACCCGGTTTATCCCGTCCAGCGGCCGATCCAGATCCTGTCGCACTCCCCGCTAACCTGCCGCGGCGTGCACAGCTATTCGGACTCCGCGTATTACACCCATCACGGCGGGGCCGGCGTCTTCAACACGGGCACCATGCGCTGGGTGCGATCCTTCGGCGGGCCCCAAAGCTTCGGCATCACCGCCGCCTGCGGCGCCTTCACCAGGCAGGTCACGGCGAACGTGCTGCGGGCCTTCGCCGACGGCCCCGCCGCTGAGTCGTTCCCCGCGCACGACAACCTGGGCGCGATCAGGGAATGGCCAGGCGATCCCATCGCCGCCCAGCACAACCTCTGGTGAGCCGGCCCCGGACTGAGCAGGCGCCAGCCTGGCCAGCCGCCGAAGGTGCGGCCGCGAGGCGGCGGGGCGCTCCGGGCGGAGCGCGGCGGCAGTAGTCTGTAAAGGCCGCATGCATCAGCGAGCGAGGTAGCTCATGAGTCAGATGCCAAGGTTCAGCCGCCGGGCACGATGGGCGGTGCCGTCCGGTGCCGTCGTCGTCGCCGTCGGCGTCGTGGTCGCCGGATCCGTGCTGACCGGCGCGCAGGCCGCGCCCGCGCTGCCGGCCCGGACTCCCGCGCAGCTGATCGCCGCGATCGCAGCGAACAAGTCGGTGCCCGCATCGCTGAGCGGCACGATCGTGTCCAACGCCGCACTAGGGTTGCCCGACCTCCCCGGTGCCGGCAACCCCACCTCGCCCGCATCGCTGCTGACCGGCTCGCACACCATCAACTTCTGGTACGCAAGGCCGGGCCAGCTCAGGATCGCCCTGCCGGTGCCGCTGGGCGAGACCGACCTGCGGGTCGACGGGCCGCAGGTGTGGCTCTGGGACAGCAAGACGAACACGGCGACGCACATCAAGCTGCCAACGTCGCCGCGCATGCCGATGCCGGGCAGTCGTATCACGCTGCGGCACGTCAGGCTGCAGCGGGCACTCGCGCTTCACCCGTCGGGCCAGGCTCACTCGTGGACCACGTCCTCCGCTATGAGCAATGCGTATCAGAGCAACCTCACGATCAGCCCGCCGACACCGCGGCAGGTGGCGCTGCGCCTGCTGGCCGCGGTGGGGCCGACGACCGCGGTCAGCGTGCAGAGCAACGTGGTGGCCGGACGGGCCGCCTACCAGCTCGTGCTCGCGCCGAGGAACCATGGCTCGCTCATCGGCCGGGTGGCCATCGCGGTCGACGCCAGCCGCTACCTGCCGCTGCGCGTGCAGGTCTTCGCGCGCGGCTCGGCCAGCCCGGCCTACCAGGTCGGCTTCACCTCGATCTCGTTCGCCCGCCCGGCCGCGTCCAACTTCGCGTTCACGCCGCCGCCGGGCGCCAAGGTGAAGACCATCACGCCCCCGCCCGTCCCGTTCGGCCCGTTCGGCCCATTCGGCGCGCTGGCCGGCGTCAACGGCGGCGGACTCGTCGCCGTGCCGAAGGGCATGAAGATCAGCCGGGCAATGGCCGGCGCCGTGCGGGACGGCAGCTCTTACCGGCTCAGGGGGATGCCCAGGTGCGGCATCATGAACATGGCGCCCAGGCGGGCAATCCTCGGGATCCCCAACGGCAGCTATGGCATCAGCTCTGCGGGGGGTGCCACCAAGAGCATGCGGGTCAGCATGAAGGTCTTGCGGCAGGCGCTGCCGCGGCACTTGTCCAAGAGCCAGCGGCGGCGCCTGCTGAGGATGCTCCGCGCGCAGACGGCACATGTCAGGCTGGTCCATCCCCGCGTCGGCTGGCATGGCGCGGGCTGGTACGGCTACGCGCCGATGAGCGGCGCGCCGTTCCCGCCTGGCGTGGTCAGCCCGCCGAGGGTGATCGGCAGCGACTGGACGGCCGTCGGCGTGTTCCCCGCCGCAGGCCTGAACGCTGGGTCCGTGGGGGGCCCGGCCGGCCTCCTGCTGCGGTCGGCCACGCCAGTGCACGGCTCGTGGGGGAGCGGCCGCCTGCTGCGCACCAGCCTGCTCTCGGTGCTGATCACGGACAATGGCAAGGTGCTCATCGGCGCCGTGACGCCGTCCGTGCTCTACGCCGCCGCAGCACAGGCGAAGTGAGCGCTGGCCCGCGCGCTGCTGGTCAGCGGGACGAGATCAGCTTCGGGAAGGCCGGCGACTGGCCGCCGTCCGCCGAGCGGGGCCAGCCTGCCAGCGCGGCTGGGCCGCCCAGCACGACGGGGCCGGCCAGCACGGCGGGGCCGGCGATCACGACCAGCGGTCTGACCAAGCGCTTCCGCGGCGGCCAGCTCGCCGTGAACGGCATCGGCCTGGCCGTGCCGCACGGCTCTGTCTACGGCTTCCTCGGCCCGAACGGGTCGGGCAAGACCACCACGATCCGGATGCTGCTCGGCCTGGTCCATCCGACCAGCGGCAGCCACCAGCTGCTCGGCGTGCCCATGCCGGCCGGCACGAACACCGTGCTGTCCCGGGTCGGGTCGCTGGTCGAGGGCCCGGCCTTCTACTCACAGCTATCCGGGCGTGCCAACCTGGCCAGGTGCGACGCCGCTGACCGCACCGCCGATCCGCGCACCGCCGACGCGCGGATCGCCAGCGCGCTGGACCGGGTCGGCCTGCTCAGTGCCGCGCGGAAGCACTACCGCGCCTACTCACTCGGCATGAAGCAGCGGCTGGCGATCGCGGCCGGCCTGCTCAGACCCCGCGAGCTGCTGATCCTGGACGAGCCGACCAACGGCCTCGACCCGCAGGGCACCCGCGAGGTGCGCAGCCTGATCAGGGACATCGCGACCGAAGGGACCACGGTCTTCGTCTCATCCCACCTGCTGGCCGAGGTGGAGCAGATCTGCTCGCATGTCGGGGTGATGCGGACGGGGAAGCTCGTGTTCCAGGGCACCCTGGACGAGCTGCGCAGCCGGGGTGCAGCCCGGATCCTGGTCCGCACGGCCCAGCCGGCCCAGGCCGCCGAGGTGCTGGCGGACTACGGGCTGCAGGACGTCCGGACCGCCGAGAACGAGGCGAGCGCCCAGCTCGGCGGGCAGCTTCCGGAAGAGATCTGTTCGCGGCTGGTGCACGCCGATGTCCCGGTCGCCGGGCTGGAGACCCCGCGGCCCAGCCTGGAGGACCTGTTCGTTGAGCTCACCGGCGAGGGTTTCCATGTCGACGGCTGAGGTCACCAGCGCACGGCCCGATCCGGTCCTGCAGGCGGCCGGCCCAGCACGCCCCGTCAGTCACTGGATACGGTTCCTGCGCTCGGAGCTCAGCCTCATCTTCCTGCGGTGGCGCAACCTCGCGCTGCTCGCCGTGCTCGCCGCGATCCCGGTGCTGATCGGCTTCGCGCTCAAGCTGTCGTCGCCGGGCGGTGGCGGGAACGGCGAGGGGCCGGCGTTCTTCACGCAGGTGGCCGGCAACGGCGTGTTCCTCGCACTGGCCTCGCTGAACGTGCTGCTGATCCTCGTGCTGCCGCTCGCCGTCGCGGTGGTCGCCGGGGACTCGGTGGCCGGCGAGGCCGGTCACGGGACGCTGCGCTACCTGCTGACGGTTCCCGCCGGGCGGACCAGGCTGCTGGGGATCAAGTACACCGCGCTGGTCATCTTCTGCCTGGCCGCCTGCGCGATGGTGACAGTCGCAGCGCTGGCGGTCGGCGCGGCGCTGTTCCCGATCGGGCCGGTGACACTGCTGTCGGGCACGACCATCTCGCTCGGCGCCGGGCTGCTGCGGCTGGCGTTCGTCGCCCTGTACGTGGCCGTGGCGATGGCTGCGTTTGCGGCGATCGGGCTCGCGATCTCCACGCTCACCGAGCATCCGATCGGTGCCATCGCCGCCATCATGGTGCTCGCGGTGGGCAGCGAGGTGTCCGACAGCGTGCCGCAGTTCGCCGTCGTGCACCCGTACCTGCCGACGCACTGGTGGCTGTCGTTCGATGCATTGCTCAGGTCGCCGATCGCGTGGCCGGACCTGATGCACGGCCTGACCTCGTTCGCCATCTACGTGATCATCTTCGGGGCGATTGCCTGGGCCAGGCTCACCACGGCTGATGTCACCAGCTGACGCTGGGCGGACGGCCGGGACAGGGCCGGGCCCGCGGCCCGAGCGTGGGCAGCGGCCGGACCGGGAACCGGGCGGAGGGCCGGGGCCGGAACCTGGACAGCGGCCGGAGCGGGAGCCGGCGCCGGAGCGGGAGCCGGCGCCGGAGCCGGCCAGGCTGAGCACGGGCCGGATGCTGCGGCTGGCGGCGTCGGCCTTCGTCGTGCTGGCCGCCGAGCCGTCCTTCGTGCTCATCGACACCGCCGTGGTTGGCCACCTCGGGCCGCTGCCGCTCGGTGCGCTGGGCATCGGCGGCACGCTGCTTTCGCTGGTCGCGATGATCGGCGGGTTCCTTGACTACGGCACCACCGGCCGGGCGGCGCGCTGGTTCGGCGCCGGCCGGCGGGACCGGGCCATTGAGGAGGGGACCACCGCCTCGGTGCTCGCCCTGGTGCTCGGCGGCGTCGCCGTGGGTGGCGGCGAGCTATTCGCCGGACCGCTGCTGCGGCTGCTGGCGGGCGGCAACGGGCCGATCGCCAGCGCCGCGCAGACGTGGTTCCGCATCGCCGTGCTCGGCGTGCCCGGGATCCTGCTGGTCCTGGCCGGCAATGGCTGGATGCGCGGCGTGCAGGACACCCGCCGCCCGGTCCGGATCGTGCTCATCGCGAACGCCCTGTCGGCGGCAGCCTCGCCGATCCTGGTCTACCCGCTAGGGCTCGGCCTGGCCGGCTCGGCGGTGGCCAACGTCAGCGCCCAGGCGGTCGGCGGTTTCCTGTTCCTGCGGGCCGCCCACGGCGAGCGCGGCCGGTGGCGACCGCGGTGGGCCGTGCTGCGCGGGCAGCTGGCCGTCGGCCGGGAACTGCTGCTGCGCGAGGCTGGCTTCCAGGCGTCGTTCCTGACCGCGGCGGCGGTCGCCGCCCGGATGGGCACCGCCCAGGTCGCGGCGCACCAGATCGGGCTCGAGCTGTGGGAGTTCAGTGCGCTCCTGCTTGACTCGTTCGCGATCGCCGCGCAGTCGCTGGTCGGAGCGGCACTGGGCGGCGGGGACGCCGGCCAGGCCCGGCGCACCGCGTGGCAGGTGGCGCGGTACGGGCTGGCGGCGGGGATCGCGTTCAGCGTCCTACTGGCAGCCGGCTGGTTCCTGATCCCGGCCGGCTTCACGTCCTCCGCCGCGGTGCGGCACCAGGCCCACCTGCTCTGGCCGTACTTCATCGGCCTGCAGCCGGCGGCCGGGGTGGTGTTTGCCCTGGACGGCGTCCTGATCGGGGCCGGTGATGTCGGCTTCCTGCGGACCGTGACGCTGGTCGCCGGGGTGGGCGTCTTCGTCCCGGTCACGCTGGCCGCACTGCACTTTCACTGGGGCATCGGCGGGGTGTGGGCCGGGCTCGCCGCGTTTATCGGCGCCCGGCTGATCGGGATGCTGGCGCGCACCGCCCGGGGCCGCTGGGCGGTGACCGGCGTCACGGCGCAGGCAGCCTGACCGCGCCGGCTGTGCTGGCCGGTGCCCGGGCGCCCATGGGGTGCCGGGCTCGCTGAGCACCAGCGGATATGAGGACATTCGTGCCGGTCGTCGCGCTGGCGCGCGGCATTGGCCGGGACCGCCAGCCAGAGCGCGAGGCCGGGAATCGCGAGGAACCCGGTCAAGATGGCGCTGAGCTTACGCATGGTGATCATTCTCCCTCGCCGGACGGGTAGCCGCCCTGGCCTGCCTGCGACAAGAGCGGGAAGTCGTCCTCCCAGAACTCGGTGACGCCGCGCAAGCCCGGCGGGCCGGCCTGGGCCTCGGCACCGGCCGATCCGGTGCCGCTCGTGCCGCCCGCGGCGTGCCGGTGGTCCTCCTGTGCCCGCAGTTCGACGCGGCGGATCTTGCCGGAGATCGTCTTCGGCAACTCGGCGAACTCCAGCCGCCGGATCCGCTTGTACGGGGCGAGCCGCTCCCTGGCGTAGGCAAGGATCGCGAACGCCGTGTCAGCGGACGGGTCGAAGCCGGCCGCCAGCACGACGTATGCCTTCGGGACCGCGAGCCTGAGCGGGTCGGGGGACGGCACCACGGCCGCCTCGGCCACCGCCTCGTGCTCGATCAGGACGCTTTCAAGCTCGAAGGGCGAGATCCGGTAGTCCGACGCCTTGAACAGGTCGTCGGTCCTGCCGATATAGGTGATGTAGCCGTCCGCGTCCCGGGCGGCGACATCACCGGTGTGGTAGTAGCCGCCGCGCATCGCCTCGGCCGCGCGCTCCGGGTCGCCGAGGTAGCCGGTCATCAGGCCGAGCGGGCGCCGGGCCAGGTCAAGGCAGATCTCGCCCTCGTCGCCGGGCTGGCCGGTCAGCGGCTCGATCAGCGTCACCTGGTAGCCGGGCAGCGCCCGGCCCATTGACCCGAGGCGGACCGGCTGGCCGGGCGGATTGCCGATCTGCGCGGTGGTCTCCGTCTGCCCGTAGCCGTCCCTGACCGTGATGTTCCAGGCTCGCCGGACCTGCTCGATGACCTCCGGGTTAAGCGGCTCCCCCGCGCCGACGCACTCCCGCAGGCTGCGCACGTCCGCTCCGGCCAGGTCGGCCTGCACCAGCATCCGCCAGACCGTCGGCGGCGCGCACAGCGACGTCACGCCGCAGGCCGGGATGGCGTCAAGCAGCGCGGCGGCGGAGAACCGCTCGTGGGAGAGGATGAGCGATGTCGCGCCGGCGATCCACGGCGCGAAGACGTTGCTCCAGGCGTGCTTGGCCCAGCCGGGGGAGGAGATGTTCAGGTGCACGTCACCGGGCTGCAGGCCAATCCAGTACATGGTCGACAGATGACCAGCGGGGTACGACGCGTGCGTATGCTCGACCAGCTTCGGCAGCGATGTCGTGCCCGACGTGAAGTAGAGCAGTAGCGGGTCCGCGGCTTTCGTCGGCCCGTCCGCGGCGAACTCTTCCTTCATCCCGAACGCATCGTCGTATGCGCTCCAGCCGTCCGGCGCACTGCCGCTGACGGCGATCCGGGTCCAGCTCCCCGGCAGGCCGCCGAACCTCGGCGTCAGGGCCGACTCGGCGACCACGTGCCGGACGTCGCCGCGCGCGATCCTGTCCGCCAGGTCCTCAGGCCCGAGCAGGGTGGATGCCGGGACGATGACCGCGCCGAGCTTCATGGCCGCCAGGATGATCTCCCACAGCGGAGCGACGTTGCCGAGCATGAGTAGCAGCCGGTCGCCGCGCCGGACCCCCAGCCCGCGCAGCCAGTTCGCAGCCTGGTTCGACCGGGCGGCGAGGTCTGCGTAACTCATCTTTGTATCGCTGCCCTCGGTGATGACGCGCAGCGCGCAGGCGTCCGGGTGCTCGGCGGCGATCACGTCGAACCAGTCGAGCGCCCAGTTGAACTCGTCGAGTTCCGGCCAGGCGAACTGGCTCTTGGCCGCGTCGTAGTCCTCGCGGTACCGCAGCAGCAGATCGCGCGCCGCGCGGAAGGCACTGGTACCCCTGGCTTGTCCGGTCATCCAGCCATCGTCGCACCCATCGAGCCATGCCCGATGTCAGGCACTTCCATGATCGGAGGGGATTTCTCTCGCCACGACTGAGAAATCCCCTCCGATCATGGACCGCAGGCCGGAGCAGCTGGCTTGGCGGCTTCGGGAGGCTCAGTTCTGCCCCGGACCGACCAGGCCCGTCTCGCAGGCCAGTACGACGGCCTGCACG
>WNFB01001788.1_pt1 | contig 18496 bp, 20 predicted proteins | sample 5400501 | NCBI WGS metagenome assembly WNFB01 (sample SAMN13153341, study PRJNA577476) | soil metagenome | isolation source: 200 cm saprolite under Douglas fir tree site 2 hole 1 | place: USA:California | collected 2015-04-18 | reverse complement strand
AGGAAGTAGCGAAAGGTGCAGGATTTCAGTGGTGGGCGGAACAGGGATCGAACCTGTGACCTCGGCCTTGTAAGGGCCGCGCTCTCCCAGCTGAGCTATCCGCCCGTCCGTGAAAGATCAGCGAGTTGCGGGACGCTCGCCTATCGTAGCACTCCCTGGTAGCGATCGAACACTGCGCGTCTTGTGGCCGGTGACCTTCATCGCGACGCGCTCCGGGACGCCGGCGTTGACCATGTTCCGCACCGCGGTTCGGCGGAAGTCGTGGCGGTGCATCCCTGGGACGCCAGCGGCCTTGCATGCGGTCGCCCACGCCTTCCTGAAGTCGCGCCGGCGTTGACCGAGCCGAGTCTTGCCACCGAGGTACGGAAACAGGAAGGGAATGATCCGGCCGGTCTTCCGTTCGACGGCCCGGATCCGCTCGAGTTGGGCGGCCAGGAGCGCCTTGAGCTCGGGCGTGAGGTAGACCAAGCGCCCTTCGTCGTTCTTCGTGGTCCCGGGCTCGAGCCGCAGGGTTCCCGCCTCGAGGTCGAGCTGGCGACGCTCGAAGAATCCCTCTCGTGGCGGTCCCTCCTTCGGCTTGTGGAGGATCGGGAGCCGCACGAGCTTCCCGTTCTCGTAGGCCAGGCGCAGCATCTTGGTCAGCGTCCTGAGCTCGCGCCGGATGGTAGCGCCGACCGCTGTCTCCTCCTGGCGTCGGACAATGTAGGCGTCGACGACGGGCTGCCCGATTGCTGCGATGCGCCGGCCAGTGAAGAAGCGATCCAGATGCTGCACGCGGCGGGCGTACTCCTTCAGGTCGCGCGTCCCCGTCGCCTCGTAGTGCTACTCGAGTACCTCCTTTCTTCTTTAACGTGCCGCGAGATAGACCGTCTGAAGTGCCTCATAGACAAGTCCCCACTGGTTAGCGAACCAGGTTTCGGTCATCTCGATCCGCGCCAACACTGGGACTTTGCCGTCAAGAGATCTCCCGAATTTCCAGGAGTATCAACGGAAACGTTGGATCGCCTGAGGCGACGCGGCCATGCGCTAGCTGGTCTCGCAGATTCACAATTTCCGCCACGTTGAGCTGCTGCCTAGCCGAGACCAACCCGTTGAATTTTTCCAGGACGGTCGTGAGCTGATCGTAATTCGTAATCGGATCCTCAGACGCCCACTGACCGGGTTGCAGGGCGCGTAGATCCGCGCCGGACCGTGTCCCGGTCATCGTTGCGATAGCTATCCTGGCGCTGAATTCCAACGATTGGAGCTGCGCAATCAGCCTGCCGACGTTCCACAGGTGCCAGTCGCCCGTGTTGGGCGTCAAATGAGGGCAGTGTTGCTGGTCGCTCATCCCCGCCTCACCGCGATCCGCTCGTGGGCGCCCCAAGCTTCGATCCTCGACGGTGTCGCTATGTGTCTCAGCTGGGCTTGCCGCTCAGAAGCCCGCCGAAGACACGACGCGCAATCTTGAACGCTTCAGCCACCGTCGCTCCGGCTCCTGGCGCTGCCGGATTCGCCTCTCGCCACAACCGCAGATGGTCTTCCGACCGGAAGAAGTTGATCGTCCTTCACAGCGAGTCCAGCGCCCTGCCGCAGTTCTCAGCGTACTTTCCGAACCACACCATCACGCCGTCAGCCTCCGGCGCAGGTCCATCCGGGGAGACCGCGAAGCTCAGCGCCGCCTTGCAGTGGTGACAGCTCGTCCCTATGTGGACGCGATGCCCGAGCATTGGAGCGACGCCGAGCGCGTCCGTGGCGCAGCAGGTGTACCGCTCCACACCATCCTGTAGGCGGACGACAAAGGCCGTGGGAACCGCCGCGAACGGGTACGCAACGTCCACGTGACCGCCCCGAACCCGAATCAGGTCATCGGCGTCGAGCGCCGCAAGCGCGTCAAGGACGCTCGGGCGGTCGGGGAAGGCGCTAACGATCTCTTCGACGTGGATCGGCCCGCCGCGCTCCACGAACGTCAGCAAGATGCGTCGGAGCACATCGGTCTCACGGGCCGCCCTGCGCGCAGCCCATCTTGCCTCAAACGCGGGGTCACTCAGTTCTTCGGCTGTCCTGATTTCAAGGCTCGCCATCACGTGCCTCCGTCTCGCTTCTGGGGCCGTGGCCTAGCCATCGGCTCTGGCTATCGGTGGGCGGTAATTGCGCGCGAGAGGCGCCTATGCAACATACTCGGGCCGGGCTGACCGCGATGAATGAACTGGCGTCCGTCGAGCTGACCGTCACGACAGCGGCCTTGTTGAAGGCTATCGGCCTGCTGGCGATACATTTCCCCGAGAAGTTTCACCTCGAGGCCTGGCGCGCCCTTACGGCCGAGTGCGCCCAGCGGGAGGTCGGACAGTCCGCCCGGCCAATCGTGCTCGCGCGACAGCGCTACGATGATCTGCCGCTCGACGTGAAGGCCGCGCTGCGTGGATAGGGCGCGGCGAAGCCAGCGGTCAGTCATGGGCCCGCTCCGGCCTCCGAATCGCGAGGACGATGATCCCCAGAGCCGTGACACCACGCCCGCGATCACGCCGGGCCACGGATCGACCACCGTCCACGCCGGCCGCTCGCCGGCATCGCGGATCGCGGCAGCACGAGTCCAAGTCCGGAAGTCGACGCTCAGGCCCTCTCGCTTCGACCAGGTCGCATACCGGTGCTCGCTCTCGAAGTAGGCCGTAGCTACCCCAGCCGATCGCGAGCACTAGGCCTGCGACGACGAGGAGCCACGCGAAGGCTCTCATCGGATCACGGCCCCGCGGAGCCGCTGCCGGAGTTCTTTGGGAGGCACGCGCCGACCCAGCCGAGGGCCGCGCTGAATAGTGGCGGGGTCGGGCTGAGCGACAACCAAGAGGTCCAAATCTGGACCTCCTGGAACTGACGGTAATCCCGACTCCTTTTTCGCCTCCGCCTGCCGGATCTCTCCCACGTCCACTCTGGCGCCTCGCTGCAGCCTCGGCGCCACGCCCGCGATCAGTGCCGCGATAGCCTTTTCGTGCTCGCAGGCGTTGAGGATCTCAGCCGCGACGCGCAACCGCCGTGGTCCCCAGCTCGTCGTCATGCTGAGTAGCTCGCGGCTTTCTTCGGTGATCGTGACGGGCTCGCTGACGGCGAAGTCCGCGAAGCCGGCTCGAGGGTCGTAATGCCGGATATGGACCTTCGCGCCGGGGAACGCCGCACGGAGCGCCGTCACGGTGCTGCTGAGGCGCCACGGGCGAATCCGCCCGGGCGGGCCGAGGCCGATCATGCATTCCTGAGCGGCTCGATCTCGACGAGCAGCTCGCCGCAACGATCTTGGGTAAGCACGACCCGCTTGCCGGGCTGATCACGCATGGTCTCGGCGACGCGGTTCGTTCTCAGCATGTGAACGACGGTGTGCCCCTTCCAGTCGTCCAATATGGGTTGGGCGATTTCGATCTGGCGCTCTACATACCCCTCGATCACGGGGAACACGGGCGCGACGGCGGTTGCATAACTCCGGGGTGGGAGCACCTGGCCGGTGGGGAATGCGGCCTCAAGGTATTCGATGATCTCCTGGTGCTCTGCCATTACCCTCCCTCCTTCCCCAGCCCCTCGAGCTGCCGGCGGAGCCAGGCGGTCACGGTTTGCCCTCACGATTCCCGCTCAACGGGAGGATTTCCCCTAACGTGAAAATCTCCTGCCTCAGATTTCACGTGAAATCGCTATCGCTATACGCATAGCGCTAAGCCACGCTCCGGCGTCTGGCAGAACGCGCGGGGGTGCCTTTTAGTCCGTCAGTTCCTCCGACAGCCTCTGCGCTGCCGCTTCACGGTCCAGCGAGCGGGCCGCATACTGCGCCCGCAGCCACAGGGAAAACCAGTCGAGCCTCCGCGTGGTGCTCCACAACTTCCAGGCGGGGAATTCCAACCTGAACAGTTCGACATCAGCCGCCAGGCGCGCTGTTTCGTCGTCAGTCATTCCAGCAGCTCCGTCACCGGCACGCCGAGGGCCTTCGCGATCCGCTTCAGCGCCGGCAGCGATGGATTCTTCCTCACACCGTTCTCGAGCTGCGACAGATAGGGCTTGGTGAGCTTGGCGCGTTTCGCAAGCTCGTCCTGAGTGAGCCCCTTCTCGCGTCGCTTCATTTTGAGCATCGTTGCCAATCTCGAAGGCGACAAGGTTAGCTCCCGGCTAACATGAAGTCAAGCCCTTCAAAGAATCTAGGGCTTCGTCGGGTCCGGTGGCTGCGACTGATTCAGGATCCTCGGCGTGCTCTGCGGCCCTCCATATCTGAGACGAAACTCGGCGGCGTCCTTCTCGTCTCGGCCCACGCGCGATGGTTGCTCGGGGAGGTAATCAACCGCGATCGGCCGCAAGGGGAAATCCTCTAACCCGCGATAGCGACGCGCCGGAACTTCCCAGCTTCTCCATTCCTATCGGGACCATCCGCGTGCGCTCATGCAGGCGCGAAAAGTTTGCTCTGGCACGACGGCTTAGCCCGGTCTGTCGGCGACGGCCACGCCACTCGCCAGGCACCCGCGATGATCGGCAGCGAACTTCGCACGCGTCGCATCGCCGTTCTGCCAGTACATCTGGCTGCAGCTGGTAAGGAGGCCGCCGAGGAGCCGCGCCAGCGCGATTGATCTCCGAGTCATCGTCTTCCCTCCAGCTTTGCCCGCAGCAATATCGTCTGCGGGATCGTGAGCCCGAGCGCTTTCGCGGTCTTGAGGTTGATCACCAGCTCGAACTTCGTCGGCTGCTCGACGGGCAAGTCACCCGGCTTGGCACCACGAAGAATCTTGTCGACGGAGGTGGCAGCGCGACGGAAATAAAACCCCGGGCAAGTTCGCGACTTACCGAGGGGCCCGAGTTCGCGGGAAGGATTGTAAGGGCCGCGCTTTCCCACAAGTTGCGGGACGCCGGCCTATCGTAGCACCGCCCGCGTCAAGCAGGCGTAGATGGCGCCGACAGTCTTGGCGTTCCTCATTCGTAGCCAACCAGGCGCGTGCCACTCTTCCCCATCGTGAGCTCGGTCTTGTGCTGCGTGCCATGAATGTCTTGATAGGAAATACTGATGGGAAGATCGTGAAGCTTCTGAACGTTGGGGTCAAGACCGGAGACGAAACTGAACAGTGTTTTGGCTTGCCCTTTTCGGACGTGGGTCAGCTCAGTCGTCGCACGCACTTCGTTTCCTGCTTCAATCACATCCACCGTCGAGAACTTCGCCACATAGTCCGGAGTTGAGGCGCCATCAACGTCGAATTCGATATCATCAATCTGTATGTGTAGTGCGGCCCCCCGCCCCATGTTGCGCAGCACGAGGGCATCCGGCTGGGACACAATCTCGGTCACGAATACGAAGGGCTGAACGTGCAGGGCGTTCTGTCTGGTCATCTCCTTGCGCATGCGCTGGGTTTCGACGGTGTACCAGGCGATCACGCCACCGGTGACGGTCAAGACGATCAAGGTGAGCCAACCGAGCAGCGAGCACTCGCTCATCCGGTCTTCTCCTCGAGGTGCAGCGCGCGCTGGGCCCCTCGAGCCCGCCCTTGCCAGGACCGCGCCCTGTCAGGCGCGGAGTCCGAGCTTAGCCAGGCGCCCGGCGGTCGGCACGCCGTCGGCGTCCCAGCCGCGCAGCGCGTAGTATTCGTCGAGCATCGCGCCGAGCTCCGCCGGCGGGCAGTGCATCCCGGCCGAGGGCCCGTCGGGGATCGGCTCGTGCATCACCCGCCATGGCAGCACGTCCTGGGCACGGCGCACGCCCTCGCGCACGTTGAACAAGCGCTCCAGGTTGATGATGCGCTCGCCCACGCGCTCGAGCTCCTCGACCGTCACGTCCCAGCCGGTGACCGCGCGGACCATCGTCGCGTACGGCTCGCCGATGAACAGGCCGAAGCCCCGCTCCGAGGTGAAGCGACACAGGACCAGCGAGTCGCCGAGCGCCGTGAAATGCTGGCTCCGCACGGCGAACGCGGGCTTGTCATTCGTGCCCCGCCGGTCGAAGCCCTGGGCGTACTGGGGCGTGGGGCGCGTGTCGTGGTGGCTTCCACCGCGGGTCGCCGTGGCGTAGCCGATCGAGAGCCCCTTGAGCGCGCGCGCGGAGTGGGCCGGTAGCTCGAGGCCTTTGACCGCGTAGACGAGCTTCGTGGCCTCGGGATGGACCGACGCGGCGAGCCGCCAGGCGCCCTCGGCCAGGCGCGCCCCGAAGCCCTCGCGGCGGGCGGTCATCTCGACGAGTCGGACCATGCCGCGCCAATCGCCCCAGCCGAAGGGCACGCCGATCTCGTTCTTGTCGAGCCAGCCGCGCTCGAGCGCCTCCGCCACGAACGCGAGCGTGACGCCGAGCGAGATGGTGTCCATCCCGAGCAGGTCACAGAGGTCGTTGGCGAGGATGAGCGCCTCGGGGTTCGAGATGCCGAGCATCGGGCCCAGCGCGAAGATCGTCTCGTACTCGGGCATCTTCGCCTTCGTGCCGGCGAACTCGCCGTCGGCGATCGCGTACTGCTTGCCGCAGGCGATCGGGCACTTGAGGCAGGTCGTGTCGCGGTCGTGGTAGTGGAGCTTCATCTCCTCGCCGCTGACCGCCCGCGCCTCCGCGAACGTTTCCTGGCGCAGGTTGTAGGCACCGAGACCGCCGAGGGCGTTGATCGGGCCGACGAGAAAGGGCGTGCCGAAGGACGTGAGCGCCTTGGTTCCGGTCTTGAGCGGCTCGCGCGTTTCCTCGATGAGCGCCTTGAGCGCCGCGGCGTCGGCGATCTCGGTCTTGCGCGCGCCCCGCACCACGACGGCCTTGAGATTCTTCGAGCCCAGCACGGCGCCGATGCCACCGCGTCCCGACACACCCTCGCGGTTCTTCCAGTAGTGGGCCATCGCCGCGAAGCGCACGCGGTGCTCGCCCGCCGGGCCGATCGCGATCGCATCGGCGTCGGCGCCCTCGGCGGCGGCCAGCGCGTTCACCGCCTTGCGCGTCGTCGTGCCCCAGAGCTCGGGTGCCGGCTTCACCTCGGCGCCCGCCTCGGTCACCAGCAGGTAAGACGGCGCCGCCGCGCGGCCGGTGATCAACACGGCGTCGAAGCCCGTGCGCTTGAGCGTCGCGGGGAAGCGCCCGCCGAAGGTCGAGTCGAAGAAAAGACCGGTCAGGGGCGACTTGCTGGCGACGCAGGCACGGCTGTTGCCCGGCACCGTCGTGTCGGTGATGGGCCCCACGCTGAACACGACCGCGTTGTCGGGCGCGAACGGGTCGGTCCGCGGCGGGAGGCGGTCGTAGAGCAAGCGCGCGGCGAGGCCGTTACCGCCCAGCAGCCCCCGGGCCGTGCCCTCGTCGAGCGTCTGGTTGCGCGTCGTCCCAGTCGTCAGATCGACGAATAGGACGCGACCGCCGTAACCCTTCAACGCCCGATGTCCTTCAGTCCCTTGCGGGCCGTGTCGGCCAGCTCAGCCGGGACGCCCGTCTGCGCCAGGAGCTTCCTGTACACCACCTCCGCCGCGTCGTTCTGCTTTAGCGCCGCGAAGCTTGCACCGGCACCGAGCAGACCGCGACGACCGGCCGGCGAGTCGGGCAGGACGTACGCCGCCGTCATGAAGTACTCGGCGGCGGTGAGATTGTCGCCCTCCCCCTGGTAGGTCTCGCCGATCGCGCCGGCGGCGGCCGCGACCACGGCCTTGTCGTCGGTCCGCACCAGCCGCTCGAGCACGCCGCGCGCCGCGCCCCAGCGCTTTTCCTGCGTGAGCAGCCGCGCGTAGCCGAACGCCGCCTCGGGGCGAAGGTCGGTGGCACCCCCGTCCTTCACGGCACGCGCGTAGGCGTCGAGCGCGCCGGCGCGGTCGCCGGTCACCTCACGGGCCCGCGCCAGCGCGGCCCAGGCGCGGGGCGCGCGCGGGTCGTTCGGCGAGGTCGCCACGAACTGCTCGAGCGCCGGGCGCGCCGCCTCGGGCCGGCCCGTCTCCACCTGCGCCTCGGCCAACGTGACCCGGGCGGGATCGAGAAACGGGCTCTTCGGGTAACGTCTCTCCAACAGCGTGTACGCCTCGGTCACGACGGGCCACGCCGACACCGCCGCGGCGCCGGCGCCGACACGCTCCAACGCGTCGTCCGCCGTCTCGTCGGATGGGAACTCCTCGGCGAGCCGCTTGGCCGTCGAGAGCGCCCCGGGCCAATCCTTCTCCTCGACGGCGATCCCGGTCAGGACGTAGAGCAGCCGCGGCGCCGCGAGTCCCTTCGGCGCGAGTCCGAGCGCCGCGAGCGCCGGCTGTTTGAATTCCTTCACCCCGCCTCGCTGGAAGGCGACCACCGCCAGCCCGTATGCGGCGACGGCCGCGACCTCCGCCGTGCCGGCGTCGCGGGCCTCGGTGAGCTTGCTCGTCGCGGGCTCCAACTGCCCCTGGGCGAGCGCGGCGACACCGAGGCCGAGCGTGGCGAGAGGGCCGACCCCCTCACGCTGCGCCTGCGTGAACGCGCTGGCCGCCTCGCCCGGACGCCCGGCGGCGAGGAGGGCCGCGCCGAGCGCGGACTGGGCCCGACCGAGGAGCGGCGGGAATGGCGCGCGTCGGATCCAGTCGCGGAGCGCGGGCTGCGCGGCGCCCACGTCCCCGGTGCGCACCATGAGCATCGCGCGATTGAGTCGGGCGAACTCCGTCCGCGGCGCTCGGGGGAAGCTCGAAATGACGCGCTCGAGGAGCTGTCGCGCCTCCTCGCGGTCGGCGTCGCTGCGCAGCGCCAGCTCCGAGGCGAGCTCGAGCGCATCAGGCGCGCTTGGATCGCCGGGGAACGCCTGCGCGAACTCCAGGAACTCCCGGCGCGCGTCTTCGAGGCGATCGTGACGCAGCAGTGACCACGCGAGCCCGAGCCGCGCGGCGGGCGCCTGGGCGTGGGTCGGAAACTCGACGAGGACGCGGCGGAAGGCCGCCGCGGCCGTCAGGTGCTCGCCCGCGTGATACGCGGCCTCGGCCCGCAGCAACAGCACGGCGACGCGCGCGTCGGGCGAGGTCGCGGCAGAGACGACGCCGGGAAGGTCGCGAGCCGCCTGGGCGAACTCGCGCAGCTCGAAGTTGGCCTGGGCCAGCCGGTACGCCGCGTACCAGCCCGTCGCGCTCGCGGGGTCCATTTTCTGCGCCAACTCATACTGAGTGCGCGCGTCATCCCGGTTCCCGCCGAGCCGGTACGCTTCCCCCTTCAACAGGAGGGCATGCGCGCGCACACCGGTCGTGAGCGTCGCGCCCAGCAACTCCTGGACGAGCGCCGGTACCTCCGCCGGCTTTTTCGCATCGATCAGCACACGCGCGAGGCGGATCTGGAGCGGCACGACCAGCAGCGAGCGACGCGCCTCCAGCCCGCGGACCATGTTCTTCGCGCCGTCGGGATCGGAGGGGAACAGCGCGAGCGCGAGCCCCGCCTCGACCCACTGGCGGTCGGGGCCCCCGCTCCTCGCCGACGCCAGGTACGCGCGAAAAGCGGTCGCGCTATCAAGATAGCGCTCGCCCGCCAGGTTCCACCAACCGAGCCGCGCCCAACCCGCCTCCAGCAGCGGGTGCGGCCCCCCCCGGACGAACAGGGTGAGCTCGCGAACCGATCGCTCGTACTGGCCGGCGCGCCCGAGCGCCTCGCCGAGCCAGAACGAAACGTCGCGCGCGAGCGGGGCCGGAGCGCCGCGAGACGCGAGCGCTGTCCATGCCGCCACCGCCTCGTCGTGACGACCGAGCGCGTAGTTGGCGAGCCCGAGGCCGTGCAGCGCCCAGGCCTCCAGTACCGACGGCGTCGCCGTCTGGAACTGGGTGAAGGTGTCGCGCGCGCGAGCCATCTGGTTGAGCCGAAGCGCGGTCCAGCCGCTCGAATGCAGGCTCCAGACTGCGAACTCCGAGGTCCTCGGGCCACTGGCAACCTGACGGAAGAGCGCGTCCGCCTGCTGGAATCGGTCGAGCCGATAGTAGGTCTCGGCGAGCCAGTAGCGCGCTTCCGCCACGAAGTCGCGATCCGAGCCGCGGCGGACCGCCGCTTCGAGATCCTGGGCCGCGTCGGAGTACTCGCCCTTGGCGTAGTGCGCGCGCCCGCACTCGAGGGCCTTCGACACGATGCCGAGCGCCGCACCGACGCATGCGAGGGTGCCCGGCGGACCGAGGGGGGCAGTCAGCTTGTCGGCCGTCGGCGCCACGATGGGCGCCAGCGGCATCGTCGGGAGCTCCGAGGGTGAAGGCGGCAGCGGCAAATCCGCGGCGGCGACCGGCGGTTTCTCGATCGGTGCCTCGGCGAAGGGCACGAGCCCGGTCAGATCCGGCGGCGGCGGAGCCAGCGGTAGCACGGTCGCCGCCGGCGCCGGGCCCGGCAGCGCGACGAGCGCGGCGAGCAGGACGAGCGCGAGCCGGCGTGGCGTCACGAGCGCTTCTCGCCGCTCGTGGACGACTTGCTGAGCCGGGCCTTGACCGCCGCTGCCCGGTCGCGCGCCCAGTCCCGCAGTGTCACGTCGGGGCTCTTGCTGGCGACGGACTCGTACGCGGTGAGCGCGGCGCGCAGCTCTCCAAGCTGCTCGCGCGCGAGGCCGAGGCCGGCGAGCGCACGATAGCGGTCACCGGCTTCGAGGTTCTTCACGGCGCCGACGGCTTCGAACGACTTCGCCGCGTCCCGGGGGCGGTTGAGCTTCAGCTCCGACTCGCCCTCCAGCAGGAGCGCCTCGGCACGGACCGCATCATCGTTGCTCGCGGTGGCCGCCTTCGCCTGGGCCGCGGCATCCTGCCAGCTCTTCCGCTTGAACGCCGCGCGGGCCAGCTCGAGAGCGGCTTGGTGGGCCAGCGGGTGACTCGGGAACTCCTTGCGGAGTCGCCGCCATGCGGTCTCCTGGTTCTGGAGCTGCCCGATCCGGCCCGCGATCAATCCGGCATCGTAGAACGCCTCGGGGGTCGGTGGTGACTGCTGCATCAGCTGCGCGTAGGCGCCCTGCTGCTGGGTCCGGTTTCCGTGCTTGGCGAGTGTCGCGGTGATCGTCTGACGCGCGGCCGGTGCCAGCTGGTGCGACGGATACGCCGCGACGAACGCTTTGAGGTCGTTGACGCCCACCTCCCGGTCGCCCATGGCCAGGCGTGTCGAGCCGAGCAGGTACTGCGCGTCAGGAACAAGCCGGTGTTTCGGGTACTTCGTCGCGAAGCCCGTGAGCAGTGGCAGGGCGTCGGCATAGCGCTTGAGCTCGAAGAGTGTTTGCGCGAGATAGAAGCTCGCGGACGGCGCCTGCGGGTGTTCGGGCCAGGTCGTGACGAGGTCACGCAAGGCCTTGGCCGCGGCCTCCGGCCTGCGCAGCTCGAGGTCGCTCAGGGCGAGACCGTAGGCAGCGTCGGGCGCAAGCGGCGAGGCCGCATCCTGTCGCATCACGTCGTCATAGGCCGCGCGAGCTTCGGCAAAGCGCTTGACGCGGTAGAGCGCCTCGGCTTCCCAGAAGCGCCCCTCGAGCCGCCGAGCGGGCGGCGCCAGCGTACGAAACCGGCGGAAGGCCTCGAGCGCCAGATCCGCGTCGCCCAGCGCGAGCCGCGCCCGCCCCACGAGCAGCACGGCCGATGGCAGCCGCGGGTCGTTCGGGTATTCGGCGATGAAGCGCTCGAGGACCCGGCGGGCGAGCGGGTGAAGCCCGTCCGCGGAGGCCTGCTCGCCGACGAGCCAGAGCCGTTCGGCTTCGTCGAGCGCGAGCGCGAACGGCGCGGAGAGGGCAACTAGCAGGAGCGACGCCAACGCCAACACGGAAAGCAGCGTGCGCGTCATGATGGCAACCCATGGTAGCACGCTTGTGGTACGGTCTCAGCGTGGCTCTGTGCGTGTTCGACCTCGATCACACTCTCATCCAGACGCCCCTCGATCTCGCGGCCATGGCGGTCGACATGCGGGCGCTCATCGAGGCGGCCAGCGGCCCCCTCCCGGCCCGGCACGATCGCTATCGCGTGGGCGAGCTGATCGCGTACTTGCGGTCGCAGGCGCCGACGCTGGAGTCCGCTGCGTGGGACCTGGCACTCGACCACGAGCGGCGCGCGATGGAGGTGGCCACGCTCGAGTCGGGCGCGCTCGCGGCGCTCCGGGGTGCGCGCCGCGCCGGGTTCGCGACGGCGCTCTGGACGAACAACGCGCGGGCACTCACCCTGCCCGCGCTCGAGCGCCTCGGCCTGGCCGGCGACCTCGACCTGGTCGTCACGCGCGACGACATGCGCGCGCTCAAGCCGGACCCCGACGGGTGGCGCGTGATTTCAGAACATTTCAGCGGTCGCCTCGCCGGGGGCACCCAGGCGGTCGTCGTCGGCGACTCGTGGGTCGACGGGGTGGCTGCGGCCGCGGCGGGCGTTCCGTTCATCGCCTACCGCGCCCGGCAGGCAGATCTCGACCGCTGGAAGGTGACGCCGATCGCGCAGCTCGCGGATCTGGCGCTCCTACCCGCCTGGCTCGAGGCCCGAGGCAACGGGCGGCCCTAGCGTGGATCTCTTCGGAGAGCCCGAGCGAGCCGCGGCCGCCCCGCGGACGCCGGCGCCCTTGGCCGACCGGGTGCGACCGCGCTCGCTCGACGAGATCGTAGGGCAGGAGCATCTGCTGGGGACCGGCCGGGTGCTGCGAGCCGCGATCGAGACGGGCGAGCTGCACTCGATGATTCTCTGGGGTCCCCCGGGCTCCGGCAAGACGACCGTCGCGTCGTTGATGGCGCACGTGACGGGGGCCCGCTTCGTCGCTTTCTCGGCGGTCCTGTCGGGAGTCAAGGAGATCCGCGAGGTGATCGGCGAGGCGGAGCGCCAGCGCGCCCGCCAGGGGATGCGCACCATCCTCTTCGTCGACGAGATCCACCGGTTCAACCGCGCCCAGCAGGACGCCTTTCTCCCCCACGTTGAGAAGGGCACGGTCGTCCTTGTCGGCGCCACGACCGAGAACCCGTCCTTCGAAGTGAATTCCGCGCTGCTTTCGCGCTGCCGGGTCTATGTCCTTCGCGGACTCGAGGAGGACGATTTGCTCGCGATCATGCGGCGGGCGCTCGCGGACGGCGAGCGCGGCCTGGCCCAGCTCCACCCCGAGGTGACCGCCGAGGCGCTCCGCTCGATCGCGGGCGTGGCGAACGGTGACGCGCGGGTCGCGCTGAACGTGCTCGAGCTGGCCGTGCTGCTGGCGCCCGTCGCGGGTGGCCGGCGGCGCGTCACCGAGGCCTCGATCCGGGAGGCGGCGCAGCGGCGGACGCTCCTCTACGACAAGTCCGGCGAGGAGCACTACAACCTGATCTCGGCGCTCCACAAGTCGCTGCGCGACTCGGATCCCGACGCGGCGCTCTACTGGCTCACACGCATGCTCGATGCCGGCGAGGACCGGCTCTACATCGCCCGCCGCCTGGTGCGCTTCGCCTCCGAGGATGTCGGTAACGCCGACCCCGGCGCGCTCTCGCTCACGCTCGCGGCGAAGGAGGCATACGACTTCCTCGGGGATCCCGAAGGGGAGTTGGCCCTGGCCCAGGCGACGCTCTACCTGGCGCTCGCGCCGAAGTCCAACGCCGTGTATGTCGCCTACAACGAGGCGAAGGAGGACGTGAGCCAGCGGCCGGCGGAGCCTGTGCCGTTGCACATCCGCAACGCTCCAACGCGCCTCATGAAGGACCTGGGCTACGGCGCGGGATATCAGTACGCCCACGACGCCCCCGGCGCGCGAGTCGATCAGGAGGACTTGCCCGAGTCGCTCCGCGGGCGCCAGTACTATCGCCCGACCGACCGTGGGCTCGAGGCTGAGCTGGGGCGCCGCCTCGCCGAGTGGAGACGCTGGCGCTCGGAGCGGTAAGCGCCTAGGGTATAGCCATGTGGCCGCTCAACCTGCTCAAGAAGCGCCACTGGATCCTCCTGGCGCTCTGTTTTCTCTTCCTCGCCACGTACAGCGGCTTCGTGAGCTGGGCCAAGGTCGCTCAGGCGCTCGAGCAGCTCGCGGATCAGCCGGCGGTCCGCCAGCGATTCGCGACCCCCATCGGTCGGGGCGAGGCGATCGTCACCTCGTTCATGTTCTTCCTGCTGACACCGCTGGCGCTGGCCGCCGCCGGCGGGGTCGTCGCGTTCCTCGGGGCGATCGGGGCCGGCATCCTCCGCATGATCATTCCTTTTCGTGACCTGCCGCAGTCGATGTTCCTAGGCGTGGCGTATCTCGGAATCGCCATCACCATATGGCTCCTGCGCGACCTGTGGATGCAGCCGGCGTGGGAGTTCGTGGGCCTCATCGCCAAGGCCCTCCTCATCGCGACTCAGTAGGCGCCCGGTCGGACTCGATCGGGCGGGTCGTGCGTCGTGTCCTGCTAGAATGATTTGCATGTCTCGCCTGCGCGTGGGCGTCGTCTTCGGCGGCCGCTCCGGGGAGCACGAGGTGTCGCTCGCCTCGGCGGCGTCGGTGATCGCCGCGCTCGAGGAGCGCGGTCACGCCGTCGTCCCGATCGGCATCGCTCGCAACGGGCGCTGGGTCGTCGGCGGCGATCCCCTACGGGCGCTCGCGGCCGAGGCGCGCGTCGCGCTCCCGTCGGACGACGCCGACGGGGCCGTGAAGAAGGCCCTCGCGAACCGCGCCGAAGCCGTCGAGAGCGCCTCCGTCGAGAGCCTCGCACGCACCGAGCCCGCCGGCAGTCTCCCACCCGAGCTCCGCCAGGGACTCGACGTGGTCGTGATCATGCTGCACGGTCCGTACGGCGAGGACGGCACGATCCAGGGCCTGTTCGAGCTCGCCGACGTTCCGTACGTCGGCGCGGGCGTTCTCGCCTCCGCCGTCGGGATGGACAAGGTCACGATGAAGGCCGTGTTCCGGGCTTACGGCCTGCCCATCGTCGAGCACGTCGTGGTCACCCGACACGAGTGGCGCAGCGCGCCCGATCGCGTCGCGGCGCGGGTGGCCGAGACCGTCGGCTTTCCCTGCTTCGTCAAGCCCTCGAACATGGGCTCGAGCGTCGGGATCAGCAAGGTGAGCGAGGCGGGAGCGCTGGCCGCCGCGGTAGATCTCGCCGCTCGTCATGATCGCAAGATCCTCGTCGAGCGCGCCGTGCGGGGGCGTGAGATCGAGGTGAGCGTGCTCGGCAACGACGAGCCGATCGCCTCGTTCCCGGGCGAGATCAGTTACGACGCCGACTGGTACGACTATTCGACCAAGTACCTGGAGGGCCAGGCGCGAGTCACGGTGCCGGCGCCCCTGTCGCCCGAGACCACTCGGCGGATCCGCGAGCTGGCGATCGCCGCCTTCCGCGCGGTCGACTGTTCGGGCATGGCGCGCGTCGACTTTTTTCTCGAGGGCGATCGCGTGCTGGTCAACGAGATCAACACGATCCCCGGCTTCACCGCGACGAGCGCCTACGCGAAGATGTGGGCGGCCTCCGGGCTCGGCTACAGCGCGCTGATCGACCGCCTGATCGAGCTCGCCCTCGAGCGTCATCACGGCAAGGGGGAAACCGGGTGAGCGAGGACCCGCCTGCCAGGGCCGGAGGCTCTGCGGACCAGGAGCTCACGGGTTGACTCCCCGAACGTCGAGCGCCGGAGGCTCTGCGCAGGCGCTCCGACGGCTGAGTCCAGTAGACGTCGTCATCGCGGGCGGCGGCACGGGCGGCCACACGAGCCCGGGCCTGGCGGTCGCGGCCCTCCTGCGCGAGCGCTCGAGGACCTGCGTCTGGATCGGCTCTCGCTCCGGCATCGAAGCCCAGCGCGTGCCCCAGAGCGGCATCCCGTACATCGCCATCTCAACCGGCAAGCTCAGGCGCTACTGGGCGTGGCAGAACGTGGCGGACCTCCTCGTCAACGTTCCGGCGGGCACGCTGAGCGTCCTTCGCATCTTGCGGACCCTCCGCCCCCGCGTCGTCTTCGGCACGGGCGGCTTCGTTGCGCTTCCCGTCGTGTTGGGCGCCGCGCTTCTAAGGGTGCCCGTCGTCCTCCACGAGCAGACGGCGGTCCCGGGCCTCGCGAACCGGATCGGCGCCCGGTTCGCGCGCCGAATCGCGGTCACGTTTCCCGACCGGGCAGGCCGCCTTCCCGCAGCCCGCGTGGTCGTGACGGGCAATCCCCTCCGGCCCGAGCTCCGCGCGGGCTCGAGGTCGAGCGCCATCGCCCGCTTCCAGCTGGATCCGGTCGTCCCCCTCGTGTACGTCACCGGCGGCGCCCAGGGCGCTCACCGGATCAATCGGGTCGTCGGGGACGCGTTGGCGTCGATCACCGAGCAGGCGCAGCTCATCCATCAGTGCGGCGAGAACCCCGCCACGGGTGATCGTCAGTGGCTCGAAGACCGGCGCGCCGCGCTGCCTCCAGCCCTGGCGCGCCGCTACACTGTCGTGCCCTACATCGGCGCCGAGCTCGCCGGGATCTATGCCGCGGCGGCGCTCGTGGTCGCCCGCGCGGGGGCCGGGACGGTGAACGAGTGCTGCCAGCTCGGCGTGCCGGCGCTGTACGTTCCGCTGCCCGGGACCCGTGGTGACGAGCAAACGGAGAATGCGCGGATCGTCGAGCGCGTCGGAGGCGCGGTCGTGCTCCCCCAGTCGATGCTCACGACGGAGCGGCTCGTTCGCGAGATTCGCGCGCTCCTCGCCGACCCCGCGGGACTGAAGCAGATGGGCGAGCATGCGCGGACTCTCGCCGTCCCCGACGCCGCGGAGCGCATCGTCGCTCTCCTCTGGGACTTCTGCCGATGACCGGCCGAGCGCCCGGGCCCGATCAACGCGCGGGGGCCCGGCCCCGGAGATCCGGGCGCAACGGGCAGTCGTCGCAGCGCGGCACGGTGCGGCAGTTCGACTTGCCGACAGCCACGAGCAGCGCGTGAAACTCGTTGAACAGCCCGGGATCGGACGGCAGGTGTGCCTCGAGCCACGCGCGGGCCTCTTCGTAACCCGCCGTTGGGCCGATCAGACGGTGGCGAGCGAGTACGCGGCGCGCATAGGCGTCGGCGACGAACACTGGCCGGCCCGCGGCATAGAGGAGGATTGCATCGGCTGTCTCCGGACCGAGTCCGGGGATCTCGAGCAGGCTCCGGCGCAGCGGGCCGAGCGGCGCCGTCCGCATCCGATCGAAGCTCCCGCTCGAGCGCTCCACGAGCCAGCGCGTCAGCGCCTGGAGCCGGCGCGCCTTCACGCGGTGGGTGCCGGCCGGGCGGATCACGCGTGCCAGATCGGAGACGGAGAGGTCGGCTACCCGGGCGGGCGTCAGCAGCCGGCGGGAGCGGAGCGCTGCGATCGCGTGGGCGGCATTGACCCACGCGGTGTGCTGGGTAAGCACGGCGCCAACGGCGACCTCGTAGGGCGTGCGGCCGGGCCACCAGCGCTGGCGGCCGAAGCGCCGGAGCAGCGCCCCGTGCAGGCGCAGCAGTCGGCGCTTGGCGCGATCCCAGGGCGGCCCGGGCATCCCGCGCCGCCCTGGCCGCGCTTGCGGCCCTGAGCCGATGCTCGGGCTCATCGTCCTGCTGCAGACCCTGGTCCTCGCGGTGAGCGGCCCGCCCACCTCACCGGAGTACCTTCCCATTCGAGTTGCGGAGGCTGAGGGCTACTTTGCGCTCGAGGGGCTTGCCGTCAGGGTCAAGATGACCCGGGCCGAATCGGGAGCCGCCGAGGCGCTGGCCCAGGGCCAGGCCGACCTCGCGGCGACGACGCTCGAGGCGATGCTGCGCTTCGGCCTCCGGGCGCCGAGCCAGGCGCCGCGGCTCGTCTTCGGCCTCACGGCTGCACCGCCGGTCGCTCTGCTGGTCGGGGCATCCCACATCGGCACCGTCCGCTCCATCGACGACCTGTCCGCGCTGCGAGTCGGGGTCACGACGCCGGGCGCGCCCGAGCACGCCTGGTTCGGCTGGCTTCTGGCGCGAGCGGGAATGAGCGTCGCCCAGGTCAGCGTGATGAGCCTCGGCGGACGGGGGCTCGTCGCCGCTTTCGACTCCGGCGAGATCCACGTCGCGCTCGTCCCCGAGCCGATGGCCACCCAGCTTCTGAGCCAGGGGCGGGCCAAATTGCTCGCTGATTTTCGAACCCCGCGCGCCGTCGCCGAGACACTGGGAACCAGCACTGTGAACGCCGCGGTCTTCGCCCGCGCCGACCGGCGCCCTCCGGACCGGGACCTGTTCGCCATGACACGGGCCCTTAGAAAGGCCGAGCAGCGCATCCGGACCGGCGAGGCCCGCGAGGTGGCCGGCAAGCTCCCGACACAGGTGGTGGGCGAGCCCGAGGACTTCGCGGCCCGGCTTACAACCTCGCGCCCGCTCTATCTGCCCGACGGCCTGGTCTCCGCCGACCAGATTCAGCAGACGATCGCGATCATCCGGGCGCACACGCCCCTGCCCCAGTCGGTTCGGATCCCGCGCCCCGAGGAAATGCTTCAGATCAAGGCCCCGACCGCTCGCTGACGACGACGCCGAATCCCTCCAAAAGCCGGCGCGTCGTCTCCACGGGCAGCCCGATGACGTTGGTGTACGAGCCGACGATGCCGTCGACCAGTGCGCCCTGAAGATCCTGAATCGCGTAGGCTCCGGCCTTGTCGAGCGGCGCGCCCGATGCCACGTACGTCTCGATCGTTGCATCCGGGTACGCTGCCATGAGCACGCGGCTCACGACCGTCGTGGAAGCGGCACGGCCGCTCT
>WNFB01001786.1_pt1 | contig 18501 bp, 14 predicted proteins | sample 5400501 | NCBI WGS metagenome assembly WNFB01 (sample SAMN13153341, study PRJNA577476) | soil metagenome | isolation source: 200 cm saprolite under Douglas fir tree site 2 hole 1 | place: USA:California | collected 2015-04-18 | reverse complement strand
TGCAGGCTCAATGGGCAGGGTAAATGCAGAGTGAGCGCTCAAGGCGCCAACTCAGTCAATCGACGCGGAAATATTCGTCACCCTTCCGAGGTCTTGCAGGTTACGTCGGGGCGCGGCCAATTTGCAGACGGCGACAATTCCATGTACAAAGATGACGGAGGAAAAATGAACAAGCTTCTGGTTCCGGCAGTGCTTTGCCTGCTCTTTTGCGCTGCGGCAGTAATTGGCGGCGAGAAAAGCGTTTTCGATTACACACTGAACACGATTGACGGGCAGCCCGCGCCGCTCTCCGCGTACAAAGGCAAAGTGGTGATGCTGGTGAACGTGGCCAGCCGCTGCGGCTTCACCCCGCAATACACGGCGCTCGAAGCGATTTATGAGAAGTACAAAGACCGCGGCTTTGTGATTGTCGGCATCCCGGCCAACAATTTTGGCGCCCAGGAACCGGGGACAAATCAGGAAATCAAGACGTTCTGCCAATCTAAATACAGCGTGACCTTTCCCATGATGTCCAAGGTTTCCGTGAAGGGCGACGACAAAACGCCGCTCTACCAGTATCTGACGGACAAGTCTACGAATCCGAAGACTGGCGGCGACATTCAGTGGAACTTCACCAAGTTCCTGGTCGGGCCGGACGGTCAGATCATCACGCGCTTCGAGCCTGCGGTGACGCCTGACTCGCCGGAAGTCACGGCGGCGATTGAAAAGGCGCTGGCTTCGGTCAAGCACTAAACCGCAGCACATCTCTGCGATTCTGAATGTTTCGCATCCTTCGTGGCGCGGCAATGGTTGCTGCGCCACAATCGTTTAGGCCATCATTTCCCCAATGCCGATTCTCTCTCTCCAGAACGTCACCAAGGACTATTTCACGGACGATCAGCCGGTCCGGGCGCTCAACAATTTGTCGTTGGAAGTTTCGCGTGGGGAGTTCGTTGCACTGGTGGGTCGCAGCGGGTGCGGCAAGTCGACATTGCTGAGCCTGGCGGGCGCCATGGATTTTCCGACTTCGGGCGCGGTGCTGGTGGATGGCGTGGCGACCACATCGTTGCGAGACGATGCGCTGGCCAAGGTTCGCCGGGAAAAGATCGGATTTATTTTTCAGTCTTTTCAACTGATTCACACGCTGACGGTATTTGAAAACGTCGAGCTGCCGCTGCTGCTGGCGGGCAAGAGGAACGCGCGAGAGATTGCGCGCGAGCGGCTTTCATGGGTGGAGCTGGACGAACTCGGCCGACGTTATCCACATCAGCTCTCGGGCGGGCAGATGCAGCGCGTGGCGATTGCAAGAGCTCTTGTGCAAAGTCCAGCTATCCTGCTGGCGGACGAGCCGACCGGCAACCTGGACACCTCGACCGGAACTTTGATTCTTGAACTTCTGCTGCGCCTCACTCGCGAGCAAAATACAGCAACGATCATGGCCACGCACAGCGAGGAAGCCGCGGCGCTCGCAGACGTTGTGGTGAAGCTGCGGGACGGGCAAATCGCGGAAATGATGCGGCGATAAAGATGTCACGACTGCTTCTTTTCTATCGCTTGATTGTTCGCCCGGTGTCTCGCGAGCCGGTGCGCACTTCGCTGACTGTGCTGGCGATCGCGCTGGGCGTTGCGGTGGTGCTGGCCATCGACTTGGCTGGCACGGCTGCAGCAGGCTCGTTTCGGTCCTCGATGGAAACCCTGGCAGGCGAAAATGATCTGGAAATCGTAACCGCAGGCGGTGTTCCGGAAAATGTCGTGGGAATGCTGAAGGGTCTGCCGTATCCGCTGCGCGTTACGGCGAGGATTGAGGATTATGCGATTGTCGTTGAGACCAAGCAAACCCTCCCCCTGTTGGGACTGGATCTTGTCGCGGAGGCCAGCGAGGGCAACGCTTCCTCCAGATTGGCTGGTGCCGATGATGCCTGGAAATATTTATCGGCGATGGACGGCGTATGGGTTGGCGAGAGTTTGGGGCGAAAGAAGGGCGAGACCATTGCACTGCTCGTTAACGATCAAGTTGCGACCTACACTGTTCGAGGCGCGTTTCCGGACGCAAAGGGCAACACATCAGCGATTGTGATGGATATCTCCTCGGCGCAATATGCCCTCAAACGTTTCGGCCGCGTCGATCGAATCTTGATCCGCGTTCCGCAGTCGCCAAACCTGGAGGAATGGCAGAGACGCCTCGGGCAAGCGCTGCCGCCGGGCGTGCAATTGCGCGCGGCAGGCGCGGGAACGAACGAGAATCGCCGCATGCTCGCGGCGTTTCGGTGGAACCTGCGATTGCTGAGCTATATCGCGCTCATTGTGGGCGCGTTCTTGATTTACAACACAATTTCCGTTTCCGTGGTGCGGCGGCGCGCGGAGATTGGAATCGTGCGCGCGTTGGGCGCGAGTCGAAGCTTGGTTCTGGCGGCTTTTGTGGGAGAGGCCGCGTGCTTCGGTTTCCTCGGCGCTCTGGTCGGTACGCCTTTGGGCCGGCTGATGGCTGGCGGAGCAGCTCAATTAATGGGCGCGACCGTGGAAGCGTTGTACGTCAGCAGCCGGCCGGGAGCAATCGCGTTGACCCCCGTTTCGGTTTTCCTCGCGGTGCTGATTGGCGTTGGGGTTGCCGTGGCTTCGGCATATTCTCCAGCCCGTGAAGCTTCTCTTGTTCCGCCGGTCGAGGCGATGGCCCATGGGCGGCGGGAGTACGCGACTCATGTCCATAAAACGCGTGACGTCTGGATTGCTGTCGCCGTGGGATTGGCGGCTGCAGCAGCGACGCGCGCCCCTACTATCGGCGGCAAGCCGCTGTTCGGCTATTTCGCGTCACTCTTATTGATCTGCGCGTCGGCGTTTGCGATGCCCGCGTTGGTCGACGCGATTGCCGGCCTTGCTTCGCGATTGCTGAAGAGAGCGTTGGGAGTTGAGGCAGTGCTTGCGGCACGGAGCCTTTCGTCTTCGCTGCGGCGCACCTCCGTACTAGTCGGCGCTCTTTCCACGGCGATCGCCATGATGACCGCCGTCGGCATCATGGTCGGCAGCTTTCGCGAAACGGTCTTACTTTGGATGGGCGACCAGCTCCCGGCGGACCTTTACATGCGACCTGCTGGAAATCCCGCGGCGGATCGGCATCCGACAATTTCCGTGGAGCTTACGGAAAAAATCGCGCGACTTCCAGGCGTCGCCGCAATCGACCGGCTTCGCGAATACGAGATTAGTTACGAGGGCATGCCTGCCGGGCTTGGATCGATCGAATTGAACATCCTGCGCGAGTATCACAACGCGGACTTTCTGTCCGGGCGAAGGACCAGCGAAGTCGTGGCGGAGCTGCGTGATTCCAATGCAGTTCTTGTTAGCGAACCGTTTGCGAATAAGCATCATCTGCGCGCCGGCGATGCCATCACGCTATCGCTTGGCGAGAGCCGCACCGCGTTTCGCGTCGTCGATGTTTACTACGATTATTCCAGCGAGCGCGGCAGCATTCTGATGGACCGCACTGTGATGCTGCGCTATTTGCCGGACCCGGCCGCTTCAAATTTGGCCATCTACGTTGCTCCTAACGCGCGCATCGAAGACGTTCGCGCGGAAATCGAAAGGGCAGCCGCCGGGCATCGTGTGCTGATGTTCACGAATCGCGATCTGCGCGGCGAGGCGCTGCGCATCTTCGACCGCACGTTTGCGATCACTTACGCGCTGGAGGCCATTGCGGTTCTTATTGCGGTAGTGGGCGTTGCCGGCGCTCTACTGGCTTTGGTGATCGACCGACGCCGCGAGCTGGGACTGCTTCGTTTTCTGGGTGCCGCGAGCGGGCAAATTCGCAAGCTCATTGTTATCGAAGCGGGGTTGATCGGCCTGCTAGCTAATTTTGCCGGTGTTGCGCTGGGCTTCGCGCTTTCGCTCATTCTCATTTATGTGATCAACAAGCAGTCGTTCGGCTGGACGATCCGCTTCCACTGGCCGGTGGCGGTGCTCTTGGGAGCCTTGACGATGGTGTATGCCGCGACCGTCCTGGCGGGCCTATATCCCGCTCGCGTTGCCGTGCGCCTCAATCCCGTCGAGGTCGCTCATGAAGAGTAGGTGGGCATGTGTCGCCGTGCTGTTGTTCTTCTCGGCCGCGGCAATGGCACAGTACAGGGTTGCTCTTCCCGGGTATCGTTACAAATTTCCGCGCGATCATTTCAATCATCCGGACTTTCAGACGGAATGGTGGTATTACACCGGCAACGTCAAGGCGGCGGACGGGCATCGTTTTGGATTTGAGCTGACGTTTTTCCGGCAGGGCGTGGATCGCGACTCCAAGACAGTCAGCACCTGGGCAGTGCGAGACCTGTACCTTGCGCATCTGGCGCTAAGCGATTTGGACGGTGGCAAATTTCTTCATGCGGAACGAACTAACCGGGCAGGTCCTGGCATCGCCGGCGTAAATGAGGCGGACGGGCGAATCTGGGACGGCAACTGGCAGGCTGCGTGGCGCGGCAACGATCAAATCTTACAAGCAGTCGACGAGCGCTGTGCACTTCATTTCACGCTGCGATCCGCAAAGCCGCCGGTGATTCATGGGCAGAACGGCGTCACTCAAAAGGCCGCCGGGCCGGGACGCGCGTCTCACTACGTTTCGCTTACGCGGCTGAATACCCAGGGCGAAATCGAGCTGGGCGGCAGAAAATTTCAAGTGCTAGGCACGGCCTGGATGGACCATGAATTTTTCACGCACCAACTCGAGGCCGACCAGGTGGGCTGGGACTGGATGAGCATCCAGCTCCAAGACAACACAGAACTGATGCTCTTCCACATTCGGCGCAAGGGCGGTTCGATCGACCCGTATTCGGCGGGAACGTTCATGGATGCGCGCGGGGATACCACGCATCTGCGCGGAGACGAATTCAGTTTGGAGCCTGTGGGTGATACGTGGGCGAGTCCAGCCACGGGCGCGGTCTATCCGATTCGGTGGAAAATCTCCGTTCCCAAGCTCGGCATTGCATTGGAGGGTTCGACGATGCTGCCTTCGCAGGAAATGGCGTTCTCCGCGGGGATCGTGCCCGCCTATTGGGAAGGCGCCGTAGTCTTCGCTGGAACTAAAGGTGGGTCGTCAATCGGGGGAGTCGGATATTTGGAAATGACCGGATACGATCACCCGATCGAAGCGCTACGTTAAGCCTAGTCTGTGCCTGGCATGGTGACTTCATTCTGTGAAGCCGGCAACGGACTTTGGGCTCCGCCGGACAGCGTTTCCCATCCGCGCCGCGAAAGACTCCAGTAGATCAAATAGCCCGCTATCGCAGCGCAAGCGAATAGCACGAATCCAGCAAGCCACGCTTGCAGCACCAGTTCGCCGATGCCGAACATAGCGCAGTACACCAAGGTGCAGCCCATCACCCAATCAAACGCATTCGCTGCAAAGTCGCGAACTGGCGCGATATCCGGCGCGAGCGTGGCGATGCGCTTCCAACCGTGAATTGTCGGCCGCACGCGCCGGTAGAATTTTACCAAACGCTCATCGCTCTCCGGCTGCGTAACAAGCGTGGCAACCAGCCAAACGGCGGTGGTGGCCACGGTGGTGATCATGGTGCTCTTGGCGAACACCACCGAACTGTTCCCGGAAAAGTGCACCCATTGCAGCGACATCGACACAATGAACGCCGCGGTCATGGAAGAAATTTCACTCCACGCATTGATCCGCCACCAATACCAGCGCAACAACAACACCCCGCCCGTTCCAGCGCCCATGCCAAGCAGGAGCTGCCAGGCGGATTGAATCGAGCTGATGTGCGCCGCGGTGTAGCCGCTCAAAATCACTAAAAACACGATAAATAGCTTGCTCGCCAGGACGTAATGCTTTTCGCTGCCTTTGCGCATCACAAAGCGGCGGTAGAAATCATTGATGAGATAAGACGTGCCCCAGTTGAGCTGCGTGCCCACGGTAGACATAAATGCCGCGAGAAACGCCGCTACCATTAAGCCGCGCAGCGCCGGCGGGAGGAAGTCTCGCAGCACCATGACGTAGCCTTTTTCCGGCTCAGCGGCGAACTCCGTGCTGGGATGCAGTCCTCCAATGGGCGAGTACACAGCCACCGCGACAAGGCCGGTGACAATCCACGGCCAGGAGCGCATCGCATAGTGCGCGATGTTGAACCACAACGTGGCGCCCAGGGAATTTTTCTCGTCTTTCGCGCTGAACATGCGCTGCGCCACGTAGCCGCCGCCGCCTGGCTCCGCGCCCGGATACCAGCTCGCCCACCACTGCATCGCCAAATACAGCATGAAGGTAATCACCGGCAGCGTCCAAATCGCATCGGTGGTCCAGCCCGGGTGAAACGAGGGAAAGAAAGAGAGCACCGAACCTGTGGGCTGGCCGCTCTGGCGCACTGCATCGTTAACGTGCGAGAGCTGAATCTTCAGTAGCGTCATCCCGCCGATCTTGGCAACCGCCACCCACGCGAGCACGATGATCATGGACATTTTCAAGATGAACTGGAACAAGTCGGTGACCAGAACGCCCCAGAGCCCGCCGATGAAGGTGTAGATGCCGGTGAACGGAACCAAGACCAGCACGCAAATCAGCAGGGCCGTGTGCGCGGGGTCTCCGAGCGCGTAATGCATGAGCACATGCCCGCCAACGGCTAATTCCAGCACGCGGCCCTGCGCAATGGCATCGCCGAGCAACACCGTGGTGATGCTGATCATGGCCTTGATTACCCAGCCGAGAATCAGGCAATTCATCAGCGCGCCCAGATAGAGGGCGCGAAAACCACGTAGAAAAGCGGCGGGTTTTCCGCCGTAGCGCAACTCCACAAACTCGACGTCCGTGAGGATTTCCGAGCGCCGCCAGTAGCGCGCGAAGAAAAAAACGGTCATCATTCCCGAAAGGCACTGCGACCACCACAGCCAGTTCCCCGAAATTCCATTCTTTGCAACCAGCCCCGTAACCAGCAACGGCGTGTCGGCAGCAAACGTCGTGGCCACCATGGACGTGCCCGCCAGCCACCACGAGACATTTCTCCCGGAAACGAAAAATTCCTCGGTGCTGCCGGAAGAGCGCCTGCGGTAGTACAGGCTGATCAGAAGGTTCAGCGCCAGGTAAATTCCGATGACTATCCAATCGGTCGAGGTGAGCGCCATTTTTTTGCTCTCGCTTAGTCGGGGCCGGTTCGAAATGCGAGATAGCTATATAGCTCTACGAACAGGTTGTCAACAAATTGCGACAGACTTAAATCGTATTAAGCGTTACACTTCACGGCTGGCGCCGCCAGCGCTCTATAACACAGCGACCGGAGACCAATGGCGGAAAAGCAGAAACATCGCAACGGCATGCCGGCGTACCAGCGAATTCAGAGCACCATTCGAAAGCGCATCGAATCCGGACAGTTGCGCACGGGTGACCCGGTTGCGTCGGAACGAGACCTCGCCAAGATTCATCAGGTCAGTTTGATGACCGCCCGCCACGCGCTGGCTACTCTGGAACAAGAGGGCATCGTCGAACGCCGCCGAGGCATCGGCACGTTCGTTGCGGCTCCCAAGATCCATTTCAACAAACTGATGAGCTACACCGAACAAATGGCCAGCCGCAGTCTCACTGCGGGATCCCATATCTTGTTCGCAAAAATTATCCATGACGAGCAGGAGATCGCAGCCCGCCTGGCCCTGCCTACCAATACCGGAATCATCAAGCTGGAACGTCTTCGACACGCGTCCGACGAGCCCTTCGCGCTGGAAACCTGCTACTTCTCCTCTGCGGAATTCCCAAACCTCCTTTCCACGCCTCTCAACCGCGAATCGCTTTTCAAAATCCTGGAGCGCGAATACCAGGTGGAGCTCGGCTACGCCGACGAGGAAGTCGACGCCACTGCCGCCGACGCCAGGACCGCCGAGTTGCTGTGCGTCCCGCGCGGAGAGCCGCTCATGCGCATAAGCCAGTTGGTCTACTCTACAAAAGGGAAAGCTATCACCTATGTGCTGGGTTTCTATCGCTCGGACCGCCACAAGCTCATGATCCGGCGGTTCCGGTAGATTCATTGTGCTTTCGGCACCCTATACGTAGCGCGCGCTTCTCAAAGGCGAAAAGATGCTGCTGGTACTGAAGCCAAATTCGGATGAACTCGGCCGCGAAGCAGCGCGTGTGGTGGCCAATGCCGTACGCAGAAATCCTGCTCTGCGCCTGGGGCTGGCCACCGGAAGCACCATGCTCGGAATGTACCGGGAGCTCCTTCGCCTGCACCGCGAGGAGAAATTGAACCTCTCTCGCGTCGTCACATTCAACCTGGACGAATATCTGGGCCTTACCGCGAACCATCCGCAGAGTTTTCACCATTTCATGCAGCAGAATTTTTTCGCTCACGTGAACGTAGCACCCGGCAACATTCACATCCCCGACGGCTCCATCAAGGGAAACTATCAACAGTATTGCGCGTCCTACGAGGAGGCCATTCGCAAGGCCGGCGGCATCGACCTGCAAATTCTCGGCATTGGCCGCAACGGCCACGTCGGATTTAACGAACCGACTTCCAGCCTAGGTTCGCGAACGCGTTTAAAGGTACTCGGCAAAGAGACCATCGAAGACAACCGCAAATTCTTTGCCGCCGATGAAGAGATTCCCCAGTGCGCCATCACCATGGGCATCGGCACCATCCTCGAAGCGAAGCGAATTCTCCTTCTCGCCAGCGGCACCCCCAAGGCAACGGCTATAGCCGCCGCCATTGAAGGACCGCTCACAGCCTCGGTTACCGCCTCCGCACTGCAGCTTCATGGTGAGGTCACCTTCATTATCGACCGGGAAGCCGGCGCCCAACTCAAGCAGCAGGAGTATTACCAGCGAGTGCTGGAGATGACCACCATTCTCACGCCCGAACGCCTCTAACTGCGTTTTCCTGTTCGCTTCCCCCGTGAGCGTGCCCGGCTGCGCTAGAATCTCCTCGCCAATTTGTATTGGCCTCGGGAGCAAACCTATGGCGATCAGGCTCGCTGAAAACACCTATGGGAGTTCGCGAATTCATTTGCTGCGCGTAGCTAAGCAGCAGGGCCGCCACGACATCCGCGAGATCAGATTGTCGATACGCTTTGAGGGTGACTTTGAGGCGGCGCATATTCAGGGCGACAACCGCAAGATCCTCCCGGCTGACACTATGAAAAACACCGCCTATGCGCTGGCTCGCCAGCACTCCATCGAGCCCTTGGAGGATTTTGGCTTGCACCTGATTGAGCATTTCCTGACCTATAACCCACAGGTCGCACGCGTGCTCATCCAAGCGAGCGAGAACATTTGGACCCGGCTTCCGCATGGCGGCAAGCCTCACGCTTCAGCCTTCGCGCGCGCTGGCAACGAAGAGCGCACCTCCCTCCTGAGCGGAACGCGCGAAAGCACGCGGGTGCGCGCGGGCATCGATAATTTGATCGTTCTGAAAACAACCAACTCTTCTTTTGAGGATTTCAAGAAGGATCCCTACACCACGTTGCGGGATGAGGGCGACTGTATCCTTTCCACAGTAATCCGGGCTGATTGGCTGTATACAGAGGAAGAAGCCGAGTTCGGCCCGCTATGGCACGGTGTAAGACAGATGCTGCTCGAGACTTTTGCCGAGCACGATAGTCAATCGCTCCAGCACACTCTATATGCGATGGGTGGAGCAATCCTCGATAATTTCGAGAACGTTGGCGAAATTCATCTGTCGCTGCCCAACAGGCAATTTCATCTGGCCGACCTTGGCCCCCTGGGCATGGATAATCCCGGCACGGTCTTCCTGCCCGTGGACGAACCCCACGCGACGATCGAGGCCACCCTGAAAAAAGTCTGACTGCCAATAGACCCCGCTTGTCTTTCCGGTGTCGACTCCAAACCTTCTCTTCCGCTATTCTTCCAAGCCTATGCATGATCTGAGCTATTTTCGGGAGCATCTCGACATATTCGCTGAAATGGCGAAAAAACGGGGCGCCGCGTTGGATCTCGACGCGTTCCGCACTCTGGACAAAGAGCGGCGCGAGCTGATTACCTCTACGGAACAGCTTAAGGCCCAGCGCAACAAGGCCAGCGACGAAATTGCGCGGCTGAAGAAAGAGAAGCAAAACGCCGACGCATTGATCGCGGAAATGAAGCAGGTCTCGGAGCGAATCAAGGCAGCGGACGAGAGAATCGCGCAACTTGACTCGACTCAACGCGGCTTGCTTCTCACGATTCCCAACGTGCCGCACTTCAGTGTCCCTGTCGGACACAGCGCGGCGGAAAACATCGAGGTGCGACGCTGGGGAACGCCCCCCAAGTTTGATTTTACGCCGAAGCCCCACTGGGAAGTTGGTGAGCGCGCGGGAATTCTGGATCTCTCCGCGGCTGCCAAGGTAACCGGTGCTCGCTTCGCGGTTTACAAGAGTTGGGGTGCGCGCCTCGAACGTGCCCTGGCTAATTTTTTCCTGGATGTGCACACGCGCGAGCACGGCTACACCGAAATCCTTCCGCCCTTCCTGGTCAACAGCGCCTCCTTGCTTGCTGCTGGTCAATTGCCGAAATTTGCCGCGGACCTCTTCAAGGTCCAAGACACCGATTTCTGGCTAACGCCCACCAGTGAAGTGGAACTCCACAACCTTTATCGCGACGAAACAATTCCCGAGGATAAATTGCCGATCCACGTGACCGCGTGGACCGCTTGCTTCCGCTCCGAGGCCGGCGCGGCCGGTAAGGACACTCGCGGAATCTTGCGTCAGCACCAATTCCAAAAAGTCGAGCTCTTCAAGTTCACACATCCTGAGAAGAGCTACGACGAACATGAATCACTAACGCGAAATGCGGAAGCCCTGCTCCAGAAACTCGGTCTGCACTACCGTACGATGCTTCTCTGCACTGGCGACATGGGCTTTGCCTCGGCTAAGACGTATGACCTCGAAGTGTGGCTGCCTTCCAGCAATGAATTCCGCGAGATTTCCTCCTGCTCAAATTGCGAAGCCTTTCAGGCGCGACGCGCAGGAATTCGCTTCAAGCCCAAAGGCGGCGGAAAGAGCGATTTCGTGCACACGCTGAATGGTTCCGGCCTGGCGGTTGGGCGCACCTGGATCGCCGTCGTGGAAAATTATCAGCAGGCTGATGGATCCATCGTTATTCCAGAAGTGCTGCGCCCATACATGGGCATCGACCGCATACCCGCTGGCTCGTGATTCATCGCGAAATTTCCCAGTCTCGGCGGTTAGCCCCTCCAAAACAGCGTTAGTTCTACGTAAGTTGCTGATAGATAACGGCTTACTGTTAGAGTAGCGCCGTCAGCCTGGGCGCCCAGAGGAATCCCTGGCTGCGCAAGCTATTGAAATCAGAGGATTTCGTTTGACTCCAGCTTTTCCCCTTGCATACGATGACAGCAAGGCCGACTAGGCTGAACGAGCTGTCATCCCGAGTTTTATGCGATTTTTGATTTGGCTAGTGGTTCTGTGCTGGGCCGTGGCGCTGTTGCGGCGCGCGGTGGCTTGGATGCTGCGCGGATTCCTAAATTCGCACACACGCCGCGAAACTGCACCTGACCAACAGCCTACGGTCGGTTCGCGGCGGCTGGTCCGCGATCCGGTTTGCGGAGTGCACGTCGCGGAAGAGCGAGCGATTCCGCTGCGTACCGGGGGCGAGATCCTGCACTTTTGCTCGGCGGCGTGCCGCGATCAGTACGCGGCTAACGAGCAAAAGTTCGCCGCCAATGGCTGAGAAGCCGTTCTAGTGTTTTTTTGATTTTCGGGTAACCCAGAAAAGCAAAGCAACAGAAGCACCGGCGAGCGGATCTGCGTCACGCCGCCTAAACGAAAGGACCGAAGCCAATGGCCACGGTCGCAAAGCCTACAATTGCACCAATGATCCCGCGCATCGCGCCGCGAGAGGATCTGAATCCGTTTCGCATCGCGCAGATTCAATTCGACATGGCCGCCGAGTTCCTGAAGCTCGATCCGGGACTGCGCCAAATCTTGCGCACGCCCAAGCGCATCCTCGAGGTCTCGCTACCCACGAAGATGGACAACGGCCAAGTCAAGGTTCTGACGGGATACCGCGTGCAACACAACGTCGCGCGTGGCCCGGGCAAGGGCGGCATTCGGTATCATCCCAACGTAACCCTCGACGAAGTCAAAGCTCTCGCCGCCTGGATGACCTGGAAGACGGCCGTGGTCAACGTGCCCTTCGGCGGCGCCAAGGGCGGCATCATCTGCGACCCCAAGCGTATGTCCAAGAGCGAGCTGGAGCGCATGACGCGCCGGTTCGCCAGCGAAATTCTGCCGCTAATCGGCCCCGACCAAGATATCCCGGCACCCGATGTTTATACCGACTCGCAGACCATGGCTTGGATCATGGACACGTACTCTATGATGGTGGGCCACACCGTCCCGGGCGTAGTCACCGGCAAGCCGATTTCCGTCGGCGGCTCCGTAGGGCGCGCGGAAGCAACCGCTCGCGGTCTAGTGTTCGTAGTCGAAGAAGCTTGCAAGCTAAAGAAGATTTCGCTGCGCGGCGCTACTGTGGCCATTCAGGGCTTCGGGAACGCTGGCGCCACGGCGGCGCGGCTGTTCGTCGAAAAGAAGGCAAAAGTCATCGCCCTGAGCGATACGCGCGGCGGCGTCACCAATTCGCGCGGCATCGACCCCATCAAAGCCATCCGCTACAAGGAGCGTTCCGGCACCGTTGTTGGCATGCCCGGCGCTTCACGCATTTCCAACGACGACTTGATTACCATGAAGTGCGACATTCTTGTGCCCGCGGCACTGGAAAACGTCATCACGCTGACGAACGCCGAGGCCGTCAAGGCGCGCATCGTAGCAGAAGCCGCCAACGGTCCGACCACGCCGCACGCAGACGAAATTCTGGCGCGCCGAGGCATCACGGTCCTGCCGGATATTTTGGCGAACTCCGGGGGGGTCACGGTCAGCTATTTCGAGTGGGTACAGAACCAGGAAGGGCTGCTCTGGGACACCGAAGAGGTGAACCTGCGGCTGCAGAAGATCATGGTACGCGCCTTCCACGAAATGGTGGACACCATGCGCAAGCATCACGTGCCTCCGCGCGCCGGCGCCATGATTCTCGCCGTCGGCCGCGTCTCTGAGGCCACTCTGGTCCGCGGATTGTTCCCCTAGGAATACTCGATCGCAGAATTCTTCTCGCATCGCGATTTTCTTCAAATTTTTTCTTGCGCTGAACAAAGAAACGTGCGTACATTCGCAGTTGCCGGCCGCCTTTTTGGGCGTCGCCGGCAATTTTCACTTAGCGCTGCTGAAGACTGCGGGCTTCGCTGCGGCGGTTCTCAGAGTTCGTGGTAACCGGAGAGGAATCGGGGTTACGAGGTGCAAAGCACCGAAAGATGAGCAATCACAACAATCATTCCAATCCTGCGGCGCCGGTGCTGTTGAGCATTGCGGGATTCGACCCATCCTGCGGCGCGGGCACGGCGGCGGACCTGAAGACTTTTGCCGCGCACGGCTGCTACGGCGTGGCGGCCATCACCGCGTTAACTGTACAGAATACGCAAGGCGTGCAAGAGGTGCAGAACACGCCGGCCGCGACACTGCGCGCGCAGCTTGATGTTCTGGCCAAGGATTGCGAAATAGCCGCAGTAAAGATTGGCATGCTAGGGAATCGTGGTAACGCCGTGGTGGTTGCCGAATTTTTGGACGCCTACAAGTTTGCTCATGTTGTCCACGATCCGGTGATGAAGTCATCGACTGGAACGGAATTGTTGGACGCCGCGGGAATCAAATATATCGTTGCCGAGATGCTAAAGCGCTCGAGCGTCATCACGCCCAACGTGCCGGAAGCCGAAATTCTTACGGGGCTGACGATTAAGGACACCGGCGACATGGAAGCCGCTGCCCGAAAAATTGTCGAGATGGGTGCGCGCGCCGTCATCGTCAAGGGCGGCCACATGGACAAGGCCGTGGACATTCTGTTCGACGGCAATGAAATCATGTCGCTCGCGGGAGACAAGGGTAAGGAAGAATTCCTGCACGGCACCGGATGCACTTTCGCGAGTGCGATTGCCGCCCACCTTTCTGCGGGTCGCTCCTTATTCGAGGCTGCCACTCTGGCCAAAGCCTACGTTACGAAGGCCATCGAGAAAGCCTACGCCATTGGCAAGGGCCGAATCCCCCTCGACCATTTCTATCGCCACAAAATCGAGCCGCCCGCTCGCGGCTTGCACGAGGTCCCGCAGCACGGCATGCACCCGGCCGCCGAGCCCGCCGCGCACTGACTGCTTCCTCGAAATACGCCTCCGCGAATTACCCAGATCTCGACATCGGTGTCTATCTTTGTTCCTGTATGTTTGGCGGGCCGGGATTAATTACATTCGGTGGACGAAGCGGCCGCCGACGACAGTTGCCACAGGACCACCTTTGAAGCTGCGCCCGTCGAATGGGGAGTTGCGCGACTTGCTGGCGGATTCCGCGGCGCGGAAGGTCCACTGGCGATCCAGCGAAAATATGGTAAGGTCCGCGGGCTGGCCTGCCGCAACGCTTCGCTCGAGCCCGAGCACACCCGCTGGCCCGGACGTGAACAGCTCCACCATGCGCTTTAGCGAAATACGCCCGGTGTGGACCAGTTGCTCGAGCGCAAGGCCCAGCGCCGTCTCGAACCCCGTGATGCCAAAAGGCGCGCGGTCAAATTCAACATCCTTAAGCGCCGGTTCGTGCGGCGCGTGGTCGGTGGCAATCGCGTCGACTGTGCCATCAGCCAGGCCGGCAAGCAGCGCATCGCGATCTTCGTGAGCGGCCAGCGGCGGATTCATTTTGTAGCGCGAATCGTATTGCACATCTTCGTCAATGAGCGTGAAATGGTGCGGGGTAACTTCGCAGCTGACGCGCAGGCCGCGCTGCTTCGCCGAGCGCACCTGTTCAAGCGACCCTTTCGCCGACAGATGCGCGATATGCAAACGCGCGCCGGTGAGCTCGGCAAGCTGAACATCACGAGCCACGCAAACGGATTCCGCGGCGGCAGGCATTCCGGCCAAGCCCAGTCGCGTGGACGTGACTCCTTCACGCATTACCGCCCCGGCAGCGAGCGAAACATCTTCGGCGTGCTCGATCACTGGGATGTCCAGCGAACAGCAATAGTCCATGACTTGACGCGCAAGTTTAGCGGTAGCGATTGGTTTTCCGTCATCGCTGACCGCCACAATCCCCGCTTGCTTCATCGCCGCGATTTCCGCGATCGCTTCGCCTTTGCTGCCCGCGCTCGCCGCGCCAATCGGCCACACGCGAACGCTGGCGCACGTTTTGGCGCGATCGAGAATAAATCGCGTCACACTCGCGCTGTCGTTTACTGGTTTTGTGTTCGGCATGCAGCAAACCGCGGTGAAGCCTCCGCGCGCGGCCGCCTTCGTTCCGGTTTCAATGGTTTCCGAGGACTCCTGCCCCGGTTCGCGCAGATGCGCGTGGAGGTCAATAAAACCAGGAGCGACCACCAGCCCGGCAGCGTCGAACACCTCGAAGCCATTGGTCGAAGAAATTTTCCCGGCTGGCGCAACCTCAGCGATTCGCTCGCCGTCCAGCAAAACGTCGAGGGTCGCGTCCGTCTGGCGCACGGGATCGACCACCCGTCCATTCTTAACGAGAAGCATGCGATGCGTCCTTTACATCCGTGGCGCGCCGATTCCGAGGCTGCTGTGCTTCGCCAGTCGGATGCGTTCCCTCTTCGGTACCGGCAATCACCAGGAAGAGCAGCGCCATGCGCACCGCGATGCCATTGGTCACTTGATCTAGCACGCACGATTGCGGGCCATCGGCGACCTCCGGCGAAATCTCGATGCCGCGGTTCATCGGCCCCGGATGCAGCACGATCGCATCCGGCTTGGCACCGCGCAGGCGGTCACCATTCAATTGATACAGGAACACATAATCGTTCGCCGAAAGCGCCGGCTCGTGCAGGCGCTCGGTTTGCACCCGCAGCACGATCACCACGTCCGCTCCGTCCAGCGCCTCTTCGATATTGAACGCCCGCCGAATCTGTGCTTCCTTCGGAGCGATTTGCTCCAACTCGCGAGGAACCCACATTGCTGGACCGCAAAGCGTAATGCGGCAGCCGAATTTTCCTAGCAGATGAATATCCGAGCGCGCCACGCGGCTGTGCTGGATGTCCCCCAGAATCGTCACATTCAAATTGTCGATCTTGCCCTTCCGGTCGCGAATTGTGAGAGCGTCCAACAAACCTTGCGAAGGATGCTCGTGCGTGCCGTCACCCGCGTTGATCACCGGGATGTCCAGATGCCGAGCCACAAAGTCCGCGGCGCCGGAAGCCACATGGCGCATCACCAGGCAGTCCGGTTTCATGGCATTCAGCGCGTGTACTGTATCGAGTAGAGACTCGCCCTTTTTCAGGCTCGATGCCTCTGCTTGCAGGTTCATAGTGTCCGCGCCAAGCCGCGACGCCGCGGTTCCAAAGCTAATGCGTGTGCGCGTGGAGCTTTCAAAAAAGGCCAGCGCCACGGTCTTGCCGCGTAACGTGGCTAATTTCTTCAGGGAGTGCTTCTGGATTTCCTGGAACGGCTTGCTTTGATCGAGAAGAAAAGTAAGTTCGTCCGCCGAGAGCGGTTCAAGCGCAACCAGGTCACGAAACCGATGGGTCACATTTTCACTCTAACTTTTTTGATCTTGAAGCCTTTCGCCACAAGCAACCTCGCCAGGCACAGTGTCATCCTGAGGCTATCCAATAAGGATATCCGAAGGACCTCAACCTATGCACCGCCGAACCTGTAACCAACGCCTATCCTTCCACCCGATCAACCAGCACCACGCGCTCTTCGCTGTCTATCTCGCGCAGCCGCACCTCGATAATCTCCGTGTTGCTGGTCTGCACCACCCGTCCGGTAAACTGCGCCTCGATGGGCATCTCGCGATGCCCGCGATCGATCAGCACACAAAGCGACACGCGCTTCGGCCGGCCCAGATCAAAAAGCCCATTCATCGCCGCGCGAATGGTGCGGCCGGTGTACAAAACGTCGTCGACCAGCACCAGGTCCATGTTGTCCACCCCGAACGGAATGTCAGAGCTCTGCAGTACGGCGTGCGACGCAACCTTCGACAAATCATCGCGGTACAGCGTGATGTCCAGCGTGCCAACGGGCACATCCACACCATCGATGCCGCGCATCGCCAACGCAATCCTCTGCGCCAGCGGCACGCCGCGCCGCCGGATACCGATGAGCGCCAGGTGCTTGGTGCCACCGCTTTTTTCCACGATTTCGTGCGCCAGCCGCTGCAACGTGCGGTCGATCTCGGGCGCAGACATAAGCTGTGCTTTTTCAACGATGCGCATGGTCACGTAATCCTAGCACAAGGTGGGACAGCCACTTCGGCCCCATCGCGCGAGTTACGCGCGATGAATCCGGGCTGTACGGCCTTCTGAGGAATCAGCACCGGCGAGCCGCCAGCGAAAGAAAAGGCGAGAAGGAGCCGTAAAGTGACCGTGATAAACTGCCGCGCGACAAATGAGGGTGAGCATGCTTCGCAGAATCCATAAGTGCCACGCGTCCGCATTAAGAAAATGGCTGGCTTGGGCGGCCTTCGCCGCGGCATCCGTTCCACCGTCCCTGGGGCAGACTCCGTCCCCCGCCCCGGCACCTGCAATCAAAAAGGCGCCCGCGCGCCCCAAACTGGTGGTGCTGCTGGTTGTCGACCAGATGCGCGGCGACTACGTCGATAAATTCCTGCCACAATGGACCGGAGGTCTCCGCCGCCTTGTCGATGAAGGCGCCTGGTTTCGCGATGCGGCCTATCCCTACGCAGACACAGCGACCTGCGTGGGACACGCGACCATCTCCACGGGAGCGTTTCCCACCATGCATGCCATGGTGGCCAATGCATGGTGGGACCGCGAGGCCCAGAAGATGGTGACCTGTACTGAGGATCCGAACGCAAGGAACTTGGGTTATGCCGGAGTCTCCGCGACGGGCGGCGATAGCGCGTGGCGCATGGAGCTGCCCGCTTTTGCCGAAGAAATGAAATTTCAGAGCAATGGAGCCACGCGTGTAGTGACGTTTTCGCTGAAGGCGCGCGCCGCCATTACGATGGCCGGACACAAAGGTGACGCGGTTACCTGGGCCGATGGCGGCGGGTGGGTAACTTCAAGCCCTTATGGCGCAGTGCCCTTCGTCGAGCAATATGCTAAAGCGCATCCCATAAAGGAGGATTACGGCAAGACGTGGACGCTTTCGCTTCCAAACAGCTCCTATTGGTACGACGAAAAGGCCACGGGCGCCGTAGGGCCTGAGGGCTGGAGCCTGACTTTTCCGCACCCGCTACGAGGGAAAGCAGCGGCCGCGGAACCGGATGCCGCATTCTACGAGCAATGGGCATCAAGCCCTTTTGCCGACACCTATCTGACGAAATTCGCAGAGACGGCGGTTGAATCGATGGGCCTCGGCCAGGGTGGCGGCACGGATTTCCTGGGCGTCAGCTATTCCCCCGTCGATTATGTCGGCCATGCCTTCGGTCCTCACAGTTGGGAGGTTCAAGACATTCTTGTGCGTTTGGACAAAGACCTAGGCGATCTCTTTGTTTATCTCGACACGAAGGTCGGACGCCGCAACTATGTTGTTGCCCTCA
>WNFB01002837.1_pt1 | contig 18502 bp, 15 predicted proteins | sample 5400501 | NCBI WGS metagenome assembly WNFB01 (sample SAMN13153341, study PRJNA577476) | soil metagenome | isolation source: 200 cm saprolite under Douglas fir tree site 2 hole 1 | place: USA:California | collected 2015-04-18 | reverse complement strand
CTCACCGAGCGGCCCCACGTCGGCTTTTTGCTCCTGCATCTGACGAACGTATGCCAGATAGCGCGAACGCTCCTGTGCTCCGGTGTGTTGCTCTTGATTGGCTAAGATGTGTGCTGCTTGGTGTACTTGCTCGTAGGCGCTCGTGCCTCGGCGGCCACAGCGTCGCGGTAGCCTTCCCTCCCTTGGTCAAGATAGGCTCGCAACAGCTTTAAAGCCGGTGGCAATCTTTTTTTCCCTGGACACGGGCAATGGAGTCGCTCACCTGGGTGATGCGATCGTACAATGTGAGCCCCGAAGGCTGCAAAGGTGAACGCCCATCGTCTGTCAAGGCAGCTCGAACCGCTAGACAGTAGCCTCGGATCGCCTCGTTTTCGGGGGTGCGGTGCTCTTCTAAGGCGCGCTCAATCGGTCGCACGCCCGCGCCGGGTGCTTCTTCAACTGCGTTTTGGCATGTCGATCGGCTTCGTAGAGCAGCTTGGTGGCGTCTTTCAAGTAGTGAAACTGACACAATTGATGCGGCACCCCCAGAAACACAAAGGCGACGGCACTCCCGATGGTTTCTTCTCCATCAGAGATCACGCCTTTGACCGGCACCTCCAGCTGTTTCAACTGAGCTTTGACTTCTTTGAGGAGAGCCGTCAGGTCTCCTTGCGTACTGCGAAGCCTCGGGCGCGCCAACAGGATTTCTTCAGAGAGGCAGTCACGCACGACCCACAGCACTTCGTGGCCCACATCCGGTTGCAATCCATCCAGCGCCAGGATGACGTGTCCTTGCTTCTGCAATCGTGCCTTGATGCGCTCCTGATCCGTGATACGCAAGGCCACCAGTTCTTCCTAGCGCTGCATCAAATAGGTCACACTGCGCTGCGCCATACTGATGCCACGTGCCTGAAGCGCCTGATGCATCTCCGGAACACGGCGATGTTCCCGGAAGCGCCACTGACCAATCAGCGCAATCACCCGCCACGGCCAAACTCACCGTGTGGCAACGCCCAGCGCCCTTCCTCCTCTGGTCGGTAGGGCTGATGGAAGCGCGGACAACTCGGCTGGATACGACTTTTGCACTACCAGGGTCATTCTCCACAGACCAGACAGCATGGCGACCGTCCGATGGCTGTGATGGGCCACCCATAAGAATTGACCACACTGGTCACACCGTTCTTTCAACGGAGTCAAGGTCACCTCATGCGCCGCTTTGGGGCGTGCACTTCGTCGAGCCATCGTTCTTCTCCTGTGGTGGTCATATGCCTTCCTTTCCTTTTAGGCTACACCTGCTGTCAACCCGAGTTTGCCATTCAGCGTTTTTTTGAAAGCATGTTTCAAAAATGCAGGATGACTCATGTCCAGTCCAAGGCCAAAACTCGGTTTTGGCCTTGGACTGGAGCGGCTTCAGACAGGTTTCCACCCAAAAGAAAAAGCACCTGGAAAAGTGTATACCAAAGTATATTTTCATGACCCATAAGAGGATTGTCTATATAAAGGCAAAGTTGAATACTCTACTCTGTAGGGGTCAATATATTTTACTTGCTAAGGGGAGGTCCATCATGGCAACAAAGAGCATAAATGAAGTCCGATTGATGCAGGAGGATTGGCAGGCACAGCAAGGTGACGAGTATGTCAGTTGCAGCGTAGGCATTATGGCCCATAATGAAGAAGCCAATATTGGCCGCACCATACGCGCTGTTCTCGAACAGCAAGGTCTATCCGTGCGCATAGTGGAAGTCATCGTCGTTGCCAGTGGTTGCACAGATCGCACTGTACCGATTGTAGCTGAAATTGTGCTTCAAGAGCCTCGAGTACGATTGTGTATTCAAGAGAAGCGTGAAGGCAAAGCCTTTGCGATCAACCTTTTTCTCAAGCAGGCTACCAGCCCAATCGTTGTATTAATTGGTGCTGATGTTCTTCCCGAAACCTCCGCTCTAGAGTATATGTGTGCACCTTTCAAAGATCCAAAGATTGGTATGGTTGGAGGGCGTCCTGTACCAGTGAATAATCCGGCTACTTTTATGGGGCACGCTGTCCATCTGCTCTGGCGATTACATGACCACCTGGCTCGTATCCACCCAAAACTTGGTGAAGTGATCGCCTTCCGTAATGTCATTTCAGGTATACCAACCGATAGTCCTGTTGATGAAATCTCTATACAGGCGCTCATTTCCCAGCTTGGCTATCAATTGATCTATGAACCCGCTTGTATTGTCTATAACAAAGGGCCGCTCACCATCAAGGATTTTCTAAAGCAGCGTCGCCGTATCTACGCGGGGCACTTGCAAGTGCGGGATCAGCAGAACTACGAAGCCTCGACGATGAAGGTAGGTCTCATTACCCGCCAGCTTATCGCCAGTCGCCATTTTACGATGAGTACCCCCAAACAAGTTCTGTGGACTCTCGGTACAGTAGCTCTTGAAGGGTTTGCACGGATGCAAGGCTACTTTGACCATCTCCATAAGCGTGAACTTCACATCTGGCAAATGGTAGACTCGACGAAGGACCTGGAGGCGGGCAAGCATAAAGTACGACGCATTTGTAACGCCCAGAGTGTCCTCGTCTTTCGTTTTATGCTTGAAGGTGCCGAAGGGTATGATCTCAACCCTGAGGATAAAGACCGTGAGGCAACTGAGGCGGCACGTAAGCTCTTACCATTGTTGCGTACCAAGATTCGCAAAGATGACAAACTCTCAATCAATGGGCCTGGAATTATGACCGCCGTCATTCGTGCTGAGCAACATGGAGCTGAACTTGTGGCTAAGCGTATCCAGGAGATAGTTGAAGTAACACCAGTGCGTACTGGAATGCGAGGTCGGAAGACCAAAGTTACGGTTGCCTATAGCTCACTTACCTTTGCCTTGAAGGCAAAGAATGGAAGCGTGACCGTCAGCAGTCCCTTGTTCGAGGAAGCTATGATTGCAGCACGAGCGACTAATGCCGATGTATAGCGTAACATCATTTATCAAGGAAGGAGCCGAGATGGATGCAATGATCGGGAGGTACAGGGCACGTATGAAGGAGACAGGGTTAGCCCTCATCCACCCGGTGGGGATTAGTTTTGACTTCACACTAGATGAGGTGGTGGAGCTTATGGAATTTATCGATGGCTGCAAGGATGCAATAGTGGCTACACAGTGCCACGAATTGATGGACTGTTGTGGAGGAGGAATCAAGCGCTACAGGGTGCGATTGAAAAGCCCTAAATCTAGAAAGGACACTGGTTACGTAGAGATATGCACGTACAGGAACATGCAAAATTATCAGCGGCGGTGGCGATTGTTGCACTACCGTGGTTGAAAAAAGCTGCCTAGATTCCGTCGTTTAGTGGGCGTTTAGTGGGCTATAGCGGTAAAGGAGGTAAATTGTGCTATGGCCCCATTCTGCACCAGCATGCGCAGGCCACAGCGGCCTGATTGGAAGCTGCTGTCCGTCGCGGTCAGCATCCAGGTCCCTGGCTCAGGGCTACCCGTCTGCCAGACGCTGGCAGACAGGGTCGAGCCAACCACACTGAACCGCAAGGTGTAGGATGTGCCAGCTTGTGCCGCAAACGGGATCTGATTGAGGACGGTTGTTAAGCCGTTGACCTTTTTTTGGATGATCAGGTTGGCTCCGTCAATATAGGCCTTGTACCAGTTGTTGCCGTCGGTCCAGCGCAGCACGGCCCCGATATTGGTCGCATTGAAACTGCTAATTGACCCGCTGAACAAGACCTGGGCATTGGTGGCAGTCGGCCCAAGCACGGCACTCAAGGAGGTGGTGCCACTGGTGACCTGCCCGCTATTGCCAGCAATAGCAAAGACGGCAGCGCTGTTGGCGTCACCCCCCCAGATCTGTCCATCGGAAGCTGTTCCCCAATAGGTCTGATTCGCGCGTTGGAATGTGTCCTGTGCCGGGGTCACTGACGACGTTGGTGAAGGCGTCACCGTTGGAGTAGGTGATAGTGTTGGAGAGGTTTGCGATGCAGTATTCAGTACAAATGCTGTTACAGAAAAAGGGGTAAGCTGATAGGTAAAAGTTCCGTTTTCCAATGGTAGTGTCCCTAGTTTTATCGGAGGATTGGGAAATAGAACCGATTCATCTTTTCTCCAAACATCAATTGTTCCAGATGCTACTCCATTGAGGGAAAATGTTGCAGTTTGAGTGACAGATTGGTCTTTGTTAATCACAACAATGTTTTTGGGCTTGTCTGAAGCAAATACCTCAACATTTGGAAGGGTTGTACTTGCGCTTACCATAGTATTTCCAAATCCTCTGAATAACCCTTCCCCTGAATACATACCCATGCCATGGTAGGCAGGATTGGTATCATCCGGATTAATATTCACTACTCGTCCATAGGGATCAGTAAATGTATGCGGATTCCCATAGAGGGCATTCCCTTTATCAGCATAGAAAAGTGACCATCCGCCTGCTTTTAGAATATTTCCCAGCACTGAGGCAGCCCAGACTGCGTGAAAATTGATATTATCCTGTGCTGTCCCTCCCCAATTTAATTCCCATTCCCCAACTTCAATACCTATTTGAGAAGCACGTGCAGGTACGATTTGTTGAATGAGAGACCGAAGTTTGTTTATACTGTTACCATATTCTGCTGCGATTTGGAAAAGCGTCGTATAATCCCCAGGCACATTGCCCTCTTGCGGATATCCATGAAAATCAATAAAATCAACTTTGCCGCCAGACTGCTGTAAAAATGTCTGTAAAAAAGGTGCATCATACCAGGCAGTCGCTCCACCACCGATTTTAATAGTTGGATCGATTGCTTTCATCGCATCAAAAACCTGATTAAAATTCGTACTATACGTGACTGCAGATATTCGTGCCAGATCCGGTTCATTTCCCACAATCCAGTATTGAACGTAATTATTGGTATCCTTATTAAAATGCTTCACCATATTTGCTGCATCAACAGTGCTAGAGGAGACCATTATTAGCGGCTGTGCATCAATTGCCTTAATTGCTTGCACCCATTGATCGCCCGTCCAGCGGGCATCACATCCATTTGCACTACAAACTATCTTGCTTGTGGGATCTCCTGGAGTAATATATTTTAAGTCCATTCTCATATATTTAATACCTAACATCTTTAATTTCCGTTGTTCTACCCGGTCATTTGCAAAAACATTTGGGTATCCATATCCGCTGAGATTCATACCGATTGCGATAGGGTCAAGTTTCCGTATCGGAGAAGTATAATCGATAATAATATTTCCTAAACCAACAGCATGCTGTCTTATTTCCTGAGGTCTTTGGGAAATAAAAGTCGTGAGAAGGATTCCAACAAGAAGAATAAAAATCGCGAGAAAAGCAACTATTATAATTTTTACTTTACGAAAAATAATCATCTTTGTTCTCGCATTTCCCAATTTGGCGTGGGCTTTTAAGTATGGCATGGACCGCTAGCAGAGCAGCGAATTTATGCACGAAATACATGTTTTGCTCCTTTCATGATGTGGGCTCTACGTGGGAGAGTAACGAATATTGCGCACGTCCAAAGTGGCACCCGACGAGCCCTGGAAGAGCACCTCGAACACGACATAAAGATGCGTGAGATCGACGCCGGTAAACGTGTTGAGCGGGAGAGTAATCGTAGACCATTGTGCCGTAAGACACCGCTGTACGGTGATCTCGCTACCATTGTCAGGCTGGTTTTTATCTTTGATGCCTATGCGCACACATTGCCCGTCAACTGTTGCACGCAGATCAACTATCAGCGAGCGATATGCACTCAAGTCGAGCGAAGAACGGTGGCCCAAGGGAACAGCTGGACCTACAGTGACAAACATTACACCCCACTGCTGGTTGGCAGGATAGGTGAGCACCAACGAACCATCGTTGGCAATGAGCCATTGACGTTGATGCCCCGAGGTATCCATCCCTAAAACAAAGTCCGATTCCAGCCCATCAACATACACATCACGATAGCTGCGCTGCATCAACGTAGCGGAGGCAGGGTTTGGGAGCACATCGCTTAAGGCGGGCTTCACCTTCCCATTTTGCTGGTATAGCCCCCAGTGCGTACCGACTCCCTCCTCATGAACTTTCCAGTCCTCGTCAAAAGCATCGAAATAGAAATACTGCACACCCTTTGCTTGAGCCCAATTGATGAACTCTCTCAAGTAGCGAGCCTGGTTGGCGGCACTGGGAACTGCAGCTCTATAGGGAGGGCCAGCAGATGGCCATCCTGTCTCGCCGATCACAATCTGTTTATTGGGAAAAGTCTTTTGGACTTGTGTATACGCTTGATCGAGGGATCGTATGGCAGAATCAATGGATATCCCCTGCCAGAAAGGATAGATGTGAACGGTAATGAAATCGACATTATTCGCCAGATCACGATGTTGTATCCACTGGACATACGTATCCGCCATCGTGACTGGGACAGCGCGGCCAAGTTTGGCACGAACTTGCTCAATGACAGAGCGTAATTGTGCCTCTGACAAATCTCCGCGCTGTAATACCTCATTGCCTACGATGATGGCATGCACCGCGCTGTTTGAAGCAAGTCGTTCGCCAGCGGTCATCTCCCTTGCATTGTCAACAGGATTGCTCCCTAACCCAACGCCCAAAGCCACGCAGACATGAGCCGCTTCGGCGGCCTGTATGATCGCACCTGCAGGGCCAGTAGAATTGTAGGTGCGAATGTAGTGGGTAAGGGATGCCAGGGTGGGCATATCTGCCTTTATCTCTTCACTTGAGGGAAAGATCCCACGGGTTGGATCTTGTCCCGTATGAGAAGGGCCGTAGGCGAGGCCTGCAAGGCTGGGTTTGCCGGGTGCAGGTTGCGGCTGGGTACAAGAAAAGTTATCTTGTGAAGGACTCGTGGACGGACTGCTCGTGAACGGACTGGGGGAAGCCTTGAGTGTCCCAGATGTCCCAGAGCAACCAATCAGAAGGATACTGAGGACAAGCCCGAGCGTCGCAGCGACCTCCAGAAGCAGATGCCTGGGAGTTGAACAAAACATAATCACCTCCTATTTCAATTCAAAACGTCAAACACTTTTAGGTATTGTCGCTACCACTTTTGCTCGCAATGCCACGTTTTCGGCCTCTAGTTGTGCAATGTGTTCCTCTGCTGTCATGGTCTTATTCTAGCATCCAGGGCAACCCTCACCTGAGTAGTTACTTTGATATTTTAGGCATGGTTCAAATGAACTTGACAGCTCCTAACAAACCGAATAATGCGAAGTGGCTTAGAAAGCCACTTTAGATTTAAATGTGACTGTTCAAACTGTCAAGTACAGTTCGTCCAAATTGAACCTTGCCTTAGGAAACAACATGATCCCGAGGTGCTCACCAGGTTAGCACTGAGACGAAGGCACAAGCAAAAATGTCAAGGATACGAAAGTATTTTTCCATGATACGTTTGCAACTTATCTTCTCCTACGCACTTCTCTACACTACTAACAGTGAAATTGTTGCAAGAATCCAGGAGTCGAGATAGAACTTCCAGTTTTATTTGGAAGCACAGGGTGCTTTGCGGCGGATATTCGCATTAGATGGGGACTATATGTCGATTGAAAGTAGCCCGCACAAGTTGCGTAGTTCAGATATTGTAGAACCGACGCAGATACTTGCCGCTGGAGCGTGGGTAAAATATATTCAGAGGTGGCGGCTGCATGGAAATCAGGCTGTCTCACAGACCATTTTCTCTAGCACTCCTGATCTGAGTGTCGTCGTTCCAACCAGAAATGAACATGATAATATTGAGCCTCTATTAGAAACGTTGCAGATTGTCTTGTGGGGCTTGCATGTGGAAGTCATCTTCGTTGACGATAGTGATGATGATACGCCGGAAGTCATCAAGATGTGTTGTTCAGGATGGCTGAGCACGCCTCTGTTTCATATTCAATTGGAGCATCGTTTAGCTGGAGATGCACGTGCCGGTGGGCTGGCGACTGCCGTTGTACATGGCATGAACAGAGCACAGGCTGAATATGTCGCAGTCATCGATGCTGACCTTCAGCACCCCCCAGAGCTGCTGCGTGTGTTTTATGACCAGGCGGTTGCGCAGAATGCGGACCTGGTATTAGCCAGCCGCTATATTAAAGGTGGGGGCTATCAGGGTCTAGATGGTGTAGGGAGGCGATTTATTTCTGTTGGCCTAAAATGGACGGCCAAGCTTCTCTTTCCTGAGCAATTGCTGCGTATCTCCGATCCCCTGGGCGGTTTTTTTCTCCTGCACCGTTCACTATTGGCCAATGTATCACTGCGCCCAATCGGCTACAAAATTCTGCTGGAGATTCTGCTTCGCTGTCAATGGCGGCAGGTGCTCGAAGTTCCGTACCATTTTCAGAGACGGGTTCATGGGCAGAGCAAAGCCAATATGCAGCAGGGCATACTGGCCTTGCAACATATGCAGCGCTTGTGGCGCGAAGTACCGGCGGCCGGACGTATCTGGAAGATCAGTCTTCTGCTCCTTCTGAATGTGTTGATTGCATTGGCGTTGTTCAATGTAAACAAATCGTTCCCGTGGGTATGGGTCAATCTCAACATTGTCGTCTTTGGCCTGATGGCGTGCCTGGATTTTGTCCTCTTCAACCGCTTCATCCTTCCCTCACCAATCGTGACAAGCGGTGTTGCGCCTTCCGCAACCTTTTCGCTGTCCGTTGAAGATATAAAAAGGGTCGAGCTTCCGTCGCCCCCAAGCGCCAGCACGAATGGGCATCACCCGTACTCCGTTGAAAAGCTAGAAGAGGTCGAGCTTCCGTCGACCCCGAGCGCCAGCACGAATGGGCATCACCCGTACTCCGTTGAAAAGCTAGAAATTGAAGAGCTTCCGTCGACCCCGAGCGCCAGCACGAATGGGTATCACCCGTACTCCATTGAAGATATAAAAAGGGTCGAGCTTCCATCGAGGAAGCTAGCCGTGGCCTCCGTGTTCGATCTGATACGGAAATTTCAACCGACGTGGAGGAAAAAATTCTACGATAAAGCTCCCTCTATAGTGGCGAAGCTTCCCTCCATAGTGGCGGTGGCGGTGGTGATCCTGGTGGTTGGCTGGATTAGCTATGCGCTACCTGGTGCACTGCTGGCCCTGGCCGCCCTGTTTATTGGGTCGGCGATTGCGTTCACGCAAAATGTCAACCGCGATCAGGCGATTACTATGGTGCTGGCTATCGCTGTTGGAATCGCCAGTATTGACTACTTGAGCTGGCGTTTTGTCGTAACGAACTGGCATGGCTGGTGGATTTCTGTGCCGCTCCTGTTCGCAGAGACTCTGGGGGCACTCCATGTGCTTGGTTTTCAATTTACCGTCTGGCCCTGGTCGCCACCGGAGATTGAGCAGAGTGAAGATCCGACGCGGCACCCGATTTTCATCTTTATCCCCACTGTCAACGAGGGCGTCGCGATTCTCAGACCGACGTTGGAAGGGGTCATTGCCGCCCGCGATAAGTACCTGACGCAGTATCCTCATGGGCGGGTGACGATCGTTGTTTGTAACGATGGTCGTGTGGCGAAAGCGGCGAACTGGGAAGAGACAGACGTTCTGGCGAAGGAACTAGGTGTCCGCTGTGTGACCCGGACCAAAGGTGGTGGAGCGAAGGCAGGCAATATTGAAAATGCACGCCAGGAACTTCAAGCTACAGGCGATGCGCTCCTGGTCATCTTTGATGCCGATCAGGTCGCAAAACCAGATTTCCTGCTCAAAACCATTCCGCCTTTTCGTGATCCAAAGATGGGCTGGGTACAGACCGGGCAATATTATGCGAACCTGGACAATCCGGCATCCCGTTGGGCAGATGACCAGCAATCCATGTTTTATAACTTGCTGTGTCCGGGAAAGGCAGCTCTCAATGCTGCGTTTATCTGTGGGACAAATGTGGTTATTCGTGCCGCCGCGCTGGACGAGATCGGTGGCTTGCCGCAAGATTCGGTGACTGAGGATTTTGCAGCCTCCATTGCCCTGCATCCATCCTGGCGGAGTATCTACCTAACAGATGTTCTCGCCACCGGCCTGGGGCCGCTGGATGTGCCATCATTCCTCAAGCAGCAGGGCCGGTGGGCGCTCGGCACAATGGGTGTGTTTCGCACCCATTGGCGTGAAATCCTTCTCCCGAAGAAAGATGGCTTGCGGATTGGGCAACGGGTCCAGTACTTCCTGGCCTGCACGCATTACCTGTGTGGTCTGCGTGATCTGATCTACCTGGTAAGCCCAATTCTCTTCATCTTTACAGGTATCCCGGCTGTGCGCAGCGCAACATTAAGCGAATACCTCCAGCATTTTATTCCATACTGCCTGCTCAGCGCTACCGCGTTGTGGTATTCTGCGCGTGACATCACCGGATTGCGCGGTATCATCATCGGCTTTGGCTCTTTCCCAGTGTTGATTGGAAGTCTGATCTCTGTCGTCTTACGACGCAAAGTCGGATTTTCTGTCACCTCGAAACAGCGTGGTGGGAAGCGTTCGCTCAGCTACTTGTGGGTGTACTTCTTCTTTTTCTTGCTCTGTATTGCCTGTCTGTTCTGGGCGACCCAGGTCAAAGGTCAGCAACAGACGTCTCTCTTCATCAGCGCGCTGTGGGTGGTCTACTCAATGCTGCTGCTGGGTAGTTTCCTCTGGCTGAACTTCAAAGATATGCGCTTTCAAGTGGCCGTGCAGCAATCCGGGGCAACTGATGAGACCATTGCCGACCAGCCATATCCTTCAAAGTTGTTGAAGCGCAAACGTGGACTGAATCCGGTGTGGAACGTGGGTTTGGCCGCGTTGGTAGCCGGTCCCATTCTTGTGAGTGGCTCTCTGGGCCCTCTGGCGACTTTCGCGAGTGGCAAGTCCACACCGTTTGTGATCAGCCAGGAGAAGATAGCCGCGCCATACTTTGGCGTATCGCTTCCGATTCAGTTGTTAACGAATCGACCGCCAGTGTTGGAGCGTGATCTCGGCACTCAGTTTTCAATCATTGGGCGCACGCAAGATATCCATGATCTGTTTGATAAATCCTGGGCAGACCAGCTAGCGGCACAGCATGCACGCCCCTGGATCACGCTACAATTCGGGGTGTTCGGCCCCCATCAAAAGCCGCCACTCGATGCCAATTTGCCTGCGATTATTAACGGACTCCATGACCAGGAGATCAGACGCTGGGCCGAGGATATTCGCGATTATGGCGAACCAGTTTATCTGACGGTTCTTCTCCATGCCGACCGTAACTGGTCATTATCATCGGGTGTCGCCAATGGTGGTATTCCGGAGGATGTAGCGAAGGCCTGGATGCATGTGCAGTCTGTTTTTCGTGCTGTTGGAGCAAACAACGTGGCCTGGGTCTGGGCTCCAGCTGATCCTATCCATGATCAGGCCTATGCACCGCCAACATCAACCATCGATGCCGTCCTCCAAAGTTTTATTGATTACCCTGGGACAGAATGGGGCGATCCTGAGACGGTATTGCAAAATCTGGTGGAGCGCTATTCAACGAAGCCGATCTTTGTGGAGGCGAGCGCCGACGGCCCAGCCGCGCAAAAGGCCGCGTGGCTGACAAAACTTGGGCAGGCAGTCAATCATATTCCGCAAGTTTATGCCCTGCTCTATCACGAAGGTGGACCTGCATTGAATCCTACCAGGGCGCAAATTGAGAGTTGGTCTCTCGCATCTGATCCTGATTCGCTGGCGGCCATGCGGCGTATCGTGGCCAGCCTGCACAAAAAAAAGCTATCGCTCACTCTTAATTGGCGTTTAGACAGTGCGACCCATTCTCACGAAGCCGCGATTGTGGGGGATGTGAAGGGGAGGAGTACTGAGGAGATGCTGAACTTTTTGTTGTCCACGCGAAAGGCAAGGATGAAATCATGATCGAGATCTCTTTACCTCAGCAGTCGGTTAAGACGAAAAAAATAACGCGCAAGCGCCTGTTGACTGACATGACGATGTCGCGCTGGTCATTGCCTCTGATTCTGGCCTTTCAGGCTCTGCTTTCCTGGACACTGTTACAGAATACCGCCTTTCAGGATGAGGCGCTTTATGTCTATGCCGGGCGGCAGATCTGGCAACACTGGTTGGGTGGGCCGCCATTGCTGGATAATTATAGTTATTATTTTTCGGGCTATCCTTATGTCTACCCGATTATCGGTGGTGCGCTCGACATGTTGGGAGGACTTGAGCTAGCGCGGTCCTTTAGCCTGGTCTGTATGTTGATTGTGACGGCCTGTGGCTATTATGTGACGAAGAAGCTTTTTAACCAGAAGAGCGCCGTCTTTGCCGCTATATTATTTGTGTGTCAAGGGCCTGTGCTTTTTTTAAGTCGCCTGGCGACCTATGATCCCTTCTGCCTGTGCCTGCTGGCAGTGGGGACGGCGCTGGCCGTGAATGCCAGCCTGGCACAGCGACCCTGGCGGGCTCTGGGTATCGGTCCATTCCTGGTGCTGGCGTTTGGCGCGAAATACGCGGCATTGCTGTTTATCCCATCCGTTCTTGCCACCCTCGCGTTGTGTACCTTGCTCAGGTGGGGATGGATAAGCATGCTGGTGCGTGGGACGCTGGGAGTGCTGTCCCTCGTTGTGGTAGGAACGTCGGCGGCTATTATCGTGATCCATTTTGATCCAAGTATGCTTCATGCGATCGACGCAACAACGACCAACCGTATTGTCATTGAGGTGTACTCACGTCTAGGGTTAGCCGAACATGTTGTCGAGATGGTTGGTGTATCGTATGCAGTGGGGCTGGCTGGCCTTGTCTTTGCGCGCCAAAAACATCTGTTGATTGCGCTCTTATTCCTTGGTTCGGCACTGCTCATACCCGCCTACCACATCTACAAAGCCGAGCTGATCTCCCTGGATAAGCACCTGGGGTTCAGTATGTTCTTTGTGGTGCCAGTGGCAGGTTATGGGTTGGCGTCCCTCTCCGGCTTCCGACCGGCGTTCTCGCCTGGACGCTACTGGTTATCCGGCGTGGCGATCTGCCTCATTCTGTTCCTGATCGGGACACGAGAAGCGCAGGATATGTACTCGATCTGGCCACCCACAACCGATCTCGCGTATGTGTTTAATACGCAGGTGCGCCCCGCCAGTGGTCGCTACCTGGCAGAACAATTTGAGGTATCGCGCTATAACTTACGGGGTGATACTTCTACCTGGCAATGGACCGGCCTGGACTTTTTTGAATATACTGATAAGCAAGGACACTACTACTTTGGCAATGAAGCCTATGTTAAGGCCATTAACGATGGCTACTTCGACCTGATCCAGTTGAATTATGGATATAACCTCCCGACCGCCCTTCTCATTGCCCAGGCTATCGAGCACAGCAAGAAATACGATCTCATCGATAAAATCCCCTATCGGGACTTTTATGGGTCCGGCTACTTCTGGATATGGCGTAAGCATTGACGTGTCTCAGTGTGAAAGGAAAAAACCATGTTGGCAACACAACCCGATATCGATACCATCGCGATCACACGCACCTTCGACGGCATCGAAGCAGCCGCCCATCTCGTCATCTCACAAACAGGCGGCATGGCCTCTGTCATCAAGGACGCTAAAATTGCGGTGCTCAAACCCAATTTTGTTGCCGGCAGGTCCGCCGAGACAGGGTCAACCACCAGCTTTGCCTTGCTCAAGGCTGTCGCTGAAGAGGTACACGCCTGTGGCGCAGAGCCGGTGCTCTGTGAAACCCCTGGTACCGAGTTTGACCGCGAGGCCACCTATACGATCCTGGGAGTAGAGAAATTCTGTGCGGACAATGGCATCCGCATCGTCCGTATCGACCCGGAGGGCGGTGAACAGGATTGGATTGAACTGCGGCCTGCGGGCGCAAAGCGCTTGCGCCGCTTCCGCATCCCCCGTTTTATGCAAGAAGCCTGCTTCATTAACCTGCCGGTACTCAAAACGCATGTTGTCTCGACCATGACCCTGGGAATGAAAAACCCGATGGGTATTCTGCCGCGCCCTGATCGACGAGCCATGCATACCCTTGGGATTGCCCAGTGCATCGTTGATATGAATCGCGGCATCAAGCCCGACCTGACCATCGTTGATGGCAGCGTGGGTCAAGATGGTGAGGGACCGCTTTATGGCAATAAAGCCAACCTGCAGGTATTGGTGGCCGGACGTGATAGCCTGGCCGTTGACCTGGCCTGCTGCCAGCTGGTTGGCATCAAACCACGCGATATCCCCCATCTGAAGCTGGCCCTGGAACAACTGGGCCAGCCCTCGTGGACCTTGATTGGTGAAGATGCTGGCGTGATCAAGCAGTTTCGCCTGCCAGAGCAGAAGACGCTCTACCGCTTCATCTTCTGGCTGATGTACCCATTAGACTATCCCTATAGCTGGATTGCGGAGCGCGGCAGGCATTTCTGCACGACACTGTACAGTACAGGGTTGGTCGGGACTCGCCCACAGATCGACGAGGCGAGCTGCACGCGCTGCGGCGTCTGTGTCGAAGCCTGCCCACTGCCAGATGTGATTGATCTGAAAACGCTGAAGGTGAACTATAAGACCTGCCAGCGCTGCCTGCTCTGTTACGAGGCCTGCCCGGAGAACGCCATCAGCGTCAAGGGTTATTCAGGAGCGAGGAGGTCATCATGACCACAGTAGTAACAGGTGCAACTGGCTTCCTGGGCAGTGCCCTGGTGACCGAACTAATAAGACGCCAGCAATCGGTGCGTATACTCGCACGTGACGAAAAAAAAGCACACCAGCAATTCGGTGACGCAGTAACGATCATTGCAGGAGATATCACCGAGGCGATGCAAGTCCAACAGGCAGTCGATGGCGCAACCACTATCTACCACCTCGCGGGGCGTCTCTATCATCCTAGCACACCGGCAGAACTGTATCGCCAGACGCACATGGAAGGCACGCGCGCCCTGCTCAAGGCGTGCCAGGGACAAGCGCAGTTACGGCGCATCGTGCATGTCAGTACCACTGGCGTGCACGGTGTTACGAGTGAGACGCCTGCCGTCGAGGATGCGCCTTTTGCTCCTACCAATCCCTACGAAGCCACTAAATTGGAGGGGGAACTGCTCGCACTCAAAGCCTACCAGGAGCAAGGACTACCTGTGGCTGTGGTCCGGCCTGGGCTTGTCTACGGACCAGGTGACCTGCACCTGCTGGGCTTCTTTGTATCGATTAAAAAAGGCCTGTTTCGCGTCATCGATGGTGGAAAAGCCTTACTCCACCCGGTTTACATCGACGACCTGGTAGCCGCTCTGCTGCTCTGTGCCGAGCGCCCCCAGGCTGTTGGTCGCAGCTATAACATTGCAGGAGAGCGGCCCGTCACCGTTCGCGAGCTTGCGGCAGCCATCGCGCATGCGCTGGACAGAGAACTCCCTGCAGGCAGTATCCCGCTCTGGCTTGCCAATCTTGCCTCGGATATCTTTGCCATCATGCCAGGTATGAAGGGTGAGCATGCTCCACTGACGCGTAGTCGTGCCGGATTTCTGACGAAGAGTCGCATCTATGACATTAGCCGGGCCAAATCCGAACTGGGCTACACACCCAAAGTCGGGTTGGAAGATGGCATAAAACTGACAGCTGCTTGGTACTACAAGCATCGTTATCTGGAAGACTCATCTAGAATTTGGAGGACTGTTTGATGAAAGTGCTGATTACTGGTGCTACTGGCTTGCTGGGTGGGCACCTGCGTCAAGAATTGCAGCAGCGTGGTGAACAGGTTCGTGCGCTGGTCTTGCCGATAGAAAATGCGGAGAAGCTGATAGTGCAGGGGGTGGAGGTGGTGCGAGGGGATGTGACGGATGCCAGCACCCTGGCCCCAGCCGTCAAGGATATTGAAATTATCTTTCACCTGGCAGGCATGATGGGTGTGGATCGTCCACTTGCCGATTATCGCCTGGTGAATGTCACCGGCTCTGAGAATCTCTACCGGGCGGCGCAGGCAGCAGGCGTACGCCGTTTCGTTCACACCAGTTCGCATACTGTCTATGGGCTCGGCCATGGTCGATTCCTGACTGAGGAGGATGCGCTACGGCCTGATCCCGACCCCTACAGCATTACCAAGGCGGAGGGCGATCGCCTGATGCGACATCTCATGCTCAAAAGCGATGTGGAGACAGTGATCATTCGTCCTGGCACCTTCTTCGGCCCAGGAGATCGACTGCACTTTGGTCGCATGGCTCAGCGCATGAAGAATGCCAAGGGGATAATTATTGGGCGAGGAGACAATGCGCTGCCATTTTGCTATGTGACCGATGTGGCGCAGGGCTTCCTGTTGGCTGCCTATCACGAGAAGGCTCCTGGCAATGTCTATAACATCTCTAATGACCGCCCTCTTACACAGCAAGAGATATTCAATGCCATTGTAGATGACGTCGGCGGGAAACGTCCTACACGACAGCTGCCCTATCTGCCAATCTACTATGGAGGCATCGTTGCAGAGAAGATTGCCTCTATCACTCATACCAAACCGATTGTGACGCGGCTTGGTGCAATGATGTTTGGCACAGATAACAGGCATAGTGTAGAGAAGGCACGACGTGAGCTGGGCTATGAGCCAAAGGTCGATATACGGGAAGGTCTCAGGTTAGCAGCGGCGTGGTTCAATGCTGGCGGTATGGAACTGCCATTTGTGACCCAGGCCAGTCAATATGCCCCACTCGGAGGAGGACTAAAGTCATGAAAGGTTTACTCAGCGCCCCTGCAGCAAAAGTAACTATTGGCCTGCTGATAGGCATCGGCCTGTTATTGCTTGTCTCACGTTTTGTAAACATCGCCATGTCGATGAATATACTGCAACAAAACCTGGCAACACCTCGCGGCACCGTCTTCGCCCTCCTATCAGGTGTCGCCTTCCTCCTCGCATTCTCCATCCGGGGCATGCGCTGGAAACTTTTCCTGAACCCCATTGGTAACGTCAGCACCTTCACGGCTATTCGGCTCGTCCTGATTAGCATCTTTCTCAACTTCCTCCTGCCATTTAGCGGCGGCGAAATCGCCAAGACACTGATCCTCAAACGCATCGCGGCCATACCCATCAGTCGATCGCTGCCTACCGTCGCCATGGACAGATCGTTGGACTTGTTGCCTGCCCTCTTCCTCATGGTCATCGTACCGCTCCTCGGCATGCAGATGGATATCAAGCTCTGGTTAGTACTGGGCATCGTTGGCGGATTACTCATCTGCCTGATTTTCTTTGTTGGATTGGCGGTGTGGAAACGCACCGCTGCCATCACCCTGCTGCGAAAAATAACGGGTATACTCCCCAGGGCCATGGGGGGCAAGATCGAAGCCTTTGCTACCAACTTTGTCGACTCACTCCTAACTGGTGCAAGCCGCCCAAAGATTTTCGTCCCTGCGCTGTTGCTCACCTGTGTAGCCGTCATCTGCGACAGCCTCTTCGCCATGTTCGCCTTCTGGACGATTGGTTTCCCCATCCCCTTTGGGACAGCTATCTTCGGGTATACCCTCTACAACATGTTCTACATCTTCCCAACTCCCCCCGGACAGGTGGGCAGCAACGAAGCCATGGGCCTGCTTGTCTTCGGCGGACTACTCCGTTTGCCACCGAACAAAGTTATCGCCATGTTCATCTTTTCCCACCCCTGGGCTGCCCTGCTCATGTGTACGACTGGCCTGATATGTCTGAAAACACTCGGCTTGACGATCCCCAATGTCATGAAAGCGGGGACTGACGAAAGCGATACAGATAGCGAAGATGCGCTCCTCCCAGAGGAACAGGAAGCAGCTGTCTTGTAGCAGTAACACTAAAAAAATAACAAGCAGCGAGAGTCTTGAAGTAGTAGAAAGCCGCATTTTTGTTCCCCTTCATTTGAGCTGGAATCGTTACCTGTGAGCTGGAATTGTTACCTGTCCATCCCATTCCCCTTGTATGACACCATTGATCGCCACTAAGACCGTGACGAGGGCAGATGATGATGAGGCAGAAAGGAAATGAATTTCTTTGTTCGTACTACCCGTTTGACCTGTGAACGTTTGGTACATTGCATTCCCATTCGCTGGAATAGTGGCTGGCCCCATAAGATTCGTGCTTTGTTTCGTAGTCTCTGTATTTATTTGTGCAGTTATCTTAAGAGGGCCTGCATCCTTCCTGCCGCAATTGTCGATCCCGTCCACCAGCTTATAATTTCCGTCGGCGAGCTTTACCAGCGAGGGCGAATTGATTGTCAAACAAGTCGCCTGTGCTCTGATTGGTGTAAGAGCAGAAGTCTGTGTATTTGAAGCGGGGGGTGTAGTCGATGAATTGCCACTGGTATCCCCGCCACAACTGGCAAAAAACACGGTACAGGCCAGCAGCAACGCGATGAGAAATATGGGATGTTCCTTGAAATCAGGTGCGTTTTTCAACTTCAGTCCTCCGTTGTTAAACAGAAATTCGGCACGTTCTATCTTTGGCACCTCTCCGGTACCCTACTTCATACCAGGTATACCACGCGCTTGTCAGCTTAACTGCACATACAACTCAAACGTTTAGTGGGCTATAGCGGTAAAGGAGGTAAATTGTGCTATGGCCCCATTCTGCACCAGCATGCGCAGGCCACAGCGGCCTGATTGGAAGCTGCTGTCCGTCGCGGTCAGCATCCAGGTCCCTGGCTCAGGGCTACCC
>WNFB01001785.1_pt1 | contig 18513 bp, 11 predicted proteins | sample 5400501 | NCBI WGS metagenome assembly WNFB01 (sample SAMN13153341, study PRJNA577476) | soil metagenome | isolation source: 200 cm saprolite under Douglas fir tree site 2 hole 1 | place: USA:California | collected 2015-04-18 | reverse complement strand
ATTTCGTCGAAGATGAGTGCGGCACGGTGCCTGTCCGACGCCGCCCGGCATTCCTGCAAGAATTCCACAGAACATTCGAGAATGCCACCCTCTCCGAAGATCGGTTCCAGTACGATGGCGCAGGTGTTGTCGCTGACGGCCGCTCGCAGAGCAACAACATCGTTGCGTTGAATGAAAGTCACCTCACCTAGTAACGGCTCGAATCCCTTGCGGTACTTGTCTTGACCAGTCAATGACATAGAACCAAATGTTCGACCGTGGTATGAGCCTTGCAGTGCAACTAGCTCGGTTTTTGATTCGCCGCCAATCTTGTGTCCTGCCAAGCGCGCCAATTTGATCGAGCCCTCGATGGCCTCGGTACCGCTGTTGGAAAAGAAAGCACGTTGCAGCCCAGACAGACTGCACAGTTTTTCTGCAAGCCGGCCTTGGTACTCGTTGTAGTAAAGGTTCGAAAGGTGAATGACGCGCGCTGCTTGCTCGCGGGTAACCTTCACGATTCGCGGGTGCGCATGACCCAGAGCGTTTACTCCCAGCCCAGCCACGAAGTCCAGGTAGCGCTTCCCTTCGAGGTCGTAGAGAAACACGCCCTTGCCCCGTTCAATGGCAACCGGATAGCGGTCATAGGTCTGGATCAGAAAACGCCGTTCGCGTTCACTAATTTCCTCAAAGCTAGTCATAAGAGAAACCTGGGAAAACAGTGAATTCTAAACCCTCGCGTTCGTTGGCGATCCTCGTTGTATCAGCGTACTAAGGCGCAATGTTTCAGTCAGATACGAAATAACAGAGATTCCTTCCAAAACACGTACCCGAATTGCCCTTGTGCTTCTATAATCGGGGAAGTCACTTTGTTGGTGTGACTTACATCTCCCGTTTATGGTTCCCCAGGTGGCATCTAAGTTGCTCAACCCCCATCGGGGCAGTCCAACTCACTCGATCCCCCAAATGCTCGCGTCACATCCGCGGTCCATGAACAAGGAATTTCAAGCCCGCTTCACTGCCCTGCTGCTGGGGCTTTTCACAGTGGCTGCGGCTGTTCTCTCCTGGATCAATTTCCAGAAAGAACGCGAGTTTCAGGTTCCATATGACGGCGTCTGGTGGGTTGAAAGCGGTGCAAGACTTGTTGCCGATCGAGTCGAACCTGATGGTCCCGGAGCAAGGGCGGGCATCAAGCAGGGCGACCAACTTGTGGCTGTCAATAAGATCGAGGTCAAGAACACGCCGGGGGTTGTTCGGCAACTTTATCAGGCTGGAGTATGGTCGAAAGCCACATACTCACTGGTGCGCCAATCCGTGGCGCTCGACACGGAGCTCGTACTCACACCGACTGATCGATCTTTGTACGATTGGCTGCGCCTGATTGCGCTGATTTATTTGGGAATCGGCTTATATGTTCTGCTGCGACGCTGGACTGCACCCGGTTCTACCCACTTTTATATTTTTTGTCTGGTTTCGTTCGTCTTCTACTCGTTCCACTACACGGGGAAGCTCAATGAGTTTGACTGGATAGTTTACTGGGGCAATGTAGCGGCCTGGCTGCTCCAGCCTGCTCTATTCCTGCACTTCGTGTTGACGTTTCCTGAGCGGAGAGGTTTCGTCCGCAAGTACCGCTGGTCGATTCCATTGCTGTATGTGCCCGGGCTAATTTTGCTGGCGAGCCATGTATTGATTTTCAAGTTCGTAAAAGCCAGCGAGCGCCTCCGCTGGAACATGGATCGCCTTCAGATGGCCTACCTGGCAGCGTTTTTCGTGGCGGCAGCATCGGTGCTCTGGTACAGCTCCCGTCGCGCCAGCAAGCCCATCCTGAGGCAGCAACTGAAGTGGGTCACTCGCGGGACCATTCTAGCCATCACTCCGTTCACACTCTTCTACGTAATCCCCTACTTGCTGGGCTGGCTGCCGACGACTGCTATGAAGGTGTCGGTGCTGTCGTTGGGACTCCTGCCGCTCACCTTCGGCTATGCCATCTTCCGCTATCGGCTGATGGATGTGGATCTGATTTTCAAACGAGGCATGGCCTATACGCTTGCCGCCGCAGCGGTGGTCGGGACGTATTTCGCTCTGGTCGCTGCGGTAGCCGAGTTAGTCCACACCCGGGTTCCCAATTCCGGCCGTGTCGGTCTCATCCTGGCGATAGTGATTACGGCAGTGTTGTTCGACCCGCTTCGCAAGTGGATCCAGGATCGCCTCGACCAGTTCTTTTACCGGACCCGTTACGACTACCGGAGAACATTGATTGAGTTCGGCCGTGAATTAAGCACGGAGACCGATCTCGACACCATGCTTACTTCGGTTGTAGATCGGCTCTCGCGAACACTGTTGGTGGATCGCATGGCAATTTTCCTGTCCACCGGCGAAGCCCCGCTGCAGACGTTCGTACTGGCCAAGTCCTTCGGTATGGCCGAAACCAGCAGTCCTGACCTGAGCTTTCTCAGTGTGCAACGGGCGGAACTGAAAATGGGGCATCTGTTTTTCGACAACACCCATCAAGTACCGCGAGAAGCCCCCGCTGCCCAGCAAGCGATCTCCCGACTGGACTTGAACTATTACATCCCCTGCCGTTCGCAGCACACGACCGTCGCAGTGCTTGGTCTGGGCAAAACGGTCGAAGGCGACTTCCTCACCAGCGAAGACGTGGAGTTACTGGAGACGCTGGCGGGCTACATCGGGATCGCCATCCAGAATGCGCGCCTCTACGCCTCGCTCGAACAGAAGGTTGCGCAATACGAGCGTCTCAAGGACTTCAATGAGAACATCGTGGAGTCCGTTAACATCGGTGTGCTGGCGGTGGATCTGGCGGACCGAATCGAGTCCTGGAACTCGCAGATGGAAGTCATGTACGCCTTGCCGCGCTGGCAGGCCCTGACCCGCCCCCTGGGCGAAGTCTTCCCGGCCGATTTTGTAGAAGAGTTCTATCGTGTACGGCAGAACGCCGGCATCCACAATTTGTACAAGTTCCGCCTCGCCACGCCGACCGGGGAAACTCGCATCGTCAACGTCGCCATCACTCCGCTGGTCACGAAAAAGTTCAACGTCATCGGCCGCCTGATCATCATGGACGACATCACGGAGCGGGTAGAACTGGAAGCTCAGCTCTCTCAGTCCGACAAACTTTCGTCTATCGGTTTGCTGGCTGCTGGTGTGGCCCACGAGGTAAACACACCGCTTGCGGTCATCTCATCCTACGCGCAGATGCTCTCGAAACAGTTGCACACTGACCCGCAGAAGAATGCGCTTTTGGAGAAGATCACACGTCAAACCTTCCGCGCCTCAGAAATCGTGAACAATCTGCTTAACTTTTCGCGCACCAGCGGTACCGAGTTCAGGGATGTTGACCTGAATAAAGTAATAACGGATACGCTGGCACTGCTCGAGCACCAATTCAAGACCACCAAGATCCGGGTGCAGGACGAGCTTGGCGAACGCCTCCCGCTGATTCAGGGCAACACCGGCCGGCTGCAGCAGGTGTTCCTCAACTTGTTCCTGAATGCCAAGGACGCCATGCCAAATGGCGGCACCCTCCGGATTGCCACTTCAAATGGGGAAGGCGCCAGTGTCGTCATTTCCGACACCGGTACCGGTATTGCCCAGGAGTACATTCAGCGCATCTACGATCCGTTCTTCACCACGAAAACATCCCCCAGGGAAGGCCAAAGCCGCGGTACGGGTCTGGGCCTTTCGGTTACTTACGGCATTATCCAGGAACATGCGGGAAAGATTCGGGTCGAGAGCCGTCCCGGCGAAGGAACTACGTTTTACCTGGATTTCCCCATGACCAGGAAGGCTGTCAATGTCTGAACTCGCCATCATTTCGCGCCGCAACTTGAGTGAGGTACCTTCGTCGTCGACGGGCACGGTACTGATCATCGATGACGAAGCCGAGATCCGGGAATCGTTACAGACACTGCTGGAATTGGAAGGCTATGACGTGGAAGCCGCCGGCAGCGGCGAAGAGGGTCTCGCCCGCGTTGAGGACCGGCCCTTCGACCTGGTTCTGCTCGACCTCGCGCTACCAGATCGAAATGGGATGGAAGTGCTCGCCCACCTACGAGCTCACGATGCTCAACTTTGCATCATCATGATCACTGCCTACGGGACCGTCGAGAACGCGGTGAAGGCAATGCAGTTTGGGGCATCCAATTTCATCCAGAAGCCTTGGGACAACGAAAAGCTACTGGCCGATGTGCGAGCGGCCGTAGCGTGGCGCCGGGCAGAGGAAGAAAATATCCAGCTCAAGCGCGCCCTCAAGCAGCGCTACAACTTCGAAAACATCGTGGGAAAAAGCGAGCCGATGCTCAAGATCTTCGATCTGGTCACGCAAGTCGCGCCCAGCCGCTCCACGGTGCTGTTGCAAGGGGAAAGCGGAACCGGCAAGGAACTCATTGCCAAAGCCATCCACTTGAATTCACCGCGTCGCGACCGGCCATTCGTTCCGGTAAATACCGGTTCCATGCCGCCGGATCTGCTGGAATCCACGCTCTTCGGCCACGTCAAAGGCGCCTTCACCAGCGCCATCGCGTCCAAGAAGGGCCTGTTTGAAATCGCTGATCGCGGAACCCTTTTTCTAGATGAGATCGGCACCATGAGCATGGAAACGCAGAGCAAGATCTTGCGCGTGCTCCAGGATCGCAAGTTCATGCACCTCGGTGGTGTGCACGAACTCCAAGTGGACGTCCGCATCATCGCGGCCACCAATGTCAACCTGCAGCAAATGGTGCGCGACGGCAAGTTCCGCGAGGACCTCTTCTACCGCTTGAACGTCATCACCGTGGACCTGCCGCCGCTGCGTCAACGCAAGGAAGACATTCCTCTGCTGGTGGAATTCTTCCTCAAAAGATATTCAGAAGAAAACGAGAGGCCGTTGCGCCGGGTCACCACCGAAGCACTGCGCCCGCTCCTGGCCTATTCCTGGCCTGGTAACGTTCGCGAACTGGAGAATGTCATTGAACGCGCGGTCGTGCTTTCCTCCGGCGCAGAAATCAGCATTGATCTTCTCCCTGACCATATCGCGGGCAGGGGCACCCCATTCCCCGTGCTGGAGCACCGTCCCGACGCCTCGTTGTTCGACATCATGGAAGACTGCGAACGGCGCATCATTACCGGTATGCTGGAAAAATGCCGCTGGAACCAAACCGAGGCCGCCGAGCGCTTCCGTGTGCCGCTCTCCACTCTGAATCAAAAGATCAAGCGGCTGAACATTGAGATCAAGAAGAAGGGACGGGAGTAGAAGCCCTCAGCTCTCAGCTCCCAGCTCTCACGTTTCAGCTCTCAGTATCAGTGTTCCATCCCTCATCTCTCTTTTCACGCTCCATCGTAGGCGCTGCTCTCTTCCTTGATGGTGATTTCCATCCTCCACGGCGCTGCGACCGGTAAGTACTTGGTTCCTGGAGTCTGAAAGCTGGGCACTGACCGCTGAAAGCTTCCTTCGCCTCTGCTATAGTTCCGACAGAACGGGCACGGCATGATGGCACGGCCGCGTTTCACATCGCATGGAACTGATTTCTCCTACTGACTTCGCCATAGACTTCGCCAGAGACAAAGTCCAGGCCGTTCAGGACTATGCTCTTCTGGCCGCCCGCTCGGTCGCCAACCTGTTCCGCCGCCCGCTCTACGTAGCCGATCTGATCCAGCAGGCAGACCTGATCGGTGTAGGATCACTTCCCATCGTCGTGCTCACCGGATTCTTTATTGGGGGTGCGCTGGCGCTGAATAGCGCAAACACATTGCAAAGGTTTGGGTCGCTGTCCCTTATCGGGCAACTGGTGGCGGTGGGAATGGTGACTGAGTTGGGCCCGATAATTACCGGCCTCATGGTGTCCGGGCGGAATGCTTCTGGCATGGCCAGCGAACTGGGATCCATGGTCGTGACCGAGCAAATTGATGCCATGCGGGCCCTGGGCACGGACCCGACAAAAAAGCTGGTGACCCCGCGCGTTATATCTACTGTCTTCATGCTTTTTTTCTTGACCATCATCTCGGATGCTTGTGGACTAGCCGGGGGCGGGGCGGTATCCAGCCTGATGTTCGGCATGGACTGGCACCAGTACTGGAGTACCGCCTGGCAGATTCTGGTGTTTCGCGATGTCTTCACCGGCTTGGTGAAGCCCGTGCTTTTCGGCTTCATCATCGCCACCGTCGGTTGTTACTACGGACTCTCCGCTCGCGGAGGCACGCAAGGTGTGGGCCGTGCGACTACCCAAGCCGTAGTCGCATCCTCGATTCTCATTATCATATTGGATTTTTTCATCACCAGGCTGGTGATGACAATCTTTGGCTATAGATGAGCGATGACCGCACCCCCGATCCCGGTCGAAAGTGCTCTGAAATCTTTACAGGATGCCTCCTCGCCCAGCATCGTATTTGAGCAAGTCTCCATCGCCTTCGAAAGGAAGCCGGTGCTCGATGGAATTTCCTTCCAGCTCGCGAAGGGCGAGACTAAGGCCATTCTCGGTGTAGCGGGTTCAGGAAAGAGCACAATCCTGAAGCTCTCGCTGGGGCTGCTAAAGCCGGATGATGGGCACATCTATGTGCTGGGCGAGGACGTAACTGAGCTGAGCGAAGAAGCGCTATTTGATCTGCGGCGCAAGATCGGCATGGTCTTTCAGGAAAGCGCGCTTTTCGATTCGCTCACGGTGCGGGAAAACGTTGCATTCCGGCTTATCGAAGAAGGCAATGTGTCTGAAGACGAAATCGAGCGCCGCGTGCGGGAGGCATTGAGCTTCGTGGAGTTGGAACACACCGTGGACATGTTTCCTTCAGAGCTTTCCGGCGGAATGCGCCGGCGCGTGGCCATTGCACGGGCAATCGTCACACAACCGGAAATTATCCTTTACGACTCACCTACTGGCGGCTTGGACCCGGTTACTTCGAACACTATCATCGAGCTAGTCGTGAAACAGCGGGATGTGTACAAGACCAGTTCGCTTCTTGTCACTCACCGGCTGCAAGATGCCTTCACCATGGCCAACCACTATTTCGATCGAAAGGCAAACCAGATGAAGCCGCTGCCACCAGGCGCTCGCGGGGAAGTGCCAATGGGCTTCCTGATCCTGCGCGATGGCAAAGTGATCTTCGATGGGGATGTGCACGAATTGGCGCAGTCTAAGGATGAGTACATCCGAGAGTACATTTCGTAAGGTTAAGCAGTCGGACCAGTATTTCGGCTAGTGCAGGCCAGATCCTTCGAGGCCTGAAAGCTACTCGATGACGCCTTCAGAAAACTAACTGGCCTTCGCAACCGCGGCTTCCGCCATCATCTTGCGTCGCGCGGAGAGGCGCTCTTCGAACTGTTTCAGGCGCTCGCGTCCCCTTTCCGAGCCGTTGATCAGTTTTTCTGTGTTGGCCATGAACTCGGGCATCCTCATCTTCTCACGCAACTCTTTAAGGAACGGGAGCACCTTGGCGAACATGACAAACATCTCGCCGCAGAAACTGGTTTCCATGAACAAGTCCTCGTTCAGGGCTCCATGCAGGACGAGCGAAGCCGCGATCTCCCAATAACCAACCACCTGGCGCGCCCAACCGCTTTCCTGGCTACCGAGTGCCATCCCGACGTTGAACAAGTCGTCGGCGCTCTCTGGCCAGAACGTTGCAGACCACCATTTGCGGGCTTTGCGCATTTCCGCCTCGCGCCGCAGATCGTAAAGCTGCAGGATCAATTGCGCATCGGCAGCAGTAACGGGCTTCTTTGACTCCATCAGAACCTCCGGGTCAATTCGTAATTCGACAATTGTAATTTGGGAATTTGATCTGGTCAGCAGTTATCGAAAGTTCCCGCTCGCAAGATGGCACTTGAAGACTACAAATTGCCATTATGAATCGGGGTTTACCCGACTGGCACCGGCTCCGCCGGCCTTGAATATTCGCACTCCTTATTCGGACAGGCAATTACCGGGCCCGCCTTCAGCATCTTCTCCACCAGATACTCATGGCCACAGTCGGGACACTTTTCGGCGATGGGCTTATTGGCTAAGGTAAATCTGCACTTCGGGTAATTACTGCATCCGTAGAACGTGTTACCCTTGCGCGCCCGTTTTTCCACCAGTTCGCCATCCTTGCACTGCGGGCACTTCATCCCGATGTAGTTCTGCTTGACGTACTTGCAATCCGGATATCCGCTGCAGGCGGTGAACTCGCCGTAACGCCCGTGCCGGATCATCATGTTGCGGCCGCACTTGGGGCAGAGTTCATCGAGCGGAATATCGGGAACCTTCTTGCCCTGATCGAGCCTGCGTGTGGTCTTGCAGTCAGGATATCCCGTGCAGGCCATGAATTGGCCGAAGCGTCCGCGCTTCAGCACCATCACGCGGCCGCAGTTCTCGCAATACTCCTCCTGCGAAGTTTCCTGCATGTCGGCCGAATCGAGATCCGGCAGATCGATGGGATTTTCCTTGGTAAACGTGCAACTGTTGGGATCGTTCTTATCGTAGGAGCTGCAGGCGAAGAAGGACCCGTGCTTGCCCCATTTGATCACTAGCGGTGAACCACAGCGCTCGCATTTTTCGTCCGTCGGCTTCTCCATTCGCTTGATGTTTTCCATGTGCTTCTCGGCGTAATGGAGGTCCTTCTCAAATTTCTTGTAGAAGTCGGCGAGAGCGTCGGTCCACTTCTCCTTGCCCTCTTCGATTTCGTCGAGTTCTTCTTCGAGACGTGCCGTGTACTGGACATCGAAGATGTCGGGGAAGTTCTCTATGAGCAGATCAGTGACTACCAGACCTATTTCCGTTGGAACGAACTTGCCGCCAATCTTCTGCACGTACTGGCGTTCCTGAATCGTGCTGAGAATGGCCGAATAGGTGGAAGGCCGCCCAATTCCCCGCTCCTCTAGTTCTTTTACCAGCGAAGCTTCGTTGTAGCGCGGCGGCGGCTCCGTGAAGTGTTGCTCTGGTTTGAGCGCCTTCAATGTCAGTTTCTGCCCGGCTTCGAGTGGCGGCAGCTTGTGCTTCAGTTCCTCTGCTTCTTCGTCTTTGCCTTCCTTTGATTCTTCGTAGACTTTGAGGAAACCGTCGAACTTGAGCACAGATCCTGTCACCCGGAACCAGAAGGTTTCGTTCGCGGTCTTGGCGTCAATATCGACCGTAGTTTGATCGAAAACCGCCGGACTGATTTGAGACGCGACAAAACGCTGCCAGATCAGCTTGTAGACTTTGTATTCATCTTCTTTTAAATACTGCTTGATCTGGTCGGGATTGCGGAAAGCCGACGTCGGCCGGATGGCCTCGTGCGCTTCCTGAGCCAGCTTCTTCGATTTGAACGTGTTCGGTGTTTCCGGCAGGTAAGTGGGACCGTACTGGGTCCCGATCAGCTCTCGCACCTCTGCCAACGCGTCATTGGAAACGCGAGTCGAGTCGGTACGCATGTAAGTGATAAGTCCGACCAGTCCTTCCTCACCCAATTCCACACCCTCGTAAAGCCGCTGGGCGATCATCATGGTGCGCTTTACGCTGAAGCGCAGCTTGCGGGATGAGTCCTGCTGAAGTTTGCTGGTGGTGAAAGGAGGAGCCGCGTTGCGCCGACGTTCTTTTTTATCGACTGAGCGGACGATCCAGTTAGCTTTCTCCAGTGCCGCGCGAATTTTCTCTGCTTCCTCGGCATTCGCGACTTCAATCTTCTCCTCGCCCTTTCCCAGGAAACGAGCATCGAAGGCCGGGGGCTTGGAAAGGTGAGCATCGATTGTCCAGTATTCTTTCTTTTCGAACGCCTTTATTTCACGCTCGCGCTCAACGATCAACCGCACGGCGACGGTCTGCACGCGACCGGCGGAAAGCCCACGCCGCACCTTGTCCCACAACAGCGGAGAAACCTGGTATCCCACCAAGCGGTCGAGCACGCGCCGTGCCTGTTGCGCATCTACCAGATTGCGATCGATATCGCGAGGATGCTCAAAGGCGTCCCGCACTGCACGCTGGGTAATCTCGTTGAACGTGACGCGCCGAATGCGCTCACTGTCCTCATCTTTTTTCTTCTTTCTCTTTTTGCCATTAAAACCGTTGCCGAGTTCTTCTGCCAGATGCGCGGCGATCGCCTCGCCCTCGCGGTCTGGGTCAGGCGCCAAGTAGATTCTGTCTGCCGATGTGGCCAGCTTCTTCAGCTTCCCGAGCACCTTCTCCTTGCCGGGAATAACGATATATTCCGTATCGAAATCGTTATCAACATCAACCCCCAGAGTGCTCTTGGGCAGATCCTTGACGTGGCCGAGAGAGGCCTCGACCGTGTAACCCTTTCCCAGATACTTCTGGATGGTTTTTGCCTTGGCAGGCGATTCAACAATGACTAGACCTTTGGTCAATTTTCCCTCAATTGAGATATTCCTTTTTTCGAAGCTAGCACGAATAGGAGGAAGGCAACAAGTTACTGCGAGCACGCTCTCAGCTATCAGCTCTTAGCTGTTAGCTCGAAAGCCTTAGCCGCGGAAGCACTTCTGAGTCGCTGCGATAAGCCAGATAACATTCGCATCACTTCATTCACATTCGAGTTCAACTTCGTATATTCCGAGTCTCTTAGCAAACCTAAATCGCGCGCCAATAAGAGATGATAAGAGAGCTCAGCACCCGAGCCCATCGCAATCTGCACAAAGCGGGCCATTTCGCCATCTGATCTTCTGCCGCAACCTTCCGCCAGGTTTGCGGCTATCGAAGCCGAGGAACGCCGAGTCTGACTCGTTAATCCAAATCGCTCCTCAATTGGAAATCCCCGCGTGCTCTTGTAAACCGCCAAGGTTAGCTGGTGCGCTTTACCCCATACCTGCAGGTCTCGGTAGTCTCGCATGTTCCCACCACGGATCTTTTGCTCGGCCCGCAACGCTGGGTAGGTCGCACCGTCAGGAGCTAAGAGCTAACGGCTAAAAGCTAGAAGCTACAGCCTGAAAGCTGAGAGCCGACAGCTAAAAGATCTTCACAAAATTCTTCCCCGGCAATTGCCTCACTTTCCCCGCTAGTTCCAATTCGAAGAGCGCGGCAAATATTTCAGATGAGGACAGTTCTGGCTCCAATCGCTCCACGATCTCGTCGATGTGCGTGGATTCGTCCGCTTTCAGCAGAGCAAATATCTTTTTTTCGTGGGGAGCCAGTTCCCCCTCTTCCCCGAATAGAGATGCGGTTCCCTCTGGTTGCGATTCAGGCGTGGCCGGCGTCAACAGAAGTCGCACCTCGGTCGGCAGCTCTTCCCACACGTCTTCCCAAGTCGCAACCAATTTGGCTCCCTGCTTGATCAGCGTGTTTGGTCCCCAGGAGTTCTTGTTGGTCACGTTGCCGGGAACAGCGAAAACATCACGATTTTGCTCCAGCGCACAACGGGCGGTGATGCGTGTGCCGCTGTACTCGGCTGCTTCCACTACCAGCACGCCCACCGACATGCCGCTGATGATCCGGTTGCGAATAGGAAAGTTTTGTGGGAACGCAGAAGTGCCGAAAGGAAATTCCGATATGAGCGCTCCACCCAGGGCCAGGATCTGCTCCGAGAGACGCGAATTCTCTTTCGGATAAATGACGTCAATCCCCGTCCCGAACACCGCGACAGTTTTGCCTTTGGCAGCAATGGCGCCGCGATGACCAGCCGTGTCCACGCCTCGCGCCATGCCGCTGATAATCACCAGGCCATGCGCCGCCAGATCACACGCCAGTCGCTCGGCCATTCCCGAGCCGTAGGGTGTAGGATGGCGCGTTCCCACTAGGGCAATGCCTGGCTGCGCAATTACTTCTACTTGCCCGCGCACGTACAACACTAACGGCGGATCATAAATTTGCTTGAGCTGTTGCGGGTAGGAGGAATCATCGAGCGTCACAATTTTCACGCCCGCCGCAGTAGCTCGCGCCATTTCTTCCCGCGCCAGTTCCATCGATTTTCCGGTGGCCAGCGACTGTGCCGAGCTGGCGAGAATGCCCGTGGCTTCCAGTTCCGTAAGTGAGGCCCGGAATACAGCTGCCGCACTTCCCAAATGCTCCACCACCCGTCGCGCGCGCGTTGGACCCAGACCAGGCGTCAACCAGAGCGCAAGCCATTCGAGCGTGGGTTCTTCTCTCGTTTTCACGACCGCTGAACCTGCCGCCGACACCACCACCTCCATGATCGCGGACTCTACACACCGCATGTAGATGCGTCAAGGTAACCGCGCACATCTGTTTGTTAGAATCGAATACTGTGCCCATGAGTCGACTCCGGATTTCGGCGATTTCATACCTCAACACTGCGCCTCTGATGTGGGATTTCGAGCGTGGCAGCACAGGCGCTGATTTCGACATTTCCTATACAATTCCTTCCGCTTGCGCCGCCGAATTAGGCGCGGGGACAGCCGATATAGGCATCATTCCGTCCGCCGCCTACACCAGCATCCCGGATCTTGTCATCTTGCCCGGAGTTGCAATCGCCTCACGCGGCGCCGTGCGATCCATTCTGCTGGTCAGCAAAGTTCCGACGGAGAAGATGCGAACCATTGCTCTCGACACCTCCTCTATAACTTCTGTCGCGTTGGCCAAGGTGCTGTTCGAAAAGTGGCTGGGTGGAGGACGGCGATTCACTCCCATGGAGCCGAACCTCAACAAAATGCTCGAAGAACACGACGCCGCCCTGGTCATCGGTGATCCCGCTCTCCAGGTGGACCGCTCGCGTTATCGGATTTTCGATTTGGCCGAAGAATGGGTGCGGCGGACACGCAAACCCTTCGTTTTCGCTTTCTGGGCGGTACGCCGTGCAGCTCTTAAGGGCAGGAACCACCTTAGCCTGGCGAGCACGTTTCAGAAATCTCGCGATCACGGATTGGAGCCTGCGAGCCTCCATGCCCTAGCGCACCAATGGTCCCCCAGGTTGGCGATCACGGAAGACGACGTCCGCAGCTATCTAACGGAAAACATTCACTACTATCTCGACCCGGACTGCCTGGAAGGACTTCAACTCTTCTACCAATATGCGGAAGAGTGCGGGGTGCTTCCGGCTGCGCCCGCTTTGCGGTTCCTGGATGTCTCACACCGGGACATCCCAAAGCTCGTCGCTACCTGAGCTCAGCAACACGGTGCGGCCACCTCGCCGCGAATTGCGTCTAAGTCTTATGGACCCTCGTCTGCTTTCTGTCGTCGTAGCATCTCACACCGTGCTCTGGCTGCGTCGATTGGGTGGGCCCGGTCTCATTCTCCTAGGACTTGCGGACAATTCCGTAATTCCGATGCCAGGAAGCATGGATGCGCTCACCATCTGGTTGGCCGCAAGTCACCGCGACTGGTGGCCTTACTACGCATTGATGGCGACGGCCGGGGCCGTTCTTGGCGGATACGTCACTTATCGACTGGCACGCGAAGGTGGCAAAGAGACGCTTGAACGCCGGCTATCCAAGGACAAAACTGACAAGCTCTACAAAAAATTCGAGCGCTGGGGATTTTGGGCTGTCACGCTGCCTGCGATACTGCCACCACCATTCCCCATCGTGCCCGCGCTGCTGGCTGCGGGGGCTATGCAATACTCCCGTAAGAAATTTCTGGGTGCCTTGGCGGTCGGCCGTGGAATCCGCTTCACCATCGTGGCCTTTCTCGGAGAACGGTACGGCCGCCATATCGTCCGTTTTTTCTCCAGCTACTACAAACCGGCCCTTATTGTTCTCATCGGGCTGGCCCTCATTGGAGGACTTGTCGCCTTGGTCGAATACTTGCGATTCCAAAGCCAGAGAGAAGACAAGCGCTCTGACCGAGTGGCCAGCCACAAGACGGCGTGAACCGTATCTGAGCCTTGGAAGCAGCCCACCGCTCAATTAGAATTGTTGACGTGGTGATCTCACCATGACCCTGACCAAGCAGCAAGCCCTCGATCTCTTCCAATCCGATGACCTGATCGGCATCGGCATGGAAGCCGACGCGGCGCGGCGCAGGCTGCACCCCGAGGGCGTGGTCACCTACATCATCGACCGCAACATTAATTACACGAACTTCTGCACTGAGTACTGTACCTTCTGCGCGTTTTACCGGCCTTTGAAGGGACCCAAAGCCAAAGAGGGTTATATCCTCGATTTCGAGACCATCTACGACAAGATCCGTGAAACCGTCGAACTTGGCGGTACCGGGGTTCTGATGCAGGGCGGTCTGCATCCTGACCTGAAGATCGACTGGCACGAGACTATGCTGCGTGGCATCAAGCAACGCTTCCCGAAAGTTCACCTGCACTGCTATTCGGCTTCGGAGATCATTGCCATCGCGGAATACAGTGGGCTGACTATCCGCGACACCATCTCTCGTCTGCGCGATGCTGGGCTGGATTCGATTCCTGGTGGCGGCGCTGAAATTCTCGACGACGAAGTTCGCTATCGAATCGCCCGCCTGAAGTGCCTCACCGATGATTGGCTGAATGTCCACCGCACCGCGCATCAGCTCGGCATGCGCACCACTGCCACCATGATGTTCGGCGTAGGAGAGAAGCTCGAGCACCGCGTGAATCACTTGCAGCGCCTGTACGAGCTACAGGAGGAAACCGGGGGATTCACGGCATTCATTCCCTGGACATTCCAGCCAGCGAATACCGCGCTGGGCGGCCGTCATTGGGATGAGGCCACCGCAGTTGAATATCTGAAGATGCTGGCGATCTCGCGGCTGTATCTGTCGAATTTCCAGAACGTGCAGTCGAGCTGGGTCACGCAGGGACTCAAGGTCTGCCAGCTTGGTCTGCGTTTCGGCGGCAACGACGTCGGATCGGTAATGCTGGAAGAAAACGTGGTCCGTGCCGCGGGTGTCACCAATTGCACCACAGAAGAAGAGTTGCGCCGCATCATTCGCGATGCTGGATTCAAACCCGTCCAGCGCGACACGTTGTATCGGACGTACTTTCTGAACTAGCCGCAGCACCTCGAAGCCGAATCCAGCATCTCAACACAAGCTTTTCTGCGACGCCCCCACCGTTTTGTTAACTCCCCGTAAGCCTCTGAGATTACAGCCTTGTTTCCCCCGGCAAACGCGAAGCATCTTAGTCGGGTAAAATAATCCGTTTGTGTTGTCGAGGTCGAGCAAGCTTGTGAACAGCGCGCCAATTTCGCACCTTGCAGCCGTGGTCACTTTGGCCGCACCCCGCGGCATCGGGCAATACATCCGCCAGCACTTCTTTGATAGAACTTTTCAGGGCCTCTACCACGCCAACGCTTTCGACTTGGCGTTGCTGATCCCCTATTTCGTGGTGCTCGTGCTGCTGGCGTCTTACGGTGTGCACCGCTACACTCTCGTCTACCTCTACTATAAGAACAAAAAGAATCGCACCACTGATCCGCCAGCATATTTTCCTGATCTGCCGCGGGTTACGGTTCAGCTTCCAATTTTCAACGAGCAGTATGTGGTGGAGCGCCTGCTGGACGCCGTGTGCCGGCTGAATTATCCGCCAGAGAAAATGGATATCCAGGTGCTGGACGATTCCACCGACGAAACTATGGGTGTGGCGCGCACTCTTGTGGAACGCTACGCCGCGTTGGGGAATCCTATCTCTTACCACCACCGCATTAATCGTGAGGGCTTCAAAGCAGGCGCGCTGGCCGAAGGACTGAAAACAGCTAAAGGCGAGTTCATCGCTATTTTCGATGCCGACTTCGTACCGCCAGAAGATTTTCTTCTGCGCACCATCCATCACTTCATCGATTCCAAAGTGGGCATGGTGCAGACGCGCTGGACCCACATCAACCGCCACTATTCATTCCTCACGGAAGTGGAAGCCATCCTGCTCGATGGGCACTTTGTACTGGAGCACTCCGGGCGGGCGCGCAGCGGCCTCTACTTCAATTTCAACGGCACAGCGGGCGTGTGGCGCCGTCGCGCCATCAACGAAGCCGGTGGCTGGCAGCACGATACCTTGACGGAAGACACCGACCTCTCCTATCGAGCCCAGCTCAAAGGTTGGAAATTTATTTATCTGCAGGATGTCGAGTGCCCAGCCGAGCTGCCCGTGGAAATGACAGCTTTCAAAACCCAGCAGGCACGCTGGGCGAAGGGCCTGATTCAGACTGGGAAAAAGATCTTGCCCTGCGTTCTTAAGAGCGATGCGCCGCGCCGCGTCAAGCTCGAAGCTTCGTACCACCTGACCGCGAATCTGAGCTATCCGCTGATGATCGTGCTCTCGGTGCTGTTGCTGCCCGCCATGGTCATCCGCTTCTACCAGGGCTGGTTTCAGATGGTGTACATCGACTTGCCCTTGTTTCTGGCATCGACATTTTCCATTTCCAGCTTCTACCTGGTCTCGCAGAAGGAACTCTTCCCCAAGACCTGGCCCCGCGCATTCCTCTATCTCCCCTTTTTGATGGCGCTGGGAATTGGCCTCACCATCACCAATACGCGTGCTGTGCTTGAGGCGCTGATCGGTAAACAGAGCGTGTTCGCCCGCACGCCCAAATACCGCGTCGAATCGAAAAAAGATAAAGTCGGCGCCCGCAAATACCGCCACGGCCTCGGCTGGGTACCTTGGATCGAGTTGCTGATTGGCTCCTACTTTGCACTCACGGTTTACTACGCGGTGGACAATGAGAACTACATCACGGTTCCATTCCTTATTTTATTTGTCGTCGGCTACTGGTATACGGGACTGATGTCGCTGTTACAGGGACGCTTCAGCGGCCTCGCTTTGCATACTGAGATCCACGACAAGCCGTTTCCCGTGTCTGTATAGCAGGGCCGTGCAATTCGAAAAAGCGGCTTTGATCCTGAGCCGAGAGGGCACGCATGCTAACGGCCCTCTAGATTCTTCAGGCTACTGCCTTTTAGCCTCACCGCTTATCACTACCGGCGCGCCCTCAGTAGTGTTGAGAATAAAGAACCCCTTTCCCTGATTGACGAGTACCGACTCGTGCGTGCTGTCTGCTCCGCCGTTGTCCGGGTGCCAAACGTCCGACACTGTGCAGTCCGAACTTACAGAATAGGTCCCCGTAAGGGTGAACGTTTCATTAGCGGCGTTGGGGAGTCGATTGAACAGTCTTGCGCTGAGGTTTCCCTTTCCGTCGTAAGTGAACCGACCGAGAACGACGATATCCCCACCAGCGAGGGTCCTTCCGGTGGCACGCAGACCGTAGCTACCGTGCAGTGTGGCGTTTGAGCAATTTGCCCTGTCCTGTGCTTGCGACCCAATAGTAAGGGCAAGCAAAACCGGGGTTACTGCTGCAAGAAAACGCTTCTTGAGCGACATACTTCATCTCCTTTCAATGATTACGCATTTGAGACACGCGGTCGGACAGAATTAATTTCCGCGAGGAATCGTCAACCTTGATCTGGGCACGCTGATTACGGACCTTCTGGCTGGGAGTCCGCGCTGGAAGCCCCAAGCCGGGCGGGACGCATTTTCACACTGTGAGCTAATGCGTGTCAAGGTAAAGGTCCGAAATTTTTATTCTCGGCAAAAGGGAACCCCAGCAACACATCCCAGCAACACCTTGTTAAGACACTGCCCAAGCATGCAATCTCTTGCGCACTGGCAAAATTAGCTGACTGGCTGCGGACGAGCCTGCCGTGCGCTGCTGCACGATGTCCCGAGCCCGCCGCTTGCCAAACAAGCCAAACGGTCCTCAGGGTTGTAGCCATAAGCTCATAATCACCTAGTGTCGCGTCCCGTTAATTCGCGTCATATCACGGAGGCTGTCATCTCTCGGAGGCTGTCATCTCTCGGAGGCTGTCATCCTGAGGGCCTACACAGGTTGCTGAGAAACCCAGGATTTGTGTCCTCTGTGTCCTCTGTGACCTCCGCGGTCTGCAGTGCCTGGCCTATCAAGGCACGGCTTTCAGCGATACCGTCCCTGCCCCGAAATGAGAACCGGCTTTAAGGCCGCGAAGGATCTATGCAGTTGATTTGTAATGCATGGACCCTTCACTTCGCCCAGGATGACAGCGCCACTTATACCGCAAAGTTGCGGGACATAATACTAGGGCCGCGCCCCGCAAAAAACGCGGGGATTGGCACAGTTGTGGAAGGGCACGGCTTCAGCCGCGCCGTAAGTCGCCAGATGTCATCTCTCGGAGGCTGTCATCTCTCGGCGGCTGTCATCCTGAGGGGCCTTCAGGCCGCGAAGGATCTGATGGTCGCGTTTTCCGCACCAGATGGAGCTGGAGTGCGCTCGATTTGCGCTTGAAACTCTCATCAAGGAAGTCTTTACGCGCAAGGGCTATGTCGCGGACCTTGCCATTGATCCGCCGCGGTGCGAGCGGTTCACCGCCTCAGCGTGGAGGAGGCGGGGACGCGGGTGGACATTCCGCACAGTACGAGCGTCATGATCGTGGACCGGGAAGGGAATCTGAGGGGGCGCTTCGAAGGGGCGCTGGAGGCGGACTGGGCCCAGGGTGGTTGGTGCGTTGTTTTGCGATCCCCTCGATTCACGACTTTTGAGCCGCCTGAGGCGGCCAGTTGGGCGTTTCAATACCAAACTGCTGGGCGTATGAGGCAGGTGCCGAAGCTCTTCCCCTATGGGAGGAGATATGGCCGGGACCTGCGATGAAGCTAGTCGGCCCGCTTGCTGCTCGCTCGCCGGGGCTTCGGCTTGCTCTTGCCCTTGAGATTGAGCGCCACTGCAGCGCGGATGAG
>WNFB01001783.1_pt1 | contig 18527 bp, 17 predicted proteins | sample 5400501 | NCBI WGS metagenome assembly WNFB01 (sample SAMN13153341, study PRJNA577476) | soil metagenome | isolation source: 200 cm saprolite under Douglas fir tree site 2 hole 1 | place: USA:California | collected 2015-04-18 | reverse complement strand
TGGCCTGGGCCGTCGCCGCCGAGCTCGAGCGCCGGGACGGGATCGACCGCGCGTTCGTCGAGCGCCACGTCGAGGGTTTCGAGGAGTTCATGGCTCTCGCGCGTCGCTGGAGCGTTTCAGAAGCCGCGCGCGTCTGTGGTGTGTCCGAGGGCGACATCCGCGCGCTCGCCGAGTGGTACCACGCACTCGCGCCGGCGGCGATCAGCGTGGGCAACGGACTCGAGCGCAACCAGAACGGCGGCAGCGGCATCCGCGCGATCTTCGCGCTGCCCGCGCTCGGCGGGAAGTTCGGCGTGCCGGGCGGGGGGCTCGTCAACGGCGCGTCCTTCGCGTTCCCGAAGACGCCCCGGCGTCTGGCGCGCCCGGACCTCGTGCCCGAGGGCACGCGTACCCTCAACATCATCGACGTCGGCCGCCACCTGCTCGACGCATCGCTGGTACCGCCGATCAAGGCGGTTTTCATCTACAACCACAACCCCGTGGTCGTTCACCCGGACCAGAATCGGCTCCGGCGCGGGCTCGAGCGCGAAGACCTCTTCGTCGTGGGCTCGGACGTCGTGATGACCGACAGCCTCGCGTACGCCGACGTCGTCCTGCCCGCGTGCAGCCACTTCGAGCACGCCGACCTCTACCCGGCGTACGGGCAACACTGGCTCCAGCGCGCGGAGCCCGTGATTTCGCCCCAGGGCGAGGCGCTGCCGAACACCGAGATCTTCCGCCGGCTCGCGGCGCGCTTCGGCTTCACCGACCCGATCTTCCGGGCGAGCGACGCCGAGCTGATGGACGACGCCCTCGACCCCGACGACCGGCGTCTCGCGGGCGTGCGGCCGAGCACGCTCCCCACGGACCGGGCGCTGGCGATGACCATCGACGGTGAGGATGCTGTCATGTTCGGCAACGTCTTCCCGAAGACGCCCTCGGGGAAGGTGGAGCTCGCGTCCACGTACCTGGAGCGAAAATACTGCGCGCGGCTGCCGAGCTGGCGGCCCGTGGAGTCGCGCTACCCGCTGGCCCTGATCTCGCCAGCGTCCGACCGCCGCATCACGTCCACGTTCGGCGGGCTCCACGTCGCCGACGGCCCACCGCCGCTCGAGATGCATCCCGACGATGCGCGCGCCCGCGGTCTCCATGACGGGATGCGCGTCCGCGTCTGGAACGATCTCGGCGAGATCCGCCTGCCGCTCAGAATCAGCGACGCGGTGGTGCGCGGCGTTGTCTCGACGCTCAAGGGGGCGTGGCTCGCCACGAGCGAGCGCGGCCAGACGGTCTCGGCGCTCTGCCCCGCGCACCATGCCGACATCTCCGAGGGCGCGTGCTTCAACGACGCGCGCGTGGAGGTGGCCGCGGCATGACCCCGCCCGTCGATCCGAATGACGTCCTGATGACCGGCGAGAACTCGTTCATCCGCCTGAGCCAGGACGGCGGCAAGACCCAGTCCGACCGCTTCAGCCACTGGCGCGTGCTCTGGTGCCCCGCGGGTCCGGGTCACGCGCTCTTCGCCCAGAGCGAGCTCACCGCGGGCCAGGCGCGGATCTACAGCGACAACCCCGCGGTGGCGCGGTGGCTCCAGCGCACGATCGAGACGTTTCTCTTCCCGGCGTTCGCCGACACGAACCTCCCGGTGGTCGCTGCCGAGTTCGGCCGCGCGGGCGACCCGCGGTCGACGGCCGTCGAAACGATCGTTTCCGCGACCGACCGGCTCCGCCTCACGTGGTACGACTGCATCGAGCCCTTCGTCCTCACCATGCCCCCGGGCTTCAACAACCGGCCGATCGGCGCGTTCAGCACGTTCTTCCCCGCGCGTTCGGCGCAGGTCGAGCTGAGCGGGCGCTTTGCCAGCGGCCGGCCGTGGCCGGAAACGCGCGGCGACCGGCAGGCGTCGAGCGCGTGCCTGGCCTGGTCGGAAACGTGGGTCAAGCCGCGGGCCTAGCGTCTGGCCTCGTCGCTTCCTCAAGGCCTGACCGGCTCGCGACAGCTCACGAACTCGACGCGCCCCACCGGGTAGCGCGCGCAGGCGAACGGCGGCGGCGCAGCTTGCCCGAGCGGTTCCGCGCCGGGCTCGGCGGTGAGGTCGAGCGTGAGCCGGCGGAGCCAGAGATCGAGCCTGGCGGCCTCGAGCTCGGCGTGAGCCGCCTCCAGCTCGACGAGGCGGCTCGACAGCGCCAGGTAGCGCTGGAAGAGCACGAGCTCACCGAGGGAGAGCGACCAGAGGCTCCGCGTGAGCGTCTGCTCGTCGTCCGGCTCCTCGCCCCGCCGCACGCGCGCCGCCAGCGTCGCGATCTTGTCCTCGAGGCCGGGGAAGCTCGACTCGGCGCCGAGCGTCTGGAAGTCGTCCGTGACCTGCCGGACCTCGGCGGCGAGCGCGCCCCGCCGGGTGCGGTAGGCGTCGAGATCGGCGCGCCACCGATCGGTGGGCGACGCGGACAGCGTCGTCGTCGCACATGCGGCGAGTGCTATGAGCAGGGCTGAGAGGATCCCCGACATGCCGGCCCCGCGCGCGTCCCCAGGCTCACGGGAGCGCCGGGAGCCCCCAGAAGACCGGCTCGGGCGTGAGCCGCACGCCGAACCGGTCGAGGACGCGGGCCCGGAGCTTCGCGGCGAACGCGACGACGTCGCGCGCCCGCGCGCCCTCATGCGCGACGACGGCGAGCGTGTGGCGGGTGGAGAGGCCGACGGGCCCATCCGCTTCGCCACGCCTGAAGCCGGCGCGTTCGATGAGCCAGGCGGCGGAGAGCTTCACGCGCCCGTCGGGCTGGAGCCAGCGCGGCATCGCCGGGTCGCGCGCGAGGGCTTCGACGCGCGCGCAGTCGGCGGCGCTGACGATCGGGTTCGTGAAGAACGAGCCGCAGCTCCGGCGGTTCTCGTCGCGCGGATCGAGCACCATGGACTTGGAGCGGCGGATGGCGAGCACGGTCTCGCGCACGTCCGCGAGCGTGGGAGAGGCGACCCCGCGGGCTGCCAGGTGCTGCTCGACGTCCGCGTAGCGCACGGCGGGCGCGCCGCCGGGCCGGAGCCGGTACGTGACGGCCAGCACGACCCAGCGCTCGGGCTCCACGCTCCTGAAGCGGCTGTCGCGGTAGCCGAAGCCGCACTCTCGGGTGGCGAGCGTGAAGATACGGCCGCTCTCCGTGTCGAGGACGCGCACGGTCGTGACGGTCTCGCTCACCTCCTGGCCGTAGGCCCCGACGTTCTGGATGGGCGTGGCGCCGACGAGGCCGGGGATGCCGCTCAGGCACTCGAGCCCCGCCCAGCCGCGCTCCACGGTCATGCGCACCAGGTCGTCCCACGGCTCGCCGGCCGCCGCGGTCAGCTCGACCGTGCCGGTCACCTCGCGCGGCGCGATGCCGCGCAGGGCGATCCTCGCGACGAGCGCCTCGACACCCTCGTCGGCGACGACGAGATTCGAGCCGCCGCCGAGGACGCGGAAGGCGAGCCCGCGCCGCCGCGCCCATGCGAGCGCGTCGAGGAGTCCGGCCTCGTCGTGACCCTCGACGAGGTAGCGCGCCGGCCCGCCGACGCCCAGCGTGCAGTAGGGCGCGAGCCGGACGCACTCAGCGGGCGTGAGCGGCGCCAGCGAGGGACTCCAGGTGATACGCCAGATGACGGTTCGCGACGCCGACGAGCCGGCGGGAGCTCACGGCTGGAGGCGCGTCGCGCGCCAGCCGCCGCCGCGGAACTCGTCCGACGCGCGTGCGAGCGTCCGTGTCCAGAGCGCGCGGTCGTGGACGCGCGCGGGCTGTCCCACCCACAACTCGACGCGCTCGGCCCAGACGCGGTAACCGCCCCAGCGCGGGGGCCGGGGGAGGTCGGCGCTCGAGCACTTGGCCGTCTCCTCGATCTTCTCGAGCAGCGCCGCGCGCGAGGCGAGGGGCCGGCTCTGCGCGCTCACGATCGCGGCCAGGCGCGCGTCGTGCGGGCGCGTGGCCCAGTACGCGTCGGAGTCGGCGTCGGGCGCCGGCGTGACGGGGCCGTCGACCCGAATCTGGCGCTCGAAGGCGTCCCAGTGGAAGACGAGCGAGGCGTACGGATGCGCGGCGAGTGCCTGTCCCTTGGCACTCTCGCGATCGGTGTAGAAGACGAACCAGCCCGCCTGCGCGTCGAAGCCGCGACAGATCACCATGCGGGCCGACGGCCGGCCATCGGGCTCCACCGTCGCGAGCGTCATGGCCGTGGCGTTCCTGATCGACGCCGTTGCCTCGGCGAGCCAGGCCGCGACGAGCGGCAGGGGGTCCGCGGGCAGGGGCTCGGGGAGCGGAGGCTTCACGTGCTAGAGTCTGAGGCGGTCGACCATCGCGCGGAGGCGCTGAACCTCGTGGGGCAGGAGATCGAGGAACCAGAGCGCCGCTCCGCTCTTGTCCACGCGGACCACGAGCGCGACCGCGTCGAGCGGCTCGCCGCCGCCCGCCGGCGTGAAGGCGACCTTCACCGCGTGGCCCGGCCGGAGCCGAGCCCGCGTCACCACCTTCATTCCCGTGGCGCTCAGCTCGGTGCAGGTGCTCTCCCACGGCACGCCCTTCTCCGTCACGAGACGCACCGGGAGCTCGACGGTCGCGCGAGGCTCGGGCCGCCGGTCGGGGCCGCGCTCGTGCTGCTCCTGCTGTCGCGCGCGGGCGAAGGGCTCGACGTACGCGAGCACGGCGCTGAGGCGATCGAGCGAGACCGGCTTGTGGATGAAATCGAGGGCACCACGCTTGAGGCACTCGCGCGCCTGCGCCTCGGTGGCGACGCCCGAGACGGCGACGATGGGCACCCCCGACTCCTGGACCGCGGGGAGCTCGAGGAAGTCGAGGCCGCTCATGCCGGGCAGACGGATGTCGAGCAGGATCGCATCCGGCTGCTCGCCCACGAGTTTCTCGAGCGCGTCCTCCGCGGTCGCGACGGCGATGGGCTCGTGGCCGAGGCCGGCGAGGAAGTCGCGGAAGACGTCGCGGACGGCCTCCTCGTCCTCGACGATCATCACTCGCAGACCGCGCCGGCCCGGCTCCTTGGTCGTCATTTCGCCGAGAGCCTCACTCCTTGCACAGAGTGTAGCGCGCTTTGCCTGCCACTACACCAGGGGCCAGGGATAGCGGACCCCGCTCGCGTCGGTGGGAAAGCGGCCGTCCTTCACGAGGGCGTGCGCGCGTCTCCGGAGCGCCTCGCCCTCGGCGGGCGCCAGCAACGCAGCGAGCGCGTCGGACAGCGGCGCCGCCAGGAAGCGCCGGAGGGCATCGAGGAGTCCCTCGGGGATCGGCTCGTCGCCGAAGTCCCAGATGACCGTGCGGAGCTTCGGCTCGACGTGGAAGCAGAGGCCGTTGTCCACGGCATAGATCGCGCCGTCGGGGGCGAGGAGGCAGTGGCCGGCCTTCCGGTCAGCGTTGTTGGCGACGAGGTCGAACACGCAGATCCGCTTGAGGCGCTCGTGGTGCGCGGGGTTCTCGCGGAGCGTGAAGTAGTGCTGCTCGAAGTCGGCGGAGACGAAAAGCTGTAGCGAGCCTTCGCCGTACGGGCCCTCGCGTCGCACCGTCGGCGGGACGAGCGCCCAACCGAGCGCTTCCGACAGGAGGTACGCCGCCAGCTCGCGCTTGAAGAGGCCCGGCGGAAAGTCCCAGAGCGGCTGCTCGCCGCGAACCGGCTTGTACACGGCGAGCCCGGCGGCGCCGTCGAGGTCCAGCTCGGCGAGGAACGTCGCGTTCGAGCTGTACGGCATGCGGCCGCGGAGCGTGATCCGGCCGCGCGTGAGCAGCGTGAACGCGTCAGCGAACGAGGTGGCCATTCGTCCTCGGGCAGACATGGCCGCCCGGATCCTTGGGCTGGCTGCAGAACGGGCAGACCGGCCGGCCCGCCTTGATGAGCGCCCGCGCGCGCTCGACGAACGCCGCCGCCTGGACGCGGGTGATCTGGAAGCGTGCCGTCGCCGCTTCCTCCCCCTCGCGCTCCTCTTGGAGCTGCTCGTTGGCGACGACCACGATACGGTCCCGGCGCTCGTCGTACCCGACGCCGATCGCGCCGACGGCCCAGGCCGGCTCTGCCGGCTCGAGGAGCGCGCCCTCGGGCAGAGCCTCCGCCCCAGGACCGCCGAGCTGGGTGAGCAGGCCCGAGAAATAGTCGGCGAGGGCGCCGACGTGCTCTTTCTCGCACTTGAGCGTGGCCACCAGGCGGGCGTCGCGAGACTGGAGATAAAAGACGCGCTGGCCCTGCGGGCCGACGGCGCCTGCGGTGAAGTGGTCGGGCGCCTCGAAATCGAAGGATGGGTTCTTCACGCGAGGAGCCCCGCGAGATCGCCATCCATCGAGTTGAGCGTGAGGACCAGGGGGCTCTGGGACCGATACGCGATCGCGGTGATCGAGGCCGGCGCGATCACGATGCGCTGGAAGAGGTCCAGGTGCACGCCGAGCGCGTGGGCGACCGCCGCCTTGATCGGATCGGCGTGCGACACCGCGACGACGACGGCACCCGGATGGCGCTCGACCAGCCGCGCGAGCACGCCGGTGACCCGCGCCTGCATCTCGACGAACGACTCACCCCCGGGGAAGCGGAAGCCGCTCGGATGGCGCTGCACGACCTGCCACTCGGGCTTGCGGCCGAGTCGCCTCAGCGACCGGCCTGTCCAGGCACCGACATCGAGTTCGGTGAGCTCCCGCTCGATGCGGACGGCGCAGCCGCGCGCCTTCGCGATCGCCGCCGCGGTCTCGCGGGCGCGCTCGAGCGGGGAGGCGTAGATCGCCTCGATCTTCGGGTGCGCGGCGAGCCGCCGCGCGACAGCCTCGGCCTGGCGGCGCCCGGCGTCGGAGAGGTGCAGACCCGGCGCTCGACCCGCGAGGACGGTCCCTGTCGTCGCGGTGAGCGCGTGGCGGACGAGCAGGACCAGCGTCGGCGCCCTCATCGCCGCGCCGTTCAGCGGGTCGTGGCGCGGGAGTGGTCGGCGAGGACCTGCGCGACGCACGCGGTCACCCTGACGCCCGTCGGCAGATGGAGAAACTCGTTCGGGCCGTGAGCGTTGGAGCCGGGGCCCATGACGCCCGTGATCAGGAACTGGGCCTGGGGGAACCGCTGGCCGAGCATGCTCATGAACGGGATCGAGCCGCCCAGACCGTGAAACACCGCCGGCTTGCCGAAGTGCGTCGTGGACGCGCGGTTCACCGCGTCGAGCAGCCACGGGCTCATCGCGGGTGCGTCCCAGCCGTTGCCCGGCGCCTCGACGTCGAACGTCACTCGGGCGCGGTATGGCGGGTCGCTCTCGACAATCTCCTTGAGCCTGCGCGCTGCTTGCTGAGCGTCGACCGTCGGCGGCAGACGCAGCGAGAGCTTCAACGCCGTCTTCGGTCGGAGCACGTTGCCGCCGTCGGTGGGCAGGGGGAGCCCCGCGGCGCCGGTGATCGCGAGCGCGGGCCGCCAGGTGTTGCCCAGGAGCAGCTCGAACGGCTCGGCCTGGACCGGCCGCATCCCGGGAACGAAGGGGAACCGCGTGTACACCTCGTCGCCGAGCGCCTTGACGACCTCGCGCGCCTGCTCGATGCGCTCGCGCGGGATCTCGGCGTGGAAGTCGCGGGGGACGATCTCGCCGGTGCGCTCGTCCTCGAGTCGCGACAGGAGCTGGCGCGCGATGCGGAAGCTCGACGGCACGATGCCGCTCGCCGCCCCGGAGTGCACGCCCTCGGTGAGCACCTCGACGGTCAGCACGCCGTTGACGATGCCGCGGAGCGAGGTCGTTCCCCAGAGCTGCGCGTAGTTGCCGCAGCCGGAGTCGAGGCAGACGACGAGGCTCGGAGTGCCGAGCCGGTCTGCGAGAGCGTCCACGTAGAAGGGCAGGTCATAGCTCCCACTCTCCTCGCACGCCTCGATGAGCACCAGAGAGCGCGCGTGCGGCACGCGCTGCTCTTGGAGCGCCTGGATCGCCGTCAGCGCGGCGAAGGCGGCGTACCCATCGTCGCCGACCCCACGCCCGTAGAGCTTGTCGCCCCGACGCCCGGGCGTCCACGGCCCGAGCCCGTCGGCCCAGCCGGTCATCTCGGGCTGCTTGTCACAGTGGCCGTAGAGGAGCACCGTCTCGCCGCCCGATCCGGGAGCCTCCATGAGGAGCACAGGCGTGCGTCCCTCCAGACGGATGACCTCCACACGCAACCCTTCGATGGCCCGTGACCGTGCCCACGCCTCGATCAGCGCCACAGCGCGGTCGAGGTGGCCGTGCGCCGACCACTCTCGATCGAACATCGGCGACTTGGCGGGGATCCGGACGTACTCCGTGAGCGCGGGGACGATCGCCTCGTCCCACGTGCGCTGGACGAACTCGCCGAGTTTCTTGGGCTCGATGCTCATGATGCCGGATGGTAGCATCGTTGCGAAGGAGGTTGCCATGAGGGTACCCGGCACGCACTACGTCAACGGCACCCCGCTCGTGCCGCCCTTCCCGGAGGGGCTCGAGGTGGCGATGTTCGGCATGGGCTGCTTCTGGGGCGCCGAGCGGGTGTTCTGGGAGACGCCGGGCGTCTTCTCGACGGCGGTCGGCTACGCGGCTGGCGTCACGCCCAACCCCGACTACGAGGAGGTCTGCAGCGGCCTCACCGGCCACGCCGAGGTCGTGCGCGTCGTCTTCGACCCCGCGCGCGTGAGCTACGCGACGCTTCTGCGGATCTTCTGGGAGAGCCATGACCCGACGCAGGGCATGCGCCAGGGCAACGACGTCGGCACCCAGTACCGTTCGGGGATCTACGTCTATACGCCCGAGCAGCGGAGGCTGGCGGAGGCCTCGCGCGACGCCTACCAGCGCGTGCTCGCGAAGGCGGGCTACGGTCGCATCACCACCGAGATCGTCGACGCGCCCGAGTTCCACGACGCCGAGGAGTACCACCAGCAGTATCTCGCCAAGAACCCGGGCGGCTATTGCGGGCTCGGCGGCACGGGCGTCGCGTGCCCGACCGGCGTCCTCGCCTCGGCTGGCGACGAGCGTTAGCTCGTGGCCGCCGGATGCTGACCACGCACGTCCTCGACACGGCCCGCGGCCGTCCGGCCGCGGGGCTCCGTATCGACCTCGCCGTGATCGGGCCCGACGGACGGCCACGCCGCGTCAAGACAGTGACCACCAACGCCGACGGCCGCACCGACACGCCGCTCCTCGCCGAGGGCGAGATGAAGCCCGGCCGATACGAGCTCACGTTCCATGTGGGCGCGTACTTCAAGGTCGTCGGGGCCGCCGTCACCGATCCGCCCTTTCTCGACCAGATCCCGGTGCGCTTCGCGATCACCGACCCGGAAGCGCACTACCACGTCCCGCTGCTCGTCTCGCCGTGGAGCTATGCCACCTACCGGGGGAGCTGACGGGGGCGACGCGCGCTCGCGCTCGACCGGGACGCTGCCCGCCAGCGTCAATCGCCGGCGCGCCGCCGGATCGCCTGCCAGATACGCTCGGGACGCAGCGGCATGTTGAGGTGCCGCACGCCGAACCGCCGGAGCGCGTCCACGACGGCGTTGACGATCGCCGGCGTCGAGCCGATCGTCGCCGCCTCGCCGATGCCCTTGGCGCCCATCGGATTATGGGGCGTGGGCGTGACGGTCTGGTCGGTCGTGAACGAGGGCAGATCGTCGGCGCGGGGCACCGCGTAATCCATGAGCGTGCCCGTCACGAGCTGGCCGTCCTCGCCGTAGACGAGCTCCTCGAGTAGCGCCTGCGCGATCCCCTGGGCAAGCCCACCATGCACCTGGCCCGCGACGATGAGCGGGCTGATGCGCACGCCGCAGTCGTCCACCGAGACGAAATCGCGGACGCGCACGCTTCCGGTCTCGCTGTCCAGCTCGATCACCGCCACGTGAGCGCCGAAGGGATAGACGAGCTGCGGCGGACGGAAGAACTCGGTCGCCTCGAGCCCGGCGTCGATGTCGGGCGGGAGCTCGCCCGAATAGGCGCGGGCCGCGATCTCGGCGAAGCCGAGGGCGCGATCGGGCACGCCCTTCACCTGGTAGCGACCGTCGGTATAGGCGATGTCCACGGGCGCCGCCTCGAGCAGGTGGGCGGCGATGCGTCGCGCCTTGTCCTGCACACGGAGCGCTGCCTGGAGGATGGCGGACCCACCGACGGCGAGGCTCCGGCTCCCGCCCGTGCCGTTGCCCATGGGCGTGTTGAGGGTGTCGCCGTGACGGACGACGATCTTGTCGAAGTCCACCCCGAGCTGGTCGGCGATGATCTGGGCGAACGTCGTCTCGTGCCCCTGACCGTGGGCCGAGGTGCCCGTGATCGCCGTCACCGTGCCGCCGGGCTCGGCGCGCACGACGGCGCTCTCGAACGGGCCGAAGCCGCACATCTCCACGTAGCAGGACATGCCGACGCCGAGCATGTGACGGTCGCCGCGCGCGATCCGCCCGCGCTGCTCGCGGCGGAGGTCGGCATAGCGCGCGAGCTCGAGGGCCTTCGTGAGGGCGCCGTCGTACTCGCCGCTGTCGTAGTTCTGACCGGTGGGCGCCTTATAGGGGAACGCGCTCGGCGGGATGAAGTTCCTGCGGCGCACCTCCTCGGGCGCCTTCCCCAGATCCAGCGCGACGACGTCGATGAGGCGCTCGAGGTAGTAGGCGGCCTCGGGGCGACCGGCGCCCCGGTAGGCAGCGACGGTCGTCGTGTTGGTGAAGACGCACGTGGACTGGAGATCGATGTTCGGGATCTTGTAGACCCCGATCCCCATCATGAGCGTGAGGTCGGGGATGAAGGTGAAGACGGCGTAGGCGCCGATGTTGGCCGTGACGCGCATGCGGAGCGCCGTGATCGTGCCGTCGTCCTCGACCGCGGCTTCGAGGTCGGCGACCTGGGCACGCCCGTGGGTCGTCGCCGTCATGTGCTCGAGGCGCGTCTCGACCCACCGGAGCGGCATCCGGTAGAGGCGGGCGAGGGCGGCGAGCGTCGCGTCCTCCGGGTAGAGGCCGAACTTCACGCCGAAGCCACCGCCGACCTCGGGCGCGATCACGCGCACGAGGTTCTGCGGCAGGCCGAGCGCCGCGGCGAGATCGTTCCTGAGGCTGTGCGGCGCCTGGTTCGTGGCCCACACGACGATGCCGCCCGTGATCGGATCGGGCGCCGCCACCGTCGCGCGCGGCTCGAGCGGGACGCCGCAGAGCCGCTGGCTCACCATGCGCTGCTTGACGACGCGCTTGGCGCGCGCAAAGGCCGCGTCGGTCTCGCCCGCCTGGATCTGGTTCCGGTGCTCGATGTTCCCGGGCGCGTCGTCGTAGAGCTGAGGCGCGCCCGGCGCCATCGCCGCGAACGCGTCGGTCACGGTGGGCAAGGGCTCCCAGTGCACGACGACCTCGGCCGCCGCGTCCACCGCGAGGGCCTCCGAGGTGGCGATGACCGCGGCGACGGCCTCGCCCACGTGGCGCACCCGGTCCACCGAGAGCGGGTAGTGCTTGCGCCCGATGTTGTCGCCGCGGGCCCCGCTGCCTTCGGCGCTCGCACCTTCGAGTGGCAAGGGCGCGCACAGCCCGCGGATCTCCTGGCCGGTGACGACCTTGAACACGCCGGGGCGCTTCGCCGCCGCGGAGGCGTCGATCTTCGTGATGCGCGCGTGGGCGTGAGGGCTTCGCACGAACGCGACGTGGTGCATGCCCGGCAGCACGACGTCGGTGACGTAGATGGCGCGGCCCGTGATGAGCCGCGGGTCTTCCTTGCGCTTCACTTCGGCGCCCATCAGTCGCGGTGTGGTCATCCTCCGCCCTCGCATGCGTCCTGACGATTCGATTTCAAGGGGCGCGAGCTCATTGAGACACCGATAGCCTTCTTGTTCCGGATCAGCTCGGTCCGCCCGCCGACCTGGAAGACCGTCCCCGGCGTGACCAAGTCCTGTTCGGAGAGGCCTTCGATCGGAGCGCCGAAGCGCGCTGACGCCGCCCGGCCGACCACGAGGAACTCAACGCGCTCCTCGGAGAACGCGGACAACATGTCGAGGAAGTCTGGGTTCAATGACGGGTTCCCCCATGAACTCCCAGGCGTCCAGGGCCAGCGGCCACGGCCTGGAGCGCGGCAAACAACCGTGCGCTCGTCACCGGGACCTCGCGGATCACCACGCCGAGATCGGCCACCGCATCTTCCACCGCGTTCGCGATCGCGGCCGCGCCGGGGATGGCGCCGCTCTCGCCGACGCCCTTGACGCCGAGCGGGTTGATCGCCGACGGATGCTCCTCGAGGGCGACCGGCAGCGGCGGGAGCCCGTCGGCCTTGAGGATCGCGTAATCCATGAGGCTCGCGGTCAGGAGCTGGCCGTGCGCGTCGTACACCACCTCTTCCACGAGGCCGGCGCCGATCGACTGCGCGGCGCCGCCCTGGAGCTGGCCCTCGACGATCGTCGGATTGATCGCGCGGCCCGGGTCGTGGACGATCGCGTAGGCGAGCAGGCGGATCGTGCACGTCTCCACATCCACCTCGACGACGGCGGCCTGGGTGCCGAAGGCCCACGTGACGGTCTCGGGATGGAAGTACGTGCAGGCGCCGAGCCCGGGCTCGCCGAGAGCCTTGAGCGCCTTGGACTTGATCGCCGCATGGGCGAGCCTGCCGAGACTCACGGCGCGGTCCGGCATCCCCGCCACGAACACGCGGCTCTGCTCGACCCGTACGTCCTCGGTCGCGCACTCGAGCAGCTCGGCGGCGACGCGGGCGGCTCGCTCGCGCACCTCGCGCGCGGTGCGCGCGACGGCGGGCCCCGCGTTGGCCATGACGCGGCTCCCGCCGGTCCCCATGCCGAACGGGAAGAGCGTCGTGTCGCCGGCGCTCACGATCACGTCATCGAACGCGGCGCCGAGCTCGGACGCGGCGATCTGGGCGAGCGTGGTCGCGTGACCCTGGCCCTGCGCCGCGACCCCGATGAGGACGTACACCTTGCCGCTCGGGTCCACGCGCACCGTCGCGCCCTCGTAGGGGCCGAGCCCGGTGCCCTGCGCGTAGCACGCGAGGCCCAGGCCGAGGCGGCGCGACGTGCCGGCCTGGGTCTTCTGGCGCGATCGCCAGTCGGCGTAGCGCAGGAGGGCGAGCGCCCGCTCGAAGGCGCGCGGGAAATCGCCTGGATCGTAGGCGATCGGGACGCCGTCCTTGTACGTGAGGCCCGGCCGGTACGGCATCTCGTCGGGGCGCACGAGGTTGCGCCGGCGGATCTCGGCGGGATCGAGGGCGAGGCGGCGCGCGCCGAGATCCATGAGCCGCTCCATCACGAACACCGCTTCGGGACGGCCGGCGGCGCGGTACGCCGCGTTCAGCGCCTTGTTGGTGACGACGCTCGTCCCGGCGTTCCTGTAGTGCGGGACGCGGTAGGGCCCAGGCAGGTGGTTGACCGTGTTCGCCGTGAGCCCGTCGCCTTGGGCCGGGTAGGCGCCGACGTCGGCGAGAAACCGGTCGTCGATCGCGACGATCGTGCCGTCGCGGGCGAAGCCGATGCGCGCCTCGTGGGTCTGCTCGCGGTCGTGGCCGAGGCTCGCGAAGTCCTCGCGTCGCGTCTCGATCCACTTCACCGGCCGTCCGAGCCGCAGCGCCGCCGCCGCGACCAGGATCTCCTCGGGATAGACGGACCCTTTCGGGCCGAACGCGCCGCCGACGTCGGGCACGACCACGCGAACGGCCTCGGCGGGGAGCTCGAGCGCGGCGGCGACGATGTCGCGGACGCTGTAGGGGTTCTGGCACGATGACCAGACGACGAGCGCTCCAGAGTCGCCGTCACGATACGCGAGGACGCCGCGCGGCTCGATCGGCACCGCCGCGAGCCGCGGATGCCTGAACGTCTCGTGGATCACGATGTCCGCGGTCGCGAGCGCCCGCTCCGCGTCGCCGATGGCGGCACCGACGGCGAGCGCGGCGTTGTCGGGCCAGCCGTCGTGCAGGCGTGTGGGAGAGGCAAGCGCCGCCTCGACGGTCGTGAGCGTCGGGAGCGGCTCGTATTCTACCCGCACGAGCTCGAGCGCGTCGGCGACGCGGTACGGGCTCTCGGCGACCACGACGGCGACGGGCTCGCCGACGTAGCGCACCCGGTCGCGCGCCAGGATCGGCTGGCTCCACGGGCGGCCCTTGCGGACGGCGCCGTAGGCGCTCGGCATTGGCCGCGCCGTCTCGGGGAGGTCGGCGGCGCTCCAGGCGGCGACCACGCCCCGGAGCGCGCGCGCCTCGGCCAGCGCGATCTTGGCGATCCGCGCGTGCGCCTGGACGCTGCGCACGACCGCGAGGTGCAGCAACCCCTCACGCGCGAGGTCGTCGACGAAGCGACCGACGCCCACGAGCAGGCGGCGGTCCTCCTTGCGGCGGGGAGAGGCGCCGATCATCTCGTTCGGCAATCTACCACGCTTGTCGAGAACCGCACTCGGTTAGACTCTGAGGGGCATGCCGGCGATGATCGAGACCGTCCGCCGCTGGATCGACGAGGCCGAACGCATCGTGGCGCTGACGGGCGCCGGGATCTCCACCGACTCTGGCATCCCCGATTTCCGCGGGCCGCAGGGCGTGTGGACGCGGAACCCCGGCGCCGAAAAGCTCGCGACGCTCCAGCACTATCTCGCCGACCCCGACGTCCGCACGCGCGCCTGGCGGAGTCGGCTCGAGTCGCCCGCGTGGCAGGCCAAGCCCAACGCCGGGCATCTGGCGCTCGCCGCCCTCGAGCGGCGCGGCACGCTCCACACGCTGATCACCCAGAACGTCGACGGCCTCCATCTGATGGCCGGCTCATCACCCGCGCGCGTGATCGAGATCCACGGGACGCTGCACGAGGTCGCGTGCCTCACGTGCGGCGAGCGCGCGCCCACCGAGCGCGTGCTCGCGCGCGTGCGGGCGGGCGAGGCGGACCCACCCTGCCGCGCGTGTGGCGGCATCTTGAAGACCGCGACGATCTCGTTCGGTCAGAGCCTGGTGGCCGAGGACCTCGCGCGGGCGGAGCGGGCGGCGCGGAGCTGCGACCTCATGCTCGCCGTCGGCACGAAGCTCTCGGTGTGGCCGATCGCGGGCGTCGTGCCGGTCGCCAAGGACGCGGGGGCACGCGTGGTGATCGTGAACGCCGAGCCCACCGAGATGGACGAGCTGGCCGACGCCGTCCTGCGCGGCTCGATCAGCGAGCTGCTGCCGCGGGTCGTCGGCGAGGGAAGCTGAGCCTGCGCCGCCCGCCGAGGCGCTACGTCGCGACGCCCACCTCCACGCCGAGCTCCGCGAGCTTCGTCGCGGTCGGCGTGCCCGTCTCGGGGTCCCAGCCCGCCATCTCGTAGTACGTCCGGCGCGCCGCGAGAAACTCACCGGGATCGACGAAGTGCCCTTTCAGCGGCCCGTTGCCGATCCCCTCGTGCATCCGCTGCGGGAGCACGTCGTCCTCGGGCGTGAACCCCTCGCGGCAGTTGAAGAGGCGCGCCAGTGTGTTGTTGCGCTCGCCGACCTTCATCAGCTCGTAGAGGCTCATGTTCCAGCCGGTGACGCCGTTGATGTAGTCGACCATCGGCTGGAGCTCGAGCCCGTTGAGTGGCGTGCCGACGAAGTCGCACATGCCGACCGAGTTGTAGGCGCTCCAGACCTTCTGGGTCTCGAAGAACGCGCGCACCTTCTTGGCGTCGAGCGTGAGCGGGTCGAGCGGCTCGATGAGCCCGAGCACCCCGAGGGGGTGACCCTGTGGATGGAATCCCGCGTATAGAGGATCGTGCGGCGCCTCCATGTGGTCGGCGCCCGTCGGCGAGAGCGCGTAGGCGAGCGAGAGCCCTTTCTTCCCCCGTGGGTCGTGCATGGGCAGCTCCTGCCCCTTGACGTGGAGCGCGAACCGCTCGGCGCCGCGGCCGAGCTCGCGCGCGGCGCGCTTGACGCCCTCGCCGAGGAGCCGGCCGAACCCCTCACGCCGGCCGATGAGGTGGACGAGCTGGATCACCGCGTCGGCGTTGCCCCACTCGAGCTCGATCCCCCCGGTCATCTGCTTGGTGACGATCCCGTGCTCGTAGCACTCCATGGCGAACGCGATGACCACGCCCGTCGAGATCGAGTCGAGCACGTACTGGGCGTAGAGCTGGTTGATCAGCGCGAGCGCGTTCAGATCGCCCACGCCGCACAGCGACCCGGAGGCCGCGAGCGTCTCGTACTCGGGCCCGCCGTACTTCGGCGTCACGCCGAGCTCCTTCACCTCGACCTCGCGCTTGCAGGCGACGGCGCAGGCGTAGCAGGTGCCGCGGTTGACCAGGATGGTGTCGCGCATCGTCTGGCCGCTGATGGCGCGCGCGTGCTCGAACGAGCCGTCGCGGAAGTTGCGCGTGGGCAGGATGCCGCTCGCCTCGAGGGCGAGCACCCCGCTGGAGGAGCCGAGCTGGTGGAAGCGATCCTTGGCGCGGTCGTAGTGCTCTTTGAACCAGACGAGCTGGCCCTTCGCCTTGTCCTTGTCCGCCGCGGTGGGCGGCTTCGTGCCGCGGGCCACGATCGCCTTGAGGTTCTTCGCGCCCATCACCGCGCCGAGGCCGCCGCGGCCGTGGAAGTGCTTGAGCTGGTTCACGATCGCTGCGAACCTGACGCCCCGCTCGCCGGCGATCCCGGTCTGCAGCACGCGGATCCGCTTGTCGCCGAGCTCCTGCTCGAGGCCGTCCTGCACCTCGCCCGAGAGCTTTCCCCAGTACTGCGCTCCATCGCGGAACTCGACCTGACCGTCCTTGATCCAGAGGTACACGGGCGTTTCTGACCGGCCGCGGATCGTCACGCCTTCGAACCCCGCGGCGCGCAGCTCGGGTCCCCACCAGCCGCCGGCCTCCGACTCGCCGTAGCCACCGGTCAGCGGCGACTTGGCCGCGGCGGTGTAGCGATTGGTGCCGGAGAGCGACAGGCCGTTGATCACGCTGGTCATGAAGACCAGCATATTGTCGGGCCCGAGGGGATCGACGCCGGCGGGCATGTCGCGCAGCAGCAGGTGGCACGCCAGGGCACCACCGCCCAGGTACTTGCGGACCGTGACCTCGGGGATCTCCTCGACGCGGGTCTGACGGGTGGTCAGATCGACGTGCAGGACCTTCGCGGTGACGCCTGACGCCATAGCGCTCTCCTCCCGATCGACGTTGGCTGGTCGCAGGCTACCACGCTTGGGTTTGAGGTCGCAATTCGGTGGGTGGCCCTACCGGACGAGCACGGGGCTCCGTCTCACGCCCACGGCGACGCCGTTCCCCAGCGGTTCAGGAAGGTCGTCTCCGACGTGGGAAGGCGCCGGCTCCCGCCGAAGCTCCCGCTCGGATAGCCGAGCGGGATCGAGAAGTGGAAGCTCACGTCCTTGGGGATCCCGAGGAGCGCGTAGACGCGGTCCATCACTTTGGCGTGCAGCGTCGTCGGGACCGAGCCGATGCCCAGGGCGCGCGCGGCGAGCATGAGGTTCTGGCAGGCGGGGATGACCGAGTTGGCGGAGCCCGGCGGGACGGCCAGCGCCAGAACGACGCACGGCGCCTCCCGCATCTCCTCGGCGAGCTGCGCCGCGGCACGATAGTTCTTGTCCTCGGGCGGGATGTCCTCGAGCTTCGTCCAGCGGCGCTCGTCCCAGCGCTTGGCCCACCACGCCTCGTGGTAGAGCTTGCCGAACTCGCGGATCAGCGCGCGGTCCGTCACCACCAGGAAGCGCGCGATCTGACGGTTGCCGCCGTTCGGCGCCTTGGCGGCGGCCTCGAGGACGAGCCGGATGTCCTCCGTCGGGATCGGGTCGGGCCGGAAGCGACGAATGGCGCGCTGGGTGAACATCGCCTCGCCGACGGTCATGGAGAGCCGCTGGTGGTCCATGGTCATCCTCGGTCAGATCCTCGGGCGTCGTTCGTGCCACTCGGTCGCCCGCTCGTAGGCGTGGCCAAGGCGCAGCACCGTCGCCTCGTCGAACGGCCGTCCGGCGATCTGCAGGGAGAGCGGAAGCCCCTGCGCGGAGACGCCGCAGGGCACCGCGAGCGCCGGGAGCCCCGTCATGTTGAAGGGCGCCATGTTGCTCTTCGGGAACCCGAAGCTCGGGTCCCACACCGCGGCGAACGTCGGCGCCGGCTTCGGCGTCGTGGGCGTGACGAGGACGTCCGTGCGCCTCAGGACGTCGAGCATCTCCGCCTGAAGGCGTGAACGCAGCCGTTGAGCCTGGACGTACTCCGAACCCAGGATGAGCCCGCCCGCGAGGAGCCGTTCGCGCAGGACGTCGCCGTAGAGTTCCGGATGGCCACGCACATCGCGCTCGTGGTAGGCGAAGGCCTCGGCCATCAGGATCGCGAGAAAGGCCCAGGAGGTCTGGATCGACGGGATCTCGACGTCGGTGACCGTGGCGCCCAGATCGCGGAGCGTGGCGAGCGCCGCCTCGAACGCCTTCTCGACCTCGGCGTCCACGCCCTCGAAGAAGTACGCGCGCGGCACGCCGATACGGAGCCCGCGGATCCCCTGGCCCAGAGGTACCAGGTAGTCGGCGACGGGCTCGCGGCTCGACGCCGGATCGGCCGGGTCGTGGCCAGCGAGCGCCTGGAGGAGCAGGGCGCAGTCCTCCACCGTCCGCGCCATCGGGCCCGTGTGATCGAGGGTCCAGGAGAGCGTGATGACGCCCGCGCGGCTCACACGCCCGTAGGTCGGCTTG